>ENA-ORXT01001552-ORXT01001552.1-marine-metagenome-genome-assembly--contig:-NODE-1552-length-30504-cov-63.327407_pt1 | contig 30504 bp, 22 predicted proteins | sample MGYA00237868_ERZ511482 | MGnify/ENA metagenome assembly ERZ511482 | reverse complement strand
AAGTTCGATAAACCAATATGTTAAATAATAGAAAATTTATAATGCGAGTTTATTCGCTTTGAATTTTTATTAGAAGTACCGAATTCCCTGCCTGGATGACCAGTCAGACAGGGAAAAATGCTTAATGTAAATATCTACTGTTTAATAAAAATAGTAAAGTCAAGCTAATAGTAAAGTCAAGTTTAGACTTTATTCTATTTATGATTCCGCTCTTCCAGCCATTTCACCAACAACTTCCTGAGATCATTGTCAAAAAAATTCCAGCTCCCTGCATCCAGGTGCGTTCCTTTGGGAAGAATACGGATGGTTAGATTTTTGGTCTGTCGCCCGGATAATTTTTTAAGGAAAGTGTCCGCCGAACGGAAGGCCACCAGTCCATCATGGGTGCCGTGGATGATCAGTGCTGGAAGCGTTTCCTTTTCTGCCAGATAATTAATGGGACTGGCTTTCGCAAAACCTGGATCTTTTAAGCTACCCGCGTAACACCAGCGGACCGGACTGGCCTGCATTCCCGATAAATCCAGTGCAGCGCCAAATAGTATTAATCCTGAAAAAATAGCAGGATCAATGTTTCGGGCTTGTAGCCCTACCCGATCGTACGCCAATAACGCCGCCAGATTTCCTCCGGCCGACATACCACCTAAAATAATTTTATGGTTTTCTAATCCCGCTTTTTTCATCAAGGACAGAATTTCCAAAAATCCCGTATCCAGATCTTCTCTTATTTCCGGATAGCGATAAACTGGAATCCTTCGGTAAGAAGGCATAAATACATGGTAACCCCGACTGGCAAAAAAAGCTGCATTGACTTTAAACATTTCCGGACTGCCCAGACTCCAGCCACCTCCATGAAAGAAGACCACTACCTGTTTTTTTTCAGCGTTTAAATCCGTTGGCGGAAAATGTAGAAAATACTGTCTGGCATGTTTTCCGAATGAATGACGGGTAAAAGCAATCGGTCCAGGATGGTTTTTATACAAATGATAATGGTAAACTGGCAGGTGCATCAACTCATGTAAAAGCGTACCGCGCATCAGTAGTCCCGACAGAATTAGCAAGCATAGAAAAATCAGCAGGAGATAAAGCATATGAATTAGCAAAAATCAGGAATAAAAATTTATGATTTAACATTTCTCAACCCTTCCAAAGTAGAGAATAATTCTCCATTCGAGATCACACAACCTGCCTCCAGCATCGCAAATAATTCTTTTTCCCGATTTCCTTTATATGGTTTTTCTGCCTGGTATAATTTTAACTGCGCACCCGAATTTTTAAACTGGGCCATCATATCACCAGGCGACTGATTGGCAGTAAAATCAATATCTTTCGCGCCTTCCACACTCATTCCGATCAACGCTATTTTATCTTTTTCACAACGAAAAACTTTTACATCATCCCGAAGTTTCATTTCCAAAAATGCTACTCCTGCCAGTATTTTTTCAAATACCAGATCGCTGAACTCTTCCAATAGGCCATTTACCCGCTCGGGCTGCGTGGTTTTCATTTTTTCCCAATCTGGCCCCGGAATACTGCGGGTAGCGAGAAATCGGATAAATTCCTCCTCCATTTCGACTAATTCTTCTTTATCCAGTAGACGGTATTTCATAATGACTTCCTTTTTTCGTAAAATTGCAAAACTAACTAAATCTGACACGCGAATGAAAGTATTTCTCTCGATTTTTATCAGTTTTACACTATTCGTAGCTTGTCGTCCGAATGCGGATAAGCAAAGCAACAAAGCACCAGCGACCTTTGTCAAAATATCCGGGCCCACCATGGGCACTACTTATAATTTGACAGTACGATCGGATGACCCAACAGCTTTAAAAAAAGAAGTGGATCAACTCTTAATAGAGATCAACGCTGAGGTCAACACTTATCTCGACAGTAGCTTTATTACCCGCTTTAACCGTTCTGAAAAAGGGCTATCGCTGGAAGGAAAATTTGTTGGAGCCGATATGCCAAATCGCCATTTTTTAATGAACTACTACCGGGCAATAATGATCTACGATAAAACCGATGGTCATTTCGACCCCACCGTTATGCCCCTGGTAAGTTATTGGGGTTTTGCGAGAGAGAAAAAAGAAGTAACCACCCGTGATCAGCAAAAAATAGATTCGCTGCGGCAATACGTGGGCATGGAAAAAGTTAGTCTGGACGAAGATACCCGATTTCTATCCAAAACTTCTCCCGGTGTTTCACTGGATTTTTCGGCCATTGCCAAAGGATACGGGGTCGACGCTATTTGTGAATTATTCGACCGAAATAGTATAGCTGATTATTTTGTGGAAATCGGCGGAGAGGTCCGAACTAAAGGAAAAAGTCCACGTAAGCAACCCTGGATTATTGGCATCGCTACACCGGACGCAAAGGCGGCACTGACCGACCTTAAGGCTCAAGTAAAACTATCCGGAATGGCGCTCGCTTCTTCTGGCAATTATCGTAATTATTACGAAGTCGACGGACAGAAATATGGACACACCATCGATCCGGAAACGGGGCTGCCCAAGATGACAGATATTCTCAGCGCATCTATTTTTGCGGAGGATTGCATGACGGCAGATGCCTATGCGACCGCTTGTATGGTCATGGGCCTGGTGGGTGCTTACGAACTGATTAACAAGGTTGACGGGGTGGAAGGATATTTTATCTTTGGAGAAAAAGATGGAACCATGGGCGTGAAATATACGGAGGGAGCGGAGCGTTTTTTGTTGAATGAGGTGAAATAGAATTCAATATTAAAGAAAAAAAGGAGTATAAAGAATGTGGCATCGAAGGCAGCGATCATTTTAAACAAATAAACAAATAAACAAAATAAACACAGAATATGAAACTCAACCTTAAAAGACCAATCTGCTTTTTTGATATAGAATCTACGGGACTCAGTGTAGTAAGTGACAAAATTGTTCAGATTGCCATTATCAAGCATTTTCCCGATAATCGGGAACCAGAAGAACTAAACGAATTGATTAATCCGGGTATTCCTATTTCTGAAGAAGCGATGGGTATCCACGGGATTACACCAAAACACCTGGCTAACAAACCAACCTTTCAGCAGGTTTCTAAAAAAATATTCGACTTTATTGGCGACGCGGATTTAGCAGGATATAATTCCAATCGTTTTGATGTACCGATGTTAATGGAAGAATTTTCCCGAGTGGGCATAGAATTTTCTATTCAGGAACGTCGGTTGATTGATGTACAAAGGATTTTTTATAAAATGGAACCCCGGACTCTGCGAGCGGCACTAAAATTTTATTGTCAAAAAGAATTTGAAAACGCCCACGACGCGTTGGCAGATGTTAAAGCAACCATCGATGTTTTTATGGGACAGCTGACAAAATACGAGCACGAAGATTTTTATGAAGACGATGGAACCGTTGTTGCTACTCCTATCCGCAATGATATTCAGGTGATCCATGATTTTACCAATGATTTGAATTTTGCTGATGCTACCCAAAAGTTTAAATACAATAAAGATGGTGTAATTGTGTTTAACTTTGGCAAACAAGCTGGTCTGCCCGTTGGAGAAACCTTATCAAAAGATCGGAATTTTTATAACTGGATTTTGAATAAAGAATTTACTTCGCAGGTAAAGCAAATTGTAAAACACGAGGTTAAGGAATATGAAAAAAATCAAAAGCGCTAATTTTTTTTGGCTATTACCCCTCTGCTACCTTTTGGTTATTCCATCCGCTTGTCTGCAAAAAGAAGAAGGTTGCCGCGACGTAGCGGCCACTAATTTTGCGGCAGACGCAGAAGTGGACTGCGTCGATTGCTGTAGCTATCCCAATATTACTTTTGAAATTGAACATGCGGCCGGAGATACCTCGCTTCGTTATGGCGATACGATTGCGTTTGATAATAAAGTTGTTAATTTCCTGGAGGTTGGTTTTTATATCAACGGCATCTCACTATCAGGAGCTGGGCAGACCATCACCATCAACGACGAAATTACCCTGACGGATCGGGCTGGAGAAGAAAACTTAACCACCAACGATGTGAAACTCATCTCCCGCAATATCAGTAGTTTTAGTTACCAGATCGGAACTTTTACTGGCCAGGGAAGTTACGACACTTTAGGTTTCCAGGTAGGTCTCACAGATATTCAAGCAGCTACGGATCCAGAATCCGTTCCTGCCGCTCACCCACTCGCTTCAGACAACGGACGCTTTGAGTTACCCGATTCTGCCTATATTTTCACCCTTATTAGATTGGTAAATGTAGAAAATAACGATACGCTACAATATAATATAAAGACCGCCGTAAACATTACGCTACCTTATTCAGTTACTATTAACAGAGGGTTTGATCTTGATATCCCCATCAAGGTAGATTATTTACAATGGATTGAAGGCATAGATTTTGTGGATAATCCTGAAATGATCAAGCAAATTATAGTCGGCAATTTATCAAAGGCCTTCTCTATACGCGAATAGTTAATCAACTTCTATTAGAATTATCTATTTTTAAACAACTTCTACCACTAAAATTTAATAATAAATGAAGTATTTCAAATTAATATTCCTTGTTTCTTGTCTTTTCTTCATCGGTTGTAAGGACGAACCAAATGTACAGCCTGTAACCACGCTCGACCTAAACTGGACCGCTAACTACGATGGCGAAACCTTTTTAACTTTTAAAGAATATGCTTACGCTGATGGTCGTAAAATTCAATTTAATAACTTCAACTTCTTTGTCTCAGATATCGCACTGATTTCTTCAGATGCCGGTGGTGCACAGACAGAACTGGTGGAGATTGATTATGTTGATTTGTCTTTCGACGAAACACAAACTACTTCCGCAGAAGAAGGAAAGACGGTTTCTATTAAGGACCTTCCTTTAGGTGAATATACTGGAATAAAGATCGGGTTTGGTGTACAAGCCGATTTGAATCGCTCCAAGCCGACTGATTACGGAACTGGACACCCACTGACACGTAATTTTTGGGATGGATGGTCTTCTTATATTTTTTCTATAATAGAAGGTGCCGCAGATATGGATAATGATGGAACCATCGTTTCAGGAGGAGCAGATACGGAAAGTTTTACTTATCATTCCGGAACGGACGAAGTATATAAAGACGTAACAATTGATAAATCAATCATCCTAACCGATACCAATGCGCCACTCAGAATAAAAGTGGACGTTGCAAAATTATTTCTTAATAGTAACCCTGATTTTGATTTGAATGGCGATGGCTACCTGGATATTGAAACTTTCCGTGGTACGCACTCTGCTAATGGAGAAATGACCATCGCAAAAACGATCATGGAGAACTTTGGTTCTGCGGTGACCGTCGAATAAACAAAAACATTTGAAAAAAATAAATAACCGTTTTTTTTGGTTTCTGATCCTGGCAACAGGAATAATATGGTGTATTTCCTGTTCGGGAGATACACCATATCTCGTTTTGTCTCCTACCGTTTCTTCGACACCCTATACCTTGCCACAACCCTGGGGCTTTGGAAAAATGAATATTCCGTCCGATAATCCAATGACCGTCGCAGGCGTAGCGCTAGGACAACAACTATTTTTTGATCCGATTCTTTCTGCTGACAGTAGTATGTCCTGTGGCAGTTGTCATTTTCCAAAACGTGGCTTTACCGATAACCTTCCCATCAGCCGGGGCATCCACGGAAAAACAGGGGTACGAAGTTCGATGAGCTTGGTCAACGTTGGCTATATGAATACCGGTTTATTTTGGGATGGAAGAGTGATGCAACTGGAAGATCAGGCTTTACTGCCGGTGGCTGACTCCTCGGAACTGGCCCACCAATGGTCGCGCGTAGAATGGGATTTGCGACAACATGTACCATACCGACAGGCATTTAGCAACGCTTTTGGCATCCAGGATACGGCTTCTTTGACGCGAAATTTAGTGGTCAAAGCGCTCGCCCAGTACGAACGCAGTTTGGTCAGCAGTGGCAATTCGCGATATGATCGCTTCAGGGCGGGCACCCTCGAACTGACACCCGACGAAGCCATCGGATATGATTTATTTTTTGATATTTCCCCTGAGGTAAAAGATGCGGAATGCGGTAATTGTCATAACGCTCCGCTATTCACTACCAATGAATTTGTTAATAATGGGGTACAACCCGCTAAAAATTTAACTGATTTTAAAGATCCCGGACGAGGGGCTGTTACTGGCAACCGTTATGATAACGGTAAATTCAGAATTCCTACCCTGCGGAATATTACCCTCACTGCGCCCTATATGCACGATGGTCGTTTTGCTACCCTGGAGGAAGTGATTGATCACTATAATGAAGGTGGACAAATTTCTCCTAACATTCATTCATTGGTACGACCGCTGGGATTGACCAAACAAGAAAAAGGACAACTACTCGCCTTTTTACATACTTTGACCGACGAAGAATAATCAGATTTGGTGAATGGTGACTAAATCTTCTGTTTACAGCATAAACATTGCGGTTATTTCGTTGTATTATTGAATAAGGGATGAGAATTAGCATTCTCTGCGGTTGTAACCTTCGATACGAAACCTTGGCTAAAATACGGTGATCTCGATGAGATCATAAGTGCGTCAGGAAAATGAATCATCTATCTATTTTTATAGAGCTTCGCCAACTACGAATTTAGATGAACAATTATTCAATAAGTCCTAGATAACCATTTTATGAAAAAAATTCCTTTCTTATCGATAGCCATTATGAGTTTGTTGTTATTAACCATAACAGCTTGTGATCCAGACCCGGTTGATCCTGATCCGATTGATGAGCAGGATGACTTACTCGAATTTGACTACGCGCCAGAAGCGTACGAACTGGACTACCCGGACTGGCTGGGTCAGATTGAAATACCGGAAGACAACCCAATGACGGTGCAGGGAATAGAGCTGGGCCGTAGATTGTTTTATGACCCAATTTTATCAGCGGATAGCACGATGTCTTGTAGTAGTTGTCATAATCCTGTTCAGTCTTTTACGGATGGTCTGGCGACGAGTCCCGGTGTAGATGGCACCCTGGGTAGACGAAGCGCGATGAGTTTGATCAATATTGCCTTTGTCAATAATGGGCTAAACTGGAATGGTAGCGCCCAGACGTTAGAAGAGCAGGCGCTCGAACCGGTCGTCAATGAAGTAGAGCTTCACGAAACCTGGCCGAACGTAATTAGCAAATTACAAAATCATGATACCTATCCTCCGCTTTTCCGGAAAGCTTTTGGCATCTCGGATCGGGATGCTATGACCAAAGAACTGGCGGCAAAAGCAATTGCGCAGTTTGAGCGAACGCTTATCAGTTATCAGTCTAAATACGACAAGATTCGATTCGGAACGGGGGTCTTTTATGAAGAGGACGAAATCAATGGACGGGATCTATTTTTCTTCGAACTGGCCACGGGGCTGGATCATCCAGGCTGTAGCCATTGCCACGGTGGTGTTCAATTTTCGGAACCTGCCTTTTTTAATAATGGAATAACGGAAGCCGCTACCTTTGCGGATTTTCCTGATAAAGGTCTGGGAGAAGTAACCAATGTACCGAGTGACAATGGATTGTTTCGCCCACCTTCCTTACGGAATATTGCGCTGACGGCACCTTATATGCACGATGGTCGCTTTGCGACGCTGGAAGAAGTGCTCGATCATTATAAATCTGGTGGACATCCTTCTCCCAATGTCAGCTCCAATATTCAGCCGTTTACCCTAAGTGACGAAGATCGCGGCAACCTGATTGCTTTTTTAAATACATTGACAGACACTAGTTTTACAAATAATCCGGCTTTTCAAAATCCTTTTTAGAGGCTAATTTGATTCCCCTGGCATTATCCACCATATACTTTCAGTTGGTTTGACTGCGGAGCGATCGCATTATTCTTTACAGAATTCCCAAGGATCATTAAAAGAATAAAAAAAAATATACCCAAGATACTAATGCCTCTCATTTCCATTTCACAAAATAAACGTTGGTGAATAAGCGGTTACTACAAATCCTTGTTTAAAAAACTCCATTTTAACCTTACCAACCTCACATTTCTTTCAAAAATATATGTTTGATATAAAGTGATTTAGCTAAAAAAAAGTTGCTTTGGTATGCTGTTTGCCTAATCTTAAGTACAACCATATCACACACATAACCAATCAGCAAAGTCTGTCCTAATGCCCCAGGCACTAGTAATAATCTTATCCCCTTTGATTATTGGAAGACTTTATTCCCCCGTTACGCTATCCCCTGTTTGGTGTGCCGTTAGGTAATCCTTACCGAAGCACCGGCTTTTATCCTACTTTTTTAAATTACAGTATTATGAAACGATCATTTTGCGCGTATTGCGTAATAATGCTCCTGATGAGTATGTCCTTTTCGACATATGCTCAGGATACCAAAGGAAAAAACAGGCTACCAGGCGTAGCACTTTTTCAGAATAATCCAGCGGCTTTTTCTACAGGAAAGTACAATGGATATTATTATGTCAACCTGAGTTTTGACAAAATGCCTACCGTACAACAGCAGCTAGCATTAAACCAACAAGGCATTCAGTTACTTTCTTATCAGTCCGGTACCACTTACCAGGCAGCGATATCATCAAACAATAAAAATACGAATTTAGGAAAAAACGGGATATATAATGTTACCACTATTCCTGCAACCAGCAAATATAATCGAGCGTTGGTGGAAGAAACCATCCCGGCGTACGCCGTACGTCCAAATGAAAAAGTCGCCATGGCAATTATTTTTCATAAAAATGTTTCTAAACAAAATATTCAAAAAGTATTTAGCAGTTTTAATTTAAAAACAATTGAAATAGCAGATCGTGATGGTAAAAAAATCATTGCAGAAGTAAGTCTAGATCAATTAACGGAATTATCTAATCATCCAGCCGTTAGCTTTATAGATTTATTCCAGGAGCCGGTTGCTATGTTGAACCACGAAGTAAAAACGCAACAAAATGTAAACGTACTTAATTCTATACTCCCCGGAGGATTTGGATTAAATGGTGCAGGCGTTACCGTTGGTGTTGGAGACGGTGGAGAACTCGGAGAACATATTGATTTCGATGACCGGATTATTAATAAAGCAAATGGCAGTTACACCTCTTTTGGTGACCACGGAGATCATGTATCGGGTACCATCGGAGCAGCAGGACATATCAATGAGCGACACCGCGGAATTGCACCATTAAGCAATATTATTACACAAAAAACAAGCTTAATAACTTATTACGCAGAGGACTACTGGAATAATCACCAAATGGTATTGACCAATAACTCTTATGGAACCAGCTTTAATTGTTCAGCTAACGGAGCCTACAACTACACCAGTCAAACACTGGATGCGCAACTAAGAGCAGTACCTAAATTGCTACACGTATATGCCGCCGGAAATAGCGGTACCCGTACCTGTGAAGGCTATCCGCAGGGTTACAGAACAGTATTGCGTTATTACCAAAGTGCCAAAAATGTATTGACGGTAGGAAACATAAACGAGAATATGACTCTATTTCCCGGATCAAGTCGTGGACCTGTAGCAGATGGACGACTAAAACCAGAAATTTGCGGGATTGGTACCAATGTATATTCTACCGGTAGAGACTTTAATTACCGCAAAAAAGGAGGAACCAGTATGGCTGCTCCCGCAGTAGTGGGTACATTAGCACTGATGAATGAAGCTTATCGTTCTGCCAACGGTGCAGAGATTCCGGACGGTGCACTCATGAAAGCCATCGCTTGTAATACTGCGCAGGATTTAGGAAATCCGGGACCAGATTATCTCCACGGATTTGGTTTGATCAACGGGCGCCGGGCGGTAGAAGTTATCAATCAGGGCAATTATTCGAGTAATACCATTACCCAGGGTAATAGTCAACAACAGTCAATCATGGTCACTGCTGATCAATCACAACTAAATGTCTTGTTATACTGGCCTGACAAAGAAGCTGCTTTGAATGCACCAAAGGCGCTGGTAAATGATTTAGACCTGGTTATTCTGGATCCAAATGGTACACCAGTTTTACCCTGGATATTAGACCCGACACCTAATGCAGTAGATCAACCTGCACAGCGTGGCGTAGATACTTTAAATAATATTGAACAAGTGACCATTCAGCAACCAATTCCCGGTATTTATACCATCGTGGTATCTGGAACATTGGTTCCATCGGGCAATCAAAATTACTACCTTACCCATGAGCTCATCAGTAACGACGTTATCTTGACTTATCCGTTTGGTGGTGAACAACTGGTTCCCGGAGAAGTAGAAAGAATCCGCTGGGAAGCCGCCGCTGATAATGCCACTGGTTTTGATTTAGAATATTCAACTGACAATGGAAGTAGCTGGACATTGATTGCAAACAATGTAGACGCGACAAAAAGAAATTATAACTGGACGATTCCAGCTGACTTTACCAACCAGGGAATTGTCAAAATAAGTAACGGAATTGCGACCAACAGATTTTCACAAAACAGTACACCTTTTAATATTAAATCTGTTCCTACTGATCTGACGGTAGAAGCGATGTGTGAGAACATTTTGAGTTTTAGCTGGAACGGAGACAACGAGGAAGATTACGAAATCTGTTATTATAATGGTACAACTATGGAAGCATTGGATACCGTCAGAAATACGGCTGTAGAAGTCAGTGACGCTCGCTTATCATCAGGAACAAAATACTGGTTTGCGGTACGTTTACTCAACGGGCGCAGAACAGAAGCGATCAGTGCAGTACCACAACAAACGGGCAATTGTCCGTGGGATTTTGATGTGACTCTTCGAGCAATTAATGTCCAGAAGATCGGAAGGGCCAGTACCTCTATTTCTTTAAGTGATCAGGAAGATATTGAAATACAGATTCTTAATCAAGGTGTTGAAGCAATATCCAGTATTGCGGTTAGCTACCAAATTAATAGTGGAACCGTTGTATCTGAAAATATCAATACTCCGATTGCTCCGGGAGATTCCATTACCTACACCTTTGCACAAAAAGCAGATTTGAGCGATCCACAGGTATACGAAATTGATGCCTGGATTAACAGCCCACAAGACAACCGTAACAGTAATGATAGTATTGTTGGAATGGTGCAAGCCAGACAATTGCCCAATCATCCGGTCAATCTAAGTTTCAATAATCCAATCAAGGAAAAATTTACGTCAGCAGACTATAGTGATTATCAGTTTACTACTACCGGATTACCAGGCATTGAAGCCTGGGATTATCTGACCGCAAATGATCAATCAGAACTGTTAATCAATCAAAATACACAAGCTGCTCATTTATTACCACGCGTAAACGAGCTGGACCCTGACTACAGCAATCAGGTACTATGGACTCTAAACTTATCAGCGTTTGACTTAAACGGACCTGATATTTTGTTAAGTTTTGAATACTTGAATGATACGCTGGCACCATTAAGCGACCCAACTTATCAAGCCAATCAAGTTTTGATACGCGGTGGAGATCAGGACGAATGGCAGCTACTGACCACTATTCAGGGAGGTGGAGAACAGTGGGAAACGATCAATGACCTGAATATCAGTGAAACATTGAGAACCGCTGACCAACCGTTTTCCAGTAGTTTTCAGATACAGTTTCAGCAACTGGACGAAAGCGGACTCGCCATCGATAATGTAGAATTATCACAATTAGGTGTACTCCCAGTAGAATTAGTGGGTTTTCAGGCCAGACAAGTCCTCGCGGATGTGCAGCTGACCTGGGAAACCCAATCGGAAAGCAATAACGACTATTTTGACATCGAACTAGCCATTGGCGACGAAGCGGTCCGGCAGGATCAATTTATTGTCATCGGGCAGCGAGATGGAAATGGCACAACTAACATACCTACCCATTATGAATTTATGGATCGACAACCCAAGAAAGCCGGAAACCGATATTATCGGCTAAAGCAGGTAGACACCGACGGAACGTACTCGTACTCTCCGGTTCGCATGGTCTCCTTCCCTTCTGACATTCAAGTGGAAGTTTATCCAAATCCTTTCTGTAGTGTACTGAAAATACATTACCAAAGCAGTACGGCCAAAGAACTGACCATCCAACTTGTGGATAGCCAGGGAAGAATAGTACTAGCAACCAAAAAATATGCTGCAGAAGGAGAGCAAACACTGGATATCCCGGTTGATCAAACCCTGACGGAGGGAACATATTATCTGAGGATTCCTGAAGAGAAGATGTTTTTACCCAAGGTACTGATCAAGATCAAGGATAACTAGCAAAAGTTCTCCACCAGGAGAAGCCATAATTGGAATGAAACGAAGGACAAACACGCAAGTGTTTGTCCTTTTTTTGATATTTTTTTTAAAAAAGCTATTTAAAATCAAGTTTTTTTACCTTTTTTTTAGAAAAAAGAGGAAAAATCAAGTTTTTTTTGGCATTATTTTTAATTTAATTTTCACAAAAAAACAAAATAAAAAAACGTAAACAATTGACAATCAAATACTTAATTTTTAAGTTTTTAAAAAAAAATTACACAATATCCGAATTTTGTCTTTTGTTTAAGCTTAGTTTATGCTGATCTTTGAATTGTGGAAAGAAAGAAACAGTGAAGAATGATGGACAAAAGTGTTCATCCAGTTAAATGTATATGTTCATGGGATTATAATTTGTTGATAGTGAGTCGTCCCGAATCCAATTCAGGACGATTCCTACTAGCTTTTTTCCCTGCTAAAAATAAAAAGCCGTTTCACCATCCTGATTGCAAAAAGAATCGTGAAACGCCACCCCTCACCGGGTGCTGTCTCGGTTTAGAGCCGGGACCTAATTTGTATATGTTCATGGGATTATAATTTGTTGTAGTAGTTGTCTAGACTTAGCGTCTAGACAACTTTACTTTTTCAGGGAACTTGTGTAAATATTTACTTTTGCTTTCCCACGTCTATCGTCCAGGCATTCGAACCTTTATTTCAATTCCAAGGGATGAGAAATAAATAACTATCCATTCTGACTTTCTAAAATATGATTTATACTTCCCTGCCCGAACGGATGTTTAGGAACAACGATCTAATAGATTCAGAATTATGACTAATATTTTTTGTGCCTAACTTCGTTTAAAATACGCGCCATAGCTACGGCTATGTCTGTGTTTTTAACTCGTTATACACAAAAACTACCTACTCAAAATTTCTTAATCTATTTAATCCTTGTTCCTCAGTTAGGCGGGGTTATTTAGACCTGATTTCTTATCTTTGTCTGGTAAAATTTTATAAACTGGTCAGCACTTCATAATAGCGTCCTGCAATCTGATATCTCTATGCGTCAAAAATTAATTCTAGTTGGTCCTACTTATCCTTACCGGGGAGGTAATGCGCTTTTTATGTCTTACCTCTACAATGCCCTGACGGCAGAGTTTGACGTAGAGTTTATCAATTACCGTGTTTTATACCCTACCCTTCTTTTTCCGGGAACGACACAATATGACGAGAGTGAAGAACATTTCGACCGGGTGCCGAGCAAGCGGATGCTCAATTCGATGAATCCGATTACCTGGGCCAAGACGGCCAGTTATATTAATTCTAAAAACCCTGATCTGATTGTGGTCGATTGGTGGCAGCCGTACTTTGGGCCGTGCCTGCGCGGCGTTACTTCGCTCATAAAAAAAGAACTCAAATCCAAAATTCTCTTTATCACCGAAAATGTAATTTCGCACGAAGCCAGGTGGATTGATGGATTTTTAACGCGAATGGGACTTAAGCACGCAGATCGTTTTTTGGCTTTGTCAAAGAGTGTTGTGGAGACTTTGAGGCCCATGGCCAAGGGTCGCAAAATCTACCGTTCAGAACTGCCTGTTTTTGGTCATTATAGTAAAGATGAAGCACTGGACATCGCTGCGGAAAAAGAAAAACTGGGATTTGAGCGGGACGCTACCGTTTTACTATTTTTTGGTTATGTCCGTAATTATAAAGGACTCGACATTCTGATTGAAGCTTTCGCCGAAATAGAAGAAAAATATCCGGACTACCGCTTACTGATCGCTGGGGAATTTTACGATAATCCACAACCTTATTTACAATTAATTGAAAAACTCGGGATCGCAAAAAAGGTCAAAGTAATCAATAAATTTATTCCAAACGAAGCAGTAGCTGCTTATTTTACCCTCTCAGAAGTTGTGGTCCTACCCTACCGCAGTGCGACGCAAAGTGGTATTTTAAATATTGCGGTTGGCTACGAAAAACCGGTGGTGATAACCAATGTTGGTGGTCTCTCGGAATTTGTGGAAGATGAGAAAACGGGAATTTTTGTTCCCTCAGCCGATAAACTGGAAATCGTCAAAGGAATCGAACGGTATTTTTCTATCAAAGATAAAGTAGATTTTGCGGGGAATATCCGAGCGCGAAATGAGCAAAATAGTTTTGGTGGCATTGTAGATACTTTTCATGAAATATTGGCAGATGGGAAAGCATCCTGATGTTTTGGAAAATGAAAAGGACAAACCCAAATTTCAGGTTTGTCCTTTTCAATAACAATTAGCTTGACTTTACTATTTTTTTATTAAACAATGCGAATTAGGAATGTTGATAAAAGATACCTTTTTCTTACTGGATTTTTTGAGTTTTCAAATACTTTAGAGTGCGATACTTATGCGTTGGGAGAACCGATTAACGAATCACTAATCAACTGTTCTTAATGTCCAGGCAAAATTAACCATTTGAAATACATACTAATTTAGTACCCGAACCAAATAGTGCCCCAAGCACTAATGTTCCCGCCCTTTAATTTCTCCTCTTTGAAAAAGTTCTTCCTCTTTTTTCTGCTGTTTTCGCTCAGCCTCCGTCAATTCAAAGCCAGTCATCTTTCGTAAATCCGGTTGCCCGGCATCTACCCAGGCGGTAAACCAGGCACTGCCAATAGCTAAAATGGAAGCCTGCATCCGATCCTCTACCATACCATCCATTCGCTCGCTGTACGCCGCAGCGTATTCTTTACAATAAGTACGGATAGTTCTTTGTAGTCGTTCGTCGTAACAATACTGTTTATCTTCTGGAAAGGTACGACTCAAGTCTTTTTCAATTAATAAAACACTGTCCAGATAACTGTGACTCGTCAGTATAATATCCCAGTAATATTCATTTGGATCAGCAATATAAGTGGATTTTCCAACGAAGTAATCCCAGTCTTCGTCGGCAAAAAGTTCCGGAATTCTACTTTCCCAAAATCCATGGATACCCACCTGATTGGTCATCTGTCCATTGTAATTTTCGGTAGTATGTAAAGGAACGTGGGCATCACCGATGTAGTGACCAAATTCGGCGGAAAGTCGTAAGATTTTCTTTACATCCTGATCCTCAAAAGCCCTGGTCAATCGACGCTGCATCGCAACGAGGTGGTACGGCAAGATTCCATATTCACTAAACCGATCTTTGGCAAAAGCGGAAGCACAATTATAATTTAATCCAGTCCTGGCGAAAAATTTTGTTACCTCCTCGCAATCTAGAATCCACTCGTCTTCGTAATATTGTGGCAAAATAAAATCCTGGAAAAACTTCTTGTAATCTTTTCTACTCAAGGCTGGTTCTTCCGTCGTCCGTTTTAAAACCCGAGGACTGGTCAGTACCAATTCCCGCTCTCCGAAGTCAACAATATCATTTCCCATCACCCGAAGCGTATCCCCTGGTTTTCGAGATAGATAGACATCCGTATATTTCATCAATACCTCCGTCCAGTTTCTCGGCACATTGTCAAAAGGTAAAACTCCCCAATGATCAATATCAATATAATGACGCACAGCTTCGTGCTTGGTCGCATACCTCCGCTTATCAGGATCTACTGCGTGATCCGTTAAAAAATCAATATTTTTTTTATAAATGGGCATCATATCAGGAGGCAGGGTAAAGACGGCCATTCGATTGATTCGTCGGTGACCAAAAAAACCCCAATCACTTTTTGTAGCCAAACCTCCTAATCCAATTACCAGAATAAAAAGAATGCCAAATATTGAACGCCTGTTTTTCATATCGACTGAGCTAGGATGTTGAAATGTTTAAGTGTTGCGCTTGTTGAAATGATTTGCGGTTATTTGAAGAAACTGTTATAAGGTACAAATAATTTTCCAAAAACGAGTTGTTGTGCCAGTTGAAAATCGCCGTAAGAATTATTTACAAAATATCTTTCGATGCTTCCTTTGTTGGCTAGCACCCGCCCGGGTACGTTGGGCATTTCGTATTCCATATCTATACTCTCTGGAAAAAAGCTTACCGTCTGATCTTCAGCGTCTTTTCCTTTAACAGTAATTTCGCAGAAAGGTACCAATTGGCTGACCGAGTCCCGTCCTGGAAAATCATTCAAAAAGTTTTCCGCAATCTTTGATTTGTATAATTTTAAATATTCCCGAATCGCCTCCTGGTTGGCTGGCTTTTTACTAATAGCCGTTACATCATACACCGGACGAACCGCATAAGCAGCGGTCTCTTTAATTATTTCAAATGACTGGGACTTGTTACGGGGATAATCCACTTTTAGATATTCAATAGATGGAGGATTCCAGCGAATAACAGAACGGTCTCTCCAGTTCTCTGGATCATCCCAAAACCTTACCCGTAGACTACCTTCCCAACCGGGGAGATGCATTACATAAGGCTGATTAGAATCTTCTTTGATCATATAAGTACCCCGTTCATCCGACGTCATTCCACCGACGTAAAAGTTAAGCACTATATTTCCTTCCGCATCGTAAGTTTCTACCTTAATTCCGGTGGAAGCAATATTTTTAACAGCGCCTTCACTAGCCCCTCTGGTAGGAATAAATTTTACCCGCTGCCGTCGTAATGATTCAAGAATATATTTGATTTTTCCAGGTCGTACCCGGTGCTTGTTATCCAGGTACCAAACACCATCTTTCTTTTCCAGATTATAATTTACACCTGTTTTTTTAGCAATAAAAATCCGATGAATTATATCGGTATCCGGAACCGTTAGCGTGGTATCCCAACCTTTTCCGGAACTGCCTTTTTCCGGTGCTTGTTCAACTAAGTAATACGTTCCTCCTGCAATAATCAAGAACAGGATAAATAGTAATATTGTTTTTTTCATAGTTTTTTTGTTTATTTTGTCAACATTCCTTAAGCAGTAGTAAACCTTTTCTTTCTTGTGAATCTGAATAAAATTCCAAAGATTCCAAGGCATAAAAGTGGAAGTCCCAAGTTAAAAATTTGCCAACCTGTCTTTTCGTTTTTAGCGCGTACCTTATCCAATAATCGCAATTTTACTTCCCGTCCTCTTGCTTCGATCACGCCTTCGTTGTCTAGTAAATAGTCTATCGCATTGGTCAAAAACAACGAATTGGCAAAAGTATAATGTTCAAATTTATTATATCCCAGGGGTTCTACTGCTCCGGTGGAAGGAATAATATTATTTCGGGCTACATCACCATCTGAAACGACGATCATTTGCGTAGAAACACCTTGTTCTTTAAAAGTTATCCCGATTTTTTCTAGTTCGTCTACCGAAAATGGAGGACGATTTCGGTATACGGAGGTGAAACTTCCCTCTAACAATACCGCTAAGGGGATAGACGGTTTATTGAATTTTGTCTCATCGGGTTTGTAGCGCGCAATCTGCGTGTTCACCCGTACCGGATTAAACTGCGTCCGGGTGTAAGGAGAACTTTGCAACAGTACTGTTTTTTTAACAGGCGTAGGTGTCATAACCGTCGTATCCAGTCCACTGGGAAAAAACATATTGACCCGATCCAGACTTTTGACAATCGGATGATCCGAGCGCGATGCGACCAGAGGATGATAGTACCAGGGAAACAATTCCTGCTGTGCTTTACCACCCGTTTCGCCAACCACCAGCGGGATTCGACTCGCCTCCATATCCAGTACCAAATTAGGCTCAATTTTTACACCGTAGCGAAAAAGAATGTCTTCTAGATTTAGCGGATAATCCATTGGAATATAAAACGGTTTTCCACGCAAACTGTCGATCGTAATATCCATCCGATCAATCAGCCAGAGCATTTTTCCACCGTTCATGACGTACTGATCGATTTTAAATTTATCCTTTTCAGAAAAAGGTTTCGTCGGTTTGGCGACTACCAATACATCTACCTTTTGAGAAATTTCGATGGTGCTGTCCAGGACGATGCGACCAGTAGCCGAGTATCTTCGCAGTTCCTTTTCCAAAGAAGCAGTTTGCGCTGGAATGAGCTCCCCATGTCCAGCCGTAAAGGCAATAACGGGGGGTGTCTCGTTTTTTATTTTCTGAATAGCATCCGCTAATTTATATTCCAATAGACTGATAGAATTGTTAATGACCACTTCGGGATTGGCACCAGGAGTTTGATTTTCGAGTAAGTTTACGGAACGAAAACGATTTTTATAATAAATAATTACCCAAGGATAAATATACTGCTCCGATGTTTCGTCAATTTCTTTATCACTTAATCGAGTTGGAATAATTCCATCTTTGGCCATCTCCTGCTGGCGGGTCTGCACCTCTTCCGTTGTCCCGTCAAACGGGTCTTCAAAAACATATTCGATATAACCATTCTGACCATTAAAGTCACTGAGCATCTCTTCGGTGGCGCGTTGTAATCTTTTAAATCCTTTTGAAAATTTTCCAGTTAATAAAACACGAATCGTCACGGGATCATCGATGGCTCCCAGTAGATTGGTCGTTGCGTTGGTTAGCGTAAAACGCTTGTCTTCCGTTAAATCAAAACTGGTGTAAAGATAACTTCCCAAGACATTGATAAATAGCAAAATACCGCCAAAGAGCAGTAGCTGAATGAGTGCTTGTATTTTGTTGCTTTTGTTAGCCATGTTTGTTGTTGCTTACTCTTTTGTTGCCGGTAGAGGCGTTTTTTTGATGATAAATTTTGTTGCCTTCCTGATCCAGTTATTACAACGTAGTTATTCGCTTTCTCTTCGGAATTGAAGCGGGCGAATCGGCCAATAAACTACCATTTTCGTCGCCCTAGCGAAACAACCGTTGCGGCAATAAAGAAACAAATAATAGAAATAAAATAGATCAAATCCCGCGTATCAATCAACCCCCGACTAATAGAATTATAGTGGTAACTAATGCCAAACATCTGGACGATGTCATCTACTTTTCCTACAAAAACGGGTAACGTACTAATCAGATCAAAACCCCAGTGTACCAGAAAGCACAACAAAGTTCCCAGAATAAATGCCACTATCTGGTTACGAGTCAAACTGGAAGCCAGTAAACCAATTGCTACAAAAGCAGCAGCCAGCATAATTAGTCCAAAATAAGATCCTACTACACCGCCACTATCGAGGTTGCCCGGAGGCGATCCCAACTGATGAACACTATAATAGTATAATCCAGTTGGCAGTAAAGCGAATAAAACGAGGGTGAGTCCTGCAAAGAATTTACCTAATACAATTGACAGGTCGCTGATCGGTCTGGTGACCAATAACTCGATGGTTCCCGACTGTTGCTCTTCGGCAAAACTGCGCATACAAACGGCCGGAATTAAAAATAAAAAGATGATTGGTCCCATCGAAAAAAGCTGATCCAGCGTAGCATATTCGTAATCCAGAATACTATAATCCGGAAAGACCCACATCAACAAACCCGTCATCAGAATAAATACACCAATGACGACGTAGCCAATCACTGAACTAAAAAAAGCATTAATTTCTTTGATATAAATTGCGTACATTTTATTGGCTTAATTAACGTTTGAAGCGTTTGTTTTGATAGCGTGTCGATCGTTATAGATCAGCAAACATTTAAACATTTTTTCTTCCAGTTCGTAATTTTCGATCTGATTGAGTGCTCGTAAAAGAGTAGGATCATCCTTTAAACAAATAGCCATATTCTCAAAATTATAGTCCATCACTTCTCCGGTCTCAAATAATATTATCTTTTCTTTTTTGATTTTCATGTTTCGCTTTTCGATTGCCGTTCGGTACGCTTGATCGGTCACCGGATTAAAGGCAGAAAAAACGATATCTCTTTCCTCTCGCACTTCGTAAGAAGCATAGCAAATTCTACCACGAACCCGCATTCCGGAAAATAAAGTCAGCGGACCTTCCTCTACTTTATCAATTTTAAAATATGGAATCCCTCCGATGGAAAACCCCCAGATGCTATCCAGTAAATTTTCTGTAGATGGCGCCAATGATTTTCGTTTTAAAACTTCCGCTTTAACGGTAAAAGCATTGGGATTAGAAAATACATTTCCTCGCATTTCTTCCCACCGCAGAGCTGGTTTATTTTGTTGAAAATCAGTAAAAGAAAAATAAATCCCGTCGTTAAATTTATAGTTTTTACTGACTACCTCCTGCTCTTGTTGCGCCGATAAATTTCCATTTGCCAATAGCAAAACCATTCCCAATAAAAACCCAACCCTGTCTATCCATTGATATTTCATTGTTTAGTCTCTGGTTAGTTCCTGAAAAACATTTTCTACACTACGTACCCGTTTCTGCATGGCCAATAACGTTAAGTTGTTATTCACCGCAAACTTGAAAATTGCCTCTCGTGCATCTCCTTTATCGTCGACCAATAATTCCCATTTACCACCAATACTATTTTTGGCAGATTGTACCCCGGGAATTTCCTGTAGCGCAGCCGCCGTTGTTGTTTCTTTAAATTCTACGGCAATGGTCAAGGTATTGGAAACAGTATTTTGCAGTGTCCCGATTGTCTCATTGGCAACCGCCTTTCCTTTATTGATAATCAGTACCCGATCACAAATCGCCTGTACCTCCTGCATGATATGGGTAGAAAAAATAACAGTCTTTTCGTCTCCGATATTTTTGATTAGTTCGCGAATTTCTACCAATTGGTTGGGATCCAGACCGCTCGTCGGCTCGTCGAGGATGAGTACCTGCGGATCGTGCAGCATGGCTTGGGCCAGCCCCACCCTTTGTCGATACCCTTTTGACAAAGCACCGATCAGTTTATTCTGTTCGCGCGTCAGTCCAGTCTGCTCAATCATCTCATCCACGCGGGAACGTGATTTTTTTAATTTATGCAGTCCCGCAACAAAACGCAGGTATTCCCGAACGTACATATCCTTGTAGAGTGGATTGTGTTCCGGAAGGTATCCGATATGACTTCTCACTTCCATTGGAGATTTAGCTGTATCAAAACCACAGACCTCAGCGGTCCCTTCCGTTTGTGGGATAAAGCAGGTCAAGATTTTCATGGTCGTGGTTTTGCCCGCACCGTTTGGCCCCAGAAATCCGAGAATTTCTCCCTTTTCTACCGAAAAACTGAGATTATCAACTGCTCGTTGATTTCCGTATATTTTCGTAAGTTGATTAATTTTTACTGACATAAGAAATGTAGACCTCCGTGGTTGTGAACTTATCGTATAAAAGACCGTTTTTTTAACGACGGTAAAGCTACTAAATTTCATCTCCATCACAAAAACCAAAATTTGCGTACTTTCTGTCCACGTACAATTATTTGGTGAACTTCCTTAAAACACTTAGTGAGGTTTGGTGGTTCTAGCCTATATTACCAAGTGGACATCCTTCATTCATTCATTAGAAGCTATTCTAAACTTAATAAAATGAAAAATTTACTCGTGTTTCTATTTTTTGGGATATTAACGTCTTTAGGCTGTCAGTCAGAATCCAAACCAACAGCTTCGGCTGATAAGTCTACGGTAGTCACCTCTGTCCCCGTCTCCACTCCGGCACCAGTCGCAACTGCTCCGGCTGAATCGGTCGCAACCGACCAGAAAGGGATAGCCGACGAAGCTCCCTCTGTACCTGCTGCTCCTGCAAGGACGGCTGAATCTATAAAAAATACCGAATCCAAGGTTGATCCGACTCCCGCAGAAGAGCGTAAGCCCAAAAAAGTTAAAGAAGTGCTTGCAAAAACCAAGGACGATATTGACGCCAAAATTGCCGCAGAAAAAGAAAAACTAGCGGCAGAAGTCGCTAAAATAGAAGCGGAGCAGAAAAAAAAGGCGGAAGAAAAAGCGGCGGAACTTAAAGAAGAGGCGACTGAAAATATTGAAGCGGCGAAAACAAACATAAAAGAAAATATTGGAAAGGTAAAAGAGATTACAGACAATGTATCTTTTTCACATCAGGTCTTCGATGATTTATTGGGTAAGCATGTGAGCAGTGCGGGCAAGGTTAACTATTCGGGATTCAAGCAAGATCAGGGTAAGTTGCAAGAATATTTGAATCAGCTGGAAGATCAGGCGATAGAAAGCAGCTGGAGTGAGGATAAAAAACTGGCTTACTGGATCAATGCTTATAATGCTTATACGATTGATTTGATTGTCAAAAATTATCCGTTAAAAAGTATTAAGGATTTGGAAGGCGGAAAGCCGTGGGATAAGTCATTTATCAATTTGAATGGCCAAACCTTATCGCTTAATAATATTGAGAATGATATCATCCGACCTACTTTTAAGGATGCCCGGATACATTTTGCGGTTAATTGTGCGGCCAAATCTTGTCCGCCGTTGATGAATAAAGCGTGGACGGAAGATAATATTCAGCGGGAACTGGAAAAGCGGACCAATGCTTTTATCAATAATAGTAATTACAATACGATCAGTGCAGAAACGGCTAAAGTCTCAAAGATATTTGATTGGTATGCGGTGGATTTTGGAAATTTGAATAATTATTTAGCGAAGTATAACAAATCAGTTAGCAGTGCGACTAAGGTTAGTTATATGGATTATGATTGGGGATTGAATGAGTAATGGCTATGCGATATTCATTTTCACCGCCTCGATTAGAACCAAATTAACCGACCCAAACCTTTATAACTTATTTTTTAATCGCCATTCCTTAGTATCTTCGTTGTATGGCGAAGTGGATTTTATGGCTGGGGCTTATTTTCGGGATAACAGGATGTCAATCGGAAATAACGCATAAAGATGACTCACTGGAAGTTTTATTTCCACCAGAAAGCGGAACCGTAGTCCCCCCCTCCCGGGCTACGGTTCCGCTTGTTTTTTTGCTGAAAGAAATGGAAATTTTAAATGGCAAAGCAACTTTATCCGTACGAGATACCGCTCTTTTTCGGAGTCTGCCTCCCGGGGTTTATGCTGTTCAGTCAGATTCTATTGTTTTTGGGATTGCTCCTGGAGTGTGGATTGGTAGCGGGATTACTCGCTGGCCTGCGACAGAACGAATCGCGTTGGCAGAACTTATTATTTTAGATAACCCACTATTTTCAGATAAAATCGGGATTTTTCCGCAGCAACCGGGGTCAGATGGATATGTACCGGGGTGCTTTAGTTGTCCGCAATGGATGGTGCAACGGTATGGGGCGTTGGCTGTTTTTTGGGAGAAGTACTAATGGATCAGTCACATAGTACGCAATGCGAACGTAACCATCCTGGTTGCGCTCTTACATTAGGATTACCTAATATTTGACCGACTACTGATTAACCAATAAACTGATTAACAATTATTTACAAATAGTATATTTACTTATGAATTTTAAATTACTTTATTAAACACCATGAAATAAACACACCATCAGATCTATCAAGCACCCTTAACCTTTATACATAGAAATTTAGAAATTGGTTTGAAAATTCAATATTCCCAAATCAATATTTTCCAAAAGGGAAAATTTGCATCTACATCTGGAGGTGTAAACAAACATGTAGCAGACCCAAAAAAAGCCCAACTTTCTGTTTGAAAGCTGGGCTTTTTTTTTCTTTTTCAAAAGTGATTACAATTTCGGAATACGAATTTGCTGGCCTGGAAAAATCTTGTTTGGATCTTTTAACAGTGGCTGGTTGGCTTCGAATAACTGCTTGTATTTCATTGGATCACCGTAGTAGCGCTTGGCGATTTTAGATAAGCTGTCTCCTTTTTTTACGGTATAAAACTCCGCTGCCGCCTCTTCTTTATCCACACCGATGCGATCATCTACCGATGCGATACCGCCTACGTTGCCTAATGAAAGGACCAGACGCTCTTTGTCAGCCATTGTTTTTACCTGCCCGTAAACCGTAACCGAGTCGTCATTCAGGTCTAGCTCAAGGTTTTCAACCTTGATTCCTGTGTTATCTACAACGCTTTTTAGTAAGAACATTTTTTGCTTACGGAATACTTCCTCCTCCATCTTGGTGATTTCAGGAGACTTTATCTCCGCAGCTGCTTTTTTGGTCAAGACCTTTGATCCGGCATTTTTTAAAAATGAAAATAAACCCATTTGTAATAATTATTTAGTTGATAATGTGAACTTTCGTCCAAAAAAAGATTAATAACTTAGTGTAAACCAAAACTATTGGAAAAACACATCGTATTTTAATAGAATGATTAAAATAGTCAATAGTTCAAGAGTTTTCGATTAAAGCTTCATTTCAGCACTAAAAATAATCCAATTTAGACAATCCTTAAAATCAAGACAAATTTTGACTATCGCAATTATACGGTAAAACCAGCAATTATCAGTTATAATTTCTATATTTGCACCGTTTTTTCAATAGACTTTATGTATTAGTATGTATAACAAGAAAAATTAAAGTCTCCATAAATCCAACTAAATTTTAAACAATGCAAGGTAAAGGTATTATTAAGTTCTTCCTGGTGGTTTTAACCCTCATGTGCCTGTTGCAGTATTTCTATTTATTGCCTACTGCTACAGTAGAAAATAACGCAGAATCATACGCACAGTCAATCGCCTCTGGTATCGCTGATCCAGCGCAAAAAAATGAGGCAGTTACTGCGGCCAGAAGTGCTTATCTCGACTCCATGTCCAGCGAAGTAATTTTCAGCATTCCAATGCTAAAAAAGTATACTTACGAAGACTTGAAGAATGCTCAATTAAATTTCGGACTTGATCTGAAAGGAGGAATGAGCGTAGTGCTTCAGGTGGACCTAAAAAACTTTTTGGAGAACGTTGCTGGTAACAGTAATGACGTAGACTTTAACACAGCGCTAGATAATGCTGAAAAAGCACAGGCTACTTCGCAGGCAGATTTTATCAGTTTATTCGCTGACGAATACCAAAAGGTAGCGCCTAATGGTTCGCTTCGTAATATTTTTGCCCGTGGTGCACTAAAGGAAGAAATTGGTACAAAAAATTCCAACGCGGATATCGTTCAGTTACTTCGGGAAACGGCTACTCAGACAGTTGATCTTACTTATAAGCGATTGAAAGAACGAATTGACGAATTGGGTGTAGTACAACCTAATGTATCTTTGGATGCGGCGCGTGATTTGATTTTGGTAGAACTACCTGGTATTTCCAATCCGGAACGTGCCCGTAAATTCCTGGCTTCTACGGCCAAACTTGAATTCTGGAAAACGTACCGGATTAACGATAGCAACAACCTTTTAGCTGGTTTCCGCGAAGCGGATCGTAAGCTGGGTGTTACTGGTGGAACAACCGATACGGATTCAGAAGATTTTACGGTAGAAACCAAATACCGATACAACTACGATGATACGGGTAACATCAGTGATTCTACTGCTTATCAGGACACGATTCGTAACGTGGCCAATCAACTAAATAGTGGTGGACCATTATTGAGCTTACTGCAATTGAACGGTCAGACTGGTGCAGGCATCAGCTACCCGCTTACAGTAATGGGAGTTGCGGCGAAAAACAAGATTGACCGAATTAATAAATATTTGGAGCAGCCGAATATCAAGAGTGTTTTCCCTAAGGATGTAAAATTCATGTGGGGATATTCGGATGTTGACTATTTATCTGAAGATAGCTCGCAGCCGATGTACGAATTGTACGCCATCAAGACCAATCGTGGTCAGGACAAGCCATTACTCGAAGGAGATGTGGTAACGGGGGCAACTTCTAATCCAGATCCTTCTACTGGTAAGATTACTGTTTCTCTGCAAATGAATGGTGAAGGTGCTCGAAAGTGGGGACAGATTACAACCGAAGCTGCACAGGATAACAACCGGGAAATCGCGATTTCGCTGGATAATAAAATCGTTAGTGCACCTAGTGTGAACGGAGCGATTACGGGTGGTAATTCTGCCATTACCGGAGATTTCTCCCAGCAGGAAGGAGATGACCTGGCAAAAATTTTGGAGATTGGTAAATTACCAGCGCAAACTAAAATTATTCAGGAGCAGATTGTCGGACCTTCTTTAGGTGCTGAGAATATTAGCCGCTCGCTTAATTCCATGATTATTGGATTGGCACTGGTACTGTTTTTTATGATAGTTTACTATGGTGGTGGTGGTATCGTTTCGATCATTGCGCTACTTGCTAACCTGTTTTTTATCGGTGGTGCTTTGGCCAATTTTGGTACGGTATTGACGTTGCCTGGTGTGGCGGGTATCATTCTGACCATTGGTATGGCGGTGGATGCCAACGTAATTATCTACGAAAGAATCCGGGAAGAGCTTCGAGAAGGAAAGAGTACTTTGGCGGCCATTAAGGATGGTTTCCAGCAATCTTACTCTGCGATTATTGATGCGAACGTAACAACGATTTTGACAGCTTGCGTTTTAGCTTACTTCGGATTAGGACCAATTAAAGGTTTTGCGATTATCCTGATTATCGGTGTAATTTCTTCTCTCTTTACAGCAGTACTGGTCGGACGATTGATGATCAACTGGTGGACGGAGAAAGGAAACGAAATGACTTTCTGGACTGGTTTTTCTAAAAATGCTTTTTCTAATTTAAGTATTGACTGGTTGGGAAAACGTAAGATGGCGTATATCCTTTCTGGAATTATAATCGTTGCAGGTTTTGTATCTATGGCCGTTCGAGGTTTTGAACTAGGCGTAGATTTTAAAGGTGGATATTCTTATAATATTCAGTTTGACGAAGGTCAGAATGTTTCGGCAAATGATTTACGTGCAGCGTTGAAAACACCTTTTGACGGTAAAGAACCAATTGTAAAAGCAGTAAGTACACAGAATACGTTCAATGTTACGACGGATTACTTAATTACCGATGCTAGTGAAGATTCTGCAGATAAAGTAATGGCTGCGCTATTTACGGGTGTAAACGGGATTGTAGGAGGAAGTTTGAATGAAGCTCAATTTAAGAATCCTAACGGAATCGGAGCGCACGTAACGAGTAGTAATAAGGTAGGACCAAACATTGCGGATGATATTAAGACGAGTTCTTTTTACGCAGCGGTGCTGGCGTTATTGTTTATCTTCTTCTATATTTTTGCTCGATTTAATCGATGGCAATATAGTGCGGGAGCGGTTGCGGCATTGTTTCACGATACGTTGATCGTTTTAGCGATCTTCTCTATTGGACACGGAATCCTTCCTTTTGCCATGACAATTGATCAGGCTTTTATCGCCGCGATCCTGACGGTAATTGGATACTCCATCAATGATACGGTGGTGGTTTTTGACCGTATTCGAGAATACATGAATATCTACACGAGCAAATCAAAAGAGGAGATCATCAACAGTGCGGTCAATAGTACGGTTAGTAGAACGGTGATTACGTCTTTGACTACTTTATTTGTGGTTTCTATTTTACTCTTCTTCGGAGGAAGTAGCATCCGTGGATTTGCTTTTGCCTTGTTCATTGGTATCATTGTGGGTACTTATTCTTCTGTTTTTATCGCGACTCCGATTATGTCCGATTTAAGCGGAGATTTGAAGCCTAAGAAAAATAAGAAGGGTTCTTCTACCGAGAGTGCGTTTAAGCGTCGGGTGGTTGAGCCGTAGGTTATAAAGAACGTTATATAAAAAGCCCGCTTCTAGAGAATAGAAGCGGGCTTTTTATTTGGATTCTATTCAACCTTATATTGATTGGCTTGACAGAAATCTATCGTTATTTTGAACGAATTTCTATTTCTGGCATAGTAGTTGAATATAGTAGGGTGTAAGTTTTGGTTAAAAAATTGTAAGATTCGTTTCCTAAGTCTGATGTCTAACATCAGACTTATTTTTTTTATTTATACTTCGAGTGATTTTTCATTTTCTAAATTCCCAATCTGCTTAGTTGTTCGCTCCTTCGTCTCTCTCTGCCTGCGCATATTGGGAAGGAAAATTAAAAATAACTCTCAGCGAAGACTTCGAGTGATTTTTCATTTTCTGAATTCCCAATCTGCTTAGTTGTTCGTTCCTGCGCCTCTCCCTGCCTGCGTTGTTTTACTTCGAGCGTTTTTCTATTTACTTGATCCCGAATTTACTTGGTTGTTCGCTCCTGGCGTCGCTCTCGGCCTGCGCAAATGTCGGGAAGGAAAATTAAAAATAACTCTCAGCGGGGTGCTTGTCAGGTTTGGTTTTCTTTCACTTAGTCTACTTCGTTGCTCGTTCCTTATAAGTTTGACGCAACATTCAAAACCCTCTGTACGTTTTATAATGGCATTACGAATCATGAAGTTTTCAAATAACTTCCAGTATATTTATAGCCATGAAAAAAATTGTACTCCCTTTATTTTCACTCCTTTTTATTCTTTCCTGCACCTTTACCCAAAAAATTAAGGATGGCTCAATGGCTTTCGACCGCAAACAGTATGCGGTGGCTATTCCGATGCTCAAGAAGGAATACAATAAATCCAAAAGTAGAATTGCAAAGGGTAAGCTGGCCTTGATGATCGGCGAGTCTTATCGAAGAACCAATCAATCTCCTTCTGCGATCGAATGGTACTTGACTGCTTACGACTCCGGTGCTGGCGAGGAGGCGCTCAAACAACACGCTTACGCGCTCAAACGCAACGGACAATATAAGGAGGCAAAGGAATCTTTTAAAAATCTTGGTATCGAAATTGGTAGTCCGTACGAGTATCGACGGGAAATACAGGCTTGTGACTTGGCCATCGGATGGATTGGAGAGGATAAAGCCCAACAGGAATATAGGGTTTCTCCGGCGCCATTCAACAGCACGGATTCCGAATATGCACCGACGATTTATTCAGACGAACAACTACTTTTTACTTCTGATCGAAATACGGCAACCGGAGAAGAAACTTACAACTGGACGGGAAATGCATTTTCTGATATTTTTCAGGTAAATCTGAATAGTAATGAAATCGAAAACTTTAGTTCGGTCATCAACTCTGCCAACAACGAAGGAACCGTGGCTTTTAACGCCAACTTTACGCAGCTTTATTTTAGTCGCTGCTATACGGAAGAAAAACGGGGAGACAATTATTGTAAATTAATGGTGACAACCCGAGAAGGGGATGCGTGGACAATTCCGCAACCACTTTCCTTTGTGGAAGAGAAGGTTAATTATGGTCATCCTGCTTTGTCGGCGGATGGGCAGACCATGTATTTTAGTAGCGATCATCCGGATGGTTGGGGAGGTTACGATATTTATTATGTGGAGCATTCGCTCGATGGCTGGGGGGAACCTAAATTAATGGGACGAGACATCAATACGCAAGGAGACGAAAAATTCCCTTCGGTCGATCAGGATACTTTTTACTTTTCCTCGGACTATCACGCGGGACTGGGTGGATTGGATATTTTTAGAATTTATAAAATGAAAAATGGTCGCTGGAGTTCTCCACAAAACCTAAAACCACCCGTTAATTCAAGTGAAGATGATTTTGGTTTTGTGGTAAACAGCATGGCAAAAAATAGAAAGGGTGTTTTAGAAAGTGGTTTTTTTAGTTCTTCCCGACAGGATGGAATGGGCGGTGATGATATTTATCAATATGAAAAAGTAGTTCCTCCGCCACCGCCACCTGTAATTGACACGTTGGAAACAGAAAAACCTAAGCCGATTGTATACAAAATGTTATTGGATGTTTACGTTTTAGAAAAAATTTATAAAATTCCTGGTAATCCAAATAGTGAAGTGCTTGGCCGTCGTCCGTTGGGTGAAGCTTCATTGGATGTAAATTTTGGTAAAGAGAAAAAAACATATCCCGTCGGTCCTGATGGTCTGGTACAAATCGAACTGGACGAAGAAATGGATTATCGTTTTTTTGCCAGTAAAAATGAATACTTAAATAATACCGGAAATTTCTCTACCAAAGGAGTCGGAAAAGATCCTGCTAATCCAATCAAAAAATTTGAATTGGAAATTGAGCTGGATAAAATATTTCGTAATACAGAAATTAATCTGGACAATATTTATTACGATTTTGACGATTGGGCCATTCGCCCCGACGCCGAACCGACCCTCAATCAGCTGGCTACTACCTTGGCACAAAACCCCAATATCCGTATTCAACTCGCTTCGCACACGGATTGCCGCGGTCGTACTGCTTACAATGAAACCCTCTCCCAAAAACGAGCGCAGGCTGCGGTAGATTTTTTAATTACCAAAGGCATCGCTGGAGATCGTCTTACCGCTAAAGGTTATGGAGAAAATGCACCAGCCGTGGAGTGTAATTGCACGCTTTGTGCAGAGGAAGAGCATCAGGCGAATCGGCGGACGACGTTTAAGGTAATCGACTGATCCCGACTGAGGAGGGCAACGTATGACAATACGTTGAAGGAGGGCACTGCGAAAGCAGACAAGTGGGAAGATTAGTAGATTTTTGATCTATAGCTTGTAGCCAGGACAGGTAAGCAGATTGTTAGATCTCGCTATTACAAAACGAGTCTTGTGAATCTCAATCAGGATGCCAATATAAGATAAGTGGTACATGCTTCTTCCCTAGTGCCCCAGGAACTAAATAATCCATACTATGGATCTCGTTCTTTTTAGGCTGGCCTGCGTTAAAAAATTCCT
>ENA-ORXT01001551-ORXT01001551.1-marine-metagenome-genome-assembly--contig:-NODE-1551-length-30507-cov-8.466415_pt1 | contig 30507 bp, 18 predicted proteins | sample MGYA00237868_ERZ511482 | MGnify/ENA metagenome assembly ERZ511482 | reverse complement strand
CCATCAATTTTTAATCCAGTACCACCGATGTGGTCATTATCTGCATAATTCACATCTTGATAATGTGAGCTATTGTCTAAATAACTCCCATATTTACAATTGTCAAAATCATTTCCACAAATGTAAAAGTCTGTTACAAAATCAAAATCTATAGCTCTATTGAAATCGGAAATTGTTGCATCTCGAACTGAAATCGAATTACCCAACAACCCCTGAATTCCAAATCCTTGTCCATTAGAACTTGGACTTGAATTTTTTAATGTTCCTCCTTGTATTGCAAGATTATGACTGCCTGATTGACGAATCGCTATTTCTTTTGCACTAATTTCTGGATTATTTAAAGTAAGCTCGGAGGAACTTCCAAATGAAAAACCATATTCTGCGTCAGTTATTACTAAATCATCAATTACTTTATTGGTAAAATGTGAACGACTAATTGTTAATCCAAAAAAGGCACTTTCTATTTCAAGATTATCAATTGTTAAGTCATGTTGACTATCATCACCATAGTAGTTTAAACCATAATTTTCACTATTTATATAGACATTTGATATGATGTCAGTAGACATGACCTCTGGAGTAATTGTTATTCCTCCAATCAAGTCTGTAATGTTCATTTCTTCCAATATAGTTCTGGAATTTTTATAACAAAAGATCCCAGAATCTTGAAATTTATTGCCTTGAATGTTGATTTTTGAGAATGAAACTGAAGCATTATTAGTCCAAATACCTGTTGTTGCATCATTTATATAGGATCTAACTTCACTATGGTATTCAAAGTCCATATCGTATATTTTGATCGCAATATCTCCACGATTAAATCTATTATTTGAAAAGGATTGGTTATTTAAACTTTGGCTTCCCATTGGAGCGAATAATGAAATTTGATTATCATTGAAATTACAATCCTTTACAGAAATACGTGCCCCTGTATTCATTTGTATTGCTTCTTTTGCAAATGACACTTCAGTAGAATTAGAAAGACCTAAATAGTTTAAATGGCTAGAAATTATTCCTTGCCAAAAATCTCCATCTGTACAAGATGTCAATAAGCAATCATTAAAATTTACTGTTTGGGAGTTGGCCAAAATTGATGAATTCTCTTCAAAATAAAAATTGCAATTTTCAAACAAGAAAGAATTGTCTAAAATTAAATCCCCGTTTATTATAAAATCTTCATTTTCAATATACCACATCGTATTTGTAGGAGTACTAGTAACTATTGTTGCTGGTACAATACCTCCATTTTGAATAATGTAATCTGCAAAATTAGGATTATTATCTGCATCAATAAAATGAGCAGCGCCAGTATCAGCATTTGCACAATCAATATTGCAATTTTCTATTAGTATGTAGTCAGAACAAACTTCATTACAATCTGGAAATTGTGCACATACTCTATAAAATCCATTTAGGTTAACTGCAAAGTCATTCACATCAAATGCAAGTTCTAATTGTGTATTGCTTAAAGGATCATCAGTATATTCCCAATTGAATGCAGTATAATCGAGACAATCACTTAAGTTGACTGTTAAGTTGCACAGAGGATTTTCATATATTGTAATTTGATTACAAGATGTCTCAGTAACAGTCTGATTCCAACTTAAGCCAGGGCAATTGTCAATTGAAATTGTATATGTTCCTGTTGTAACTTCAAATTCTATTTGATTGGAAAAGTCATTTTGTCCTAGTGGTGGTGGGGTTATTTGATAGTTATAACTGTTAGGTTTACCTTCAGGAAGAACTAATGTAATTATCCCATTATTATCAGGGCAAACGTTTTCAGTAACTTGGTGATCTAGATTTGGTCTATTTGTAATAATTGCCGAAATTATATCAGTATAATCAAAACAGATTTGTCCAGAGCAATCCTTCAAAATTTCAATTTCATAGTCAACTTCTGGTAATAAGTCTATTAATGTAAATGTCATATTAGTGCCTGGAAAGAAGGTTCTAATTCCTTCGTCTTGACAGGGAATAGGTGTTGCTCGTATAATATATTCCTGACCTTGTTGGTTGCTTTGATCATTCCAAGCTGCTGTTATTGTCGTGAGACTGTTGTTATGAGCCAGTTGAACTGTTGCTCCATTGCCAAATCCACATGAAGGTCCAACAGAAGCATTTAGTGTGCAATTTGATTGAATATGAGGTTGTAAAAATTGACCATTGGCATCACATTGAGGTTCAGTATTCCCAGAGCAACAAATTGAATTAATTTCTACGCGATAAGAGGCATTAGGATCCAATCCTTGAAAATCTGCTGTTCTATGTCTGTGTGGACATTGAGCAGCACTTTCATTGGCTACCTGCACCCCCGTTGTAATTGGAGTGGTAGTTAAACTTAAATCGCACGGTTCTTGAACAATACAAGTATATATAGGCTGATTAAAAAGTTCATTTTGGCCTATTTCAAAAACTCTAAATTCATAAGCATACACTCCAGGTGATTCAAAGAAATCAACCACTAGGTTTGTGCCACAATGTTCAATTCCGATAAATTCAACAGGTGGGCATTGAGTATTTGTCACTCCTATATCTGTAAAAGTAGGAGTTGTGCAAAATCCAATATTACAATCACAAACGACAACTGCCTCAATTTCTAATAGTCCTGGGCAAGCCACACTATTTGTTGTTCCAACACTCTGAATTAATATTGAATTGTCAATTGTTGAAAAACAATCACTCCACATATTATCATTCTGTAATCTATATTGATATTCTATATGTGAAATATCATCAAGAGTCCCTCCATTTAAATTAAAGTTGACGATTGTATTATTTCCTTGACTACAATAATCGGTAGTTACAGATATGTTTTGCGTGCAATTTGTTGGAATTGCTGCTGAAAAAACAATACAATCAGGGTAGTGTCGATTATAACAAAGAATATCTGGTGCAAGGGGGTGATTTGGATTTCCTTGTCTATGAAATACTCCCATACTCATTATAAAATATTGGGTTGGCTGACCATTAACGGGGAATGATGGTTGATTTTGATCAAAAGGTATTTCAATAGCTGGAATATTGGGACCAGTAAATGAATTATCTGGCGAGTTTGCAAATCTAGGTTCGTTATCTTGAAAATTTAGAGGTAATATTCCACTGTTGAAATCATTAAATTCATTTTGAGTTATCATTGCAATTCGTGGAGTAAATCTTGTGTTTACAGGAAAATCTACTCCAGGAGGAACTGTTGCTTGTACGGCACATTTAGATTGTATATGACCTATTTGGAAGTTGTAATTGAAGATTGGGTCTGCTTGAATTGTTCCTGTAAGAAGGGGGAAACTACAGTAATTTAAATCAACTGTATAATTGATAGGAAATGTATTTTCATCAGGTTCAACAATAAAATAAAAAAACCAAGAGCCATTAACACAATGAAAAGTATTTGGTGTTCTTGTCGTATTGTTTATTGTAAAATCAATTTGGTTTACATCAATTCCTATTGATGGCGCAACTTCTATCACAATATCGCATCCAGTAGCAGCACCATTTGTAGTAATAACAGTGGAGCTTCCATTTGATGTTATACCTTGTGAAGGTTTTATTATACTTCTAGGTGTTGGTGATACATTTAATGGTTCATTGCAAATATTATCACACATCGGTTCTATTATTAATGTAAAGTTGTTGGAGTTTTGTGTAAGATTTGAAAAATAAAATTGGTCAAATGTAACACATTGAATATCAATTGGTTGTGTTACTCCCATTTCAAATAATGTGCATAAATGATATGGATATCCTTTGTTTTCCCATTCTACGAATACGGAACAATTAGTCACCACCTGGTTAATTACTGTTGCAGATTCAAATTGTTGAGGTGGTCCAACTCCTAATAAACTCCAAGCATTCACCATTTCATTATAGCACTCATCACAAGCATTGCCATTCATATTATTTGATTGTATGTGCTCTAGTGTTGCTTCCCTTAATGTTGGATAATTACATGGATTATATGTAGCAAAACACTCTAATAAAAATTCAAATGCCTCTTGTTCACTAATAAAGCAATTGCCATTACTGATTAAATAAAACCAATGACCCAATATCAAACCTTTTCTATGAATTCCTAGATTAATATTGTACTGCGGTGAGTCATATGTTGTTGGGAAATCCATTAAGTTTCTATCCTCAAAACTCCAATCGTTTATGGAGCCTAGATTACGAGCTTGGACATCAATAAGCAAAGCCCCAATATCACAAAGTCCTTCTATTAAACCACCATTATCACCATCAATTGAACCACCAGTTAGCAATAAAGGAAAATTTCTATCAACAAATACATGCATAAATTCATGACCTATTTCTTTTGAATCAAGATCATTCATATTAGCTGTTGGAAATTGTGGGCCACCATTCGCACCATAAGATGTATATGCCCCTCCAAAATTTGGATTCGAAACTGTGTTAATGTATGCATTGTCACCGACTTCAAGTAAGGGAGGAATATTTTGAAGATTATCAAATAAGCATTGCCCAGACTGAGCTGTAAAAAGTACATCTAAGGCACCTTGTTCATTGGCTGTAAGATTTGTGGGCACAACCCAATCATTTGAATTGGTGTTTAGACCATCGTTTTAAACAAGGTTGATTATTGGTAGATCATTATTTGAAGCATCTAAAATTGTTAATAAATTGTTTGCCAACATGAAGTCTCCGGAATTTACATCGATTTCATTGAATATAGCACCGGATGTAGCACCAGACAAAGTATTGTCAAGTCCTTGCCACACATTGGCTGAATTACTGTCGTTAATGCCGCATGTTTGCTGGCAATAAATATGGCTGATGAATAAAAAATTTATTGAAAGAATGGTTAGAAAATATTTCATAATGATATTTAAATGGTTGTTTGGAATGATTAAACTTAACTTATTGATAGTGTAAGTTTTAATATACAGACTGGTAATTTATAAAATTCGTATTAACATATATAGAAATTTTTGTTTGCTAATCAATGTTTGATCAGAGGTAATTTTTTTGCATGTAGTTAAAATTTTAAAAGTAGATTTATCCATAATCTGTTTCCAAACGACAAAGGAGAAATGGTGTAATATTTAAAAACCCCATTCGAACTGTTTACCTCCCCCAATTTTCTCCCACCACCATATAAGAAAACACCACAAAAGAACACTGCCACAAAAGAGAAACACCATGAAATGGCTCAAAGAAGAAATTACATTTAATAGAAAAGAATTTCTAGGGATTTCAGCATTGATGTCCATAGGTCTTGTCGCACTTGTTTTTCAGTTTGCACCAAAACAAAAAGAGCAAGTATATGATATTAGGATTGATGATATATTATTGGAGGAATCGAAAGTGGAATATGAAGCTCCTAAAACTAAACGAAAAGTCAAAGTAATAACGAAGAAGAAAACCAAATCATATAAACAAAAAGAGAAACAGAAAACTCAAACTTTTGAAAAATTTTCTTTTGATCCTAACACTGTAGGAAAGGACTCTTTGATGCGGTTGGGTTTTAAAAAACGAACAGCAGAAACATGGATAAAATTCAGATCGAAGGGAAAGAAGTTTGAAAGTGAAAATGATCTATTGTCGATCTATGGAATTGATTCTAACTTGGTTTCAAGACTTGATCAATTTTTAATCTTTCCTCGCAAGGAAAAGAAGATTGACATATTTGCGGAAGCAGAAACGAAATACAAAACCAAAGTGACCAAGGTGCCTGCTCAAAAGATAGACCTCAACACTTGTACGGAAGAGGATTTAAGAGCGCTGGGTGGAATAGGCCAGATATTCGCCTCCAGAATATTGAAGTATCGGAGTCTGCTCGGAGGATACGCGCACAAAGAGCAATTGCTAGAAGTATATGGATTGACCGATAGCACTTTTCAAGTAATCAAGAATTTTGTTGAAATTTCTAGCCCTCCAGATCTGATCAATGTCAATACGGCTTCTAAAAAGCAACTTTCAGATCACTTTCTGCTAGACTACAAATCTGCCAAACTAATTTATGCATATCGCAAGGAACATGGGCCTTTTGTTGATAGTATTGATTTTCAGTCGATTAAGGGGATACCGGAACCCAAAAAAAAGGAAATTATCCCCTATTTAAGTTTCGCTTTATAAAACGTATTGCTGCTTAAGCTGTTTATCCTAAGTAAGATGTAACTTTGAAGCTCTGAAAAATCTAAAATTTTTAAATAAATACTTTCTTAGGTACAAATGGCATTTGCTTTTTGGCATCGCCCTCGTATTCCTATCCAACTACTTCAGTTTGAAGATTCCTAAGATTATTAGGGAGTCGCTGGATTTTATTTTTGCAAAAATAGAAGCCCAACCTGATGGTGCGGGAAATTTTTCAGATTTGTATGGAGATGAGATACTAATCTTCTCAGGAAAAGTAATTGGAGTAGCCCTCATTGGTGGCATCTTTTTATACTTCACGAGACAGACTATTATCGTAATGTCTAGATTGATTGAGTACGATCTGAGAAGAGATATTTTTGATAAATACGAGCAGTTGGATACTGCCTTTTTTAAAGTCACCAAGACAGGCGATCTCATGTCAAGAGTTTCAGAAGATGTCAATAAGGTGAGAATGTATATTGGTCCTGTGTTACTTTATAGCTCCAATCTGATTTTTACGTTCTTCTTGGTCATCTTTGCGATGTTTGCAGTGAGTCCTAAATTGAGTTTTTTCACCCTGTTGCCACTTCCGATACTTTCTATTTCTATTTACTACGTAAGTAGCATCATTAATAAGAAGAGTACGATAATCCAAACACAGTTGGCAAAAATCAACTCTGTTGCTCAAGAGGTATTTTCAGGAATAAGGGTCGTAAAATCTTATGTGAAGGAAGATAAGTTTGGAGCACACTTTGAGTCAGAATGTGAGGATTATAAAGAAAAGAACATAGATCTTGCTAGAGTCAACGCTTATTTTTTTCCACTCATGATCCTATTGATAAGCCTCAGTACCTTATTGACCATATATGTCGGTGGTACGATGGTAGTAAATGGAGAGATTACCGCAGGAACTCTTGCAGAATTTGTCTTGTATGTCAATATTCTTACCTGGCCTTTTACCGCTATCGGTTGGATGGTATCTATCATTCAGGAAGCGGAAGCATCGCAGAAAAGGATCAATGAGTTTATGAATGTAGAGCCGAAAATATATAATCAGGCTGATGCTCAAGAACTTAATATATTGGAAGGTCATATAGAATTTAATGATGTAACTTTTGATTATCCCGATACCAATGTTCGTGCTTTAGAAAAAATTAATTTTACCATTGAGCCGGGACAGAAATTTGCTATCATTGGAAAAACAGCTTCTGGTAAAACGACCATTGCTGATCTTCTTCTCAGATTATATGATGCAAGCTCTGGAACAATCAAGATCGATGGGAAAGATATCAGGGAACATAATTTGGGTCAACTGAGAAATAGGATTGGTTATGTTCCTCAGGATTCGTTTCTCTTTTCTGATTCAGTGAGTAATAATATACGATTTGGAAATGCAGCTGCAACTCAGGAAGATATCGAGCATTTTGCAAGACAAGCATCTGTACACGAAGACATACTCCAATTTCCGGAAGGATATGAAACAAGAATAGGAGAGAGAGGAGTAACGTTATCAGGAGGGCAGAAGCAGCGAGTTTCTATATCGAGGGCATTTATAAAGAATCCTGACATCGTCATTCTCGATGACTGCTTGTCGGCTGTAGATGCCAATACCGAAAATGCCATTTTGTCTTATCTCAATACTGCTTTGAAGGGCAAAACTTCGATTATTATCACGCATCGTTTTTACAATTTGCTCAATTTTGATAAAATCATAGTTCTTGATGAAGGAAAAATTGCAGAAATTGGAAGCCATGATGAGCTTATGAAAATAAAGGGTTTTTATGCCGAACAGTACCAAAATCAGCTTGTCGACTCCCATAATTAACCTCACTTTCTAGGCCTTCCTAACATATACAAGTTTTGTTAATTCAATTTTTAACTGCTTGAAAATGTTAAAATTTCATGAATAGATTATATATTCACTAGTGTTAGAAACTATTAATATCAACTTTAATACGGGGAATTGTGGCAAATGAAGATTTTAATCAACGAGAAAATGTTTACTCTGCTAAAGTAAGAGCAGGTAAAAGAAGAACATATTTTTTCGATGTAAGAAAAACAAAAGGTGAGGACTACTACATCACCATTACTGAAAGCACGAAAAAATTTAATGACGACGGATATGAGCGACATAAGATTTTCTTGTACAAAGAAGATTTTAACCGCTTCTTGAACAGTCTAAACGATACAGTAGATCATGTCAAAACTGAGCTAATGCCTGATTTTGATTATGAAATTTACGAACGTCGTCAAAAAGAATGGGAAGAATCGATTGCAAAAGAAAATGCTGAAAATGCAGCTTCTGAATCTTCTCCTTCTGAACCAACTGCCGAGGCTACCGAAACAGCTGAAACAGCTGAAACAGCTGAAACAGCTGAAACAGCTGAAACAACCGAGTCTACTGAATCAAAGAGCGATGCTCCGTCGACAGAAGACGCGGATGAAGATTTGAGCTGGTAAAATAAATCCAGTTACTACTTAAGTACTGGCCATAAAAAAAGGCATCTGCTTGATAGCGGACGCCTTTTTTTTATATCTGGTAATTAGATTTTACATTGATCCAACATGCTTCATTAATTTACCCTTGAGGTTTGAAGCCTTGTTTTTATGCCATGTATTTCTTTTAGCCAATCTGTCGATCATACTCACTACCTTCGGTAAGTACTCTTCTGCCTTCTTCTTATCAGTCATTTCTCTCAACTTTAGAATAGCAGTTCTAGTAGATTTTTTATAGTATCTATTACGTAGTCTTTTGACAGCGTCTTGTCTAATTCTTTTCTTCGCGGATTTGTGATGTGCCATTTCTTATTTATTTGGGATGCAAATGTAGTATAATTTTCAATAAAATGCAGTTCTTTACTAGGCAAACCTCGCTGATTCCGAATATTTTTGCCTATCATATTACTAAATTTATATATACTTTCGTTAAAAAAGTACTTTTGGTCAAGTTTTTGGCTATGATAGACGAAGCAATTTTCGCGCGAAGTCTATCTATGATAGACGAAGCAATTTTCGCGCGAAGTCTATCTATGATAGACGAAGCAGTTTTCGTGCAAAGTCTATCTATGATAGACGAAGCAATTTTCGTTCGAAGTCTATCTACGATAGGCGAAGCAATTTTTTGCGAAGTCTATCTATGATAGACGAGATAATTTTTTTGCGAAGTCTATCTATGATAGACGAGACAATTTTTTGCGAAGTTTACCTACGATAGACGAAGCAATTTTTTTGCGAAGTCTATCTACGATAGACAAAGCAATCATTTGCAAAGGATATATTTATTGAGCGAAAGCTCTAACTAGAAAGATTTAAAATGAAAGATTACTCATACGTATTTAATGCTCACCCAGAATTTATAGACAATATCTATAAAGCCTTCAAAAATGATCGAAATAGTGTAGAAGAGGGATGGAGGGTCTTTTTTGATGGATTTGAGTTTAATGGCGCTTCCGCAAATGGCGCTTCTGCAAATGGCGCTTCTGCAATCGGAGCTGCCGCTGTAAATGGCGCTGCCGGGATGTCTGTGTCAACAGATATCGCCAAGGAATTTGGAGTTTTATCAATAATCCATGGTTTTAGATCAAGAGGTCACCTTCTCTCGACGACCAACCCAATAATGAACAGAAGAGATCGACAACCTCACCTAGAACTAACCAATTATAATTTGTCAGAGGCAGATTTGGATAAGACTTTTTCTGCAGGTCACGAACTTGGAATGGGAAATGCCACTTTGAAAGATATCATTGCTAGACTGGAAACCATCTATTGTGGTAATATAGGTTTTGAATATGCTCATATCGAAAACAGAGAGAAAAGAGTTTGGCTAAGAGAGAAAATAGAACAAAGAAATTTGGCTGATGATTACGGACACTCTGTTGAGAAAAAGAAACACATTTTAAGACAGATTAATGGAGCAGTAATTTTTGAAAAATTCTTGCACACAAAATATATTGGTCAGAAAAGATTTTCATTGGAAGGAGGGGAGACTACCATTGCGGCATTGGATGCCATCATTAATTTTGGAGCAGAAGATAATGTAAAAGAAGTGGTAATTGGTATGGCTCACAGAGGAAGGCTTAACGTCCTTGCCAATATTTTAGGAAAAACATACGAAACCATCTTTAATGAGTTTGAAGGTATTACCCCAAAAGATCTAAGTTTTGGAGATGGTGATGTAAAATATCACCTTGGTTTTTCTTCACTAAGAAAAACTGAAAGTGGAAAGGAAGTTCACTTAAAGTTAGCACCAAACCCGTCGCACCTAGAAGCTGTCAACCCAGTTGTTGAAGGATACTCGCGAGCAAAAGCAGATATGCTTTATGATGGAGATTATGATAAAATATTACCAATATTGATTCATGGTGATGCAGCCATTGCAGGACAAGGTGTTGTATATGAGGTAGTACAGATGAGCCAATTAGAAGGTTATTATACAGGTGGAACGATTCACTTTGTAATTAACAACCAAGTTGGTTTTACCACAGACTTTGATGACGCACGTTCATCTACATATTGTACTGGAGTAGCATCTATAGTTCATGCTCCAGTTTTTCATATTAATGGTGACGATCCGGATGCAGTTGTTTTTGCTGCAGAACTTGCTACTGAATATAGACAAAAGTTTAATAATGACGTATTCATTGACATGGTTTGTTATAGAAAGCATGGGCACAACGAGGGGGATGATCCAAAGTTTACTCAACCCAAAATGTATGAGTATATCAAAAACCATAAAGACCCAAGAGTAATCTATAGTGAGAAATTGGTCCAACGTGGTGATACGGAAAAAGAACTAAGTGAAAAGTTGGAAAAAGAATATTGGGAAGTTCTTCAAGATAGATTAAATACTGTCAAAGAAAATGACGTTCCATATCTACTTCAAGAACCCGAAAAAAACTGGGAGAGTCTAAAAATGCCAACCGAGGAATCAGATTTTGATAATTCGCCAGTTACTGGAATTGATGCTAAAAAAAGAGATTTAATTTTGAATCACTTGGTAAAATTTCCGGAAGGGATGACACCACTATCCAAGATGAAGAGACTGCAAAAGTCAAAAGTAAAAATGTTGGAGGCAGATAAACTTGATTGGGCTTTTGGTGAGCTGATGGCGTACGGTTCCATTTTGATGGAAGGGAAAGATGTAAGAATGAGTGGTCAAGATGTAAAGAGAGGAACATTCTCTCATAGACATGTTGTACTTAATGATGCCAAAGATTTTAAGCAGTATAATATTCTTGATGGTCTTGATGAAAAGCAAGGTAAATTTAGAATCTTCAATAGTTTGCTATCAGAGTTTGCTGTGATGGGTTTTGAATATGGTTACGCTATGGCTCGACCAAATACATTGGTTCTTTGGGAAGCACAGTTTGGTGATTTTTACAACGGAGCACAGTCAATGGTGGATCAATTCATTTCTGCAGGAGAATCAAAGTGGCAAAGAATGAATGGAATGGTCCTACTACTTCCGCATGGTCAAGAAGGTCAAGGTCCAGAACATTCAAGTGCAAGATTAGAAAGATGGTTGCAACTTTGTGCTGAGCACAATATGGTAGTTACAAATATCACCACACCATCAAATATTTTTCACGCTCTAAGAAGACAACTTACTTGGGACTTTAGAAAACCATTGATCAATATGTCTCCAAAATCTTTGCTGAGACATCCGTTGGCAGTATCGAGCAGAGAAGATTTTTCTGGTGATACAAAATTCCAAGAAGTTATTGATGATCCAAATGCAAAAGCATCAGCTAAAAGACTACTTATTTGTACAGGAAAGGTTTATTACGATCTCCTAACCAAAAAGTTAAAAGACAAAAGAGATGATGTGGCAATCGTAAGAATGGAACAGATGTATCCATTCCCCGAAAAGCAGATCAATGAAATTATCAGAAAATATAAAGGTGCTAAGAAATTCTGGGTACAAGAGGAACCATCCAACATGGGTGCCTGGTCTTTTCTAATGAGATATTGGAGAGGCTTAGACATAGATTTAGTATCCAAGAAAGAAAGTGCATCACCAGCAACTGGATATAAATATATTCACGATAAACTTCAAGCGAAGTTGGTAGAAGATGCATTAGGATAAATCAGCCAGATTATTCTAATGCATCTTCTAATAGATGCCAGATTTATCCGCCGAAAAATGGCAACAATTGTAGGAGGATTAACAGACAAATCACAGTAATCCAAGCAATCTCTCCTAAACCACATAAATCAGGCTCCGGCGGGCATATCAGCGATTCAAAATCGCACCAATCAGCGCAATCCAAGAACAAATCCACAAATCCATAAAAATCCATGTAACCCTCCTACACTAGATAAATCAAGATTTGGCAGGCAAGTCCGCGATTCACCCTAATTTTATCAATCAAAAATACGCATACGACATTTTATCTAATTTTTAAAAGTTTATTTGTCTATTTATTCAAGCCAGCTCAGTTTCAAGTAGTAGTTTCGCTGAGAGGATAACCCTCAAGTAAATACTTAATATAATCTAGGCAATTATGAATCTGTTTTCTAAAGCATCTATAGTGTTATTGATTATGACACTTTTTTCTTCAGTTCTATTCTCTCAAGGCTGGGAATCTTATGGTTTTGTTCCATTTAATACTGACCATAGCAATGGTTTCGGTTTTGAAGGCAAAGCCTACGTGATTGAAGGAAATTATACAAATAACCCAACAAATAGAAATAGATTGTGGGAGTACGATCCTATTGAAGATAGTTGGACTCATTTGAAAGACTTTGATGGCCCTGCACGAACTATAGCCATTGGGGATGAATGGGATGGCAAATACTATATTGGATTTGGGAATGGTCTAGCTTCGACAAAATTAACTGATTTGTGGGTCTTTGATCCCACCGATTTATCGTTTACAGAACTCCCTTCATGTCCTTGTATAGGCAGATCACATCCTGCCTTAATAGCACACAATGATAAAATATTTATGGGCTCAGGATCAGGTCCAAATGGTGATCTTGAAGATTGGTGGGAATATGATATGATTACTCAAGAATGGACTAAAAAGGAAGATATTCCAGGCCCAGATCGTCACCATCCTTTCTTTTTTGGTGTAGGAGATAATGTTTATGTAGGAGGTGGTCATGAGAGAAACTGGGTTAAATGGGATTTAGAAACAGAGGAGTGGACTGATATTGATGACTTGCCACAAGGTAGAGTTGCAGGAACTCAATTAGAATATAAAGGAAAAGGATACATAGTTGCTGGGGATACAGAAACACATGGCATATTGCCAATAGAAGAAACATTTATGTGTTATGACCCTATCACAGGGGAGTGGGAACACCTACCACAATTACCGCTAGGTAGTAGGTGGGCTCCATCTTCATTTATAATAGAAGATGATTTATACTTTTTTGGTGGTGTTGCACATGGAAATGAATTAGGCACTGCTATGTGGAAATTTAATATGAATCAGTTAGCTTGCCTTCCTGCAGTAAATATGAATGCGTTCAACATTACAGAAAATTCAGCGGATTTAAGTTGGTTGGCTACATCATTTTCGATTAGTGATACCTTAAAATACCGTTTACAAGGGACACAAGAATGGACAAATATCTTGAATCCTCAAGCTGTATTTACACTAGATAATCTTGAAGAGTGTACAACTTATGAATTTTCTATTTATTCTCAATGCGATACATTGCTTAGCTATTCAACCAACTTTGAATTTAGAACCAAAGGTTGTGGGGTTTGTATTGATACTGAATATTGTTCCAGTCCAAATATTATTGGAGGTACAGACTACATAAATGCCATTGGAATAAATGACTATGAAAATGTTTCTGGAAATAATGGTGGTTTTGCAAGTTTTGTTTTAGATCCTTCAGAAGATATCATAATTGGTGAGGAATTTGATCTTTACTTTGACCCCGGATCTGATTTTGCGCTTATTGATTTGAATTTTTCTGTCTGGTTGGATGTAAATGCAAATGGAGAATTTGAAAGTAGCGAAAGAATATTTGCACGACCAAATGTACAGGCTCCAATCAACACAAATATCTTAATACCAGAAGATGCTGCAGCAGGTCCAACTAGATTGCGCTTTACATTAATATATCAAGATATCGGCGAAGCTTGTGGTAATGATAATTATGGTGAAGTAGAAGACTATTGTATAAACCTAAGAATGCCTTCGTCCAATAAAAACTTGGAATTGGTAAATGAGGTCTCAGTTTCACCAAATCCTTTTGTAGAGAGTTTTAATTTCATTGCTGAAAATAATAGTGACTTCTTTGAGCTTGCAATTGTTGACCTAAGAGGAACAACGGTTTATACAGAAAGAAACATAAAGTCAGGGTCTACACTTGAATTAAGTCACCTTCCTTCAGGTGTTTATTTCCTTCAAAGCACAAACAGTGAAGGAGAAAAGTCTATGAATAAAATAATCAAACAGTAACAACGCGACCTAGTTTAATTTACATTCGACCCATAAGGCCTAACAGATAGACACACTTTATAAATTCTCTGTTAGTGCCTTCTATTTCTGTCTGACCTGCAGAGGAATAAAACACCTCTCGCAATGACCTAAGGCAAGCCTCAATGTGGCCAATGCATAGAATTAATACCTTAAGGTGCTCGTATAGATTATTGTCCATGGTTTTCATGGTCGAAAGCCTTCTTGTTCTCAGTTTTTGCCCATTTATGAAATGGTCAAATAAATCATAAAATTCTTCTGCTTTGTAGCCGTGAAAATCCTTCAACCTTCTCATAGCAACTTTCACAGCTTCTTCAGGACTGACTGCTGATTCATCCTGTGTTACATCGTTACCAAAATACTCATTGATATAATTCGAAAGATTTGCACGTTTAACCTGTTCATCTGCCTTCGGTAAAAGTGTAAATTCTAAAAACTGCTGTGCAAAGTATACAGCTTTGTTTTTCGCTTCTTTAGGCGCTTGCTTGTAAAGAAAATATTGTCGCGCTAAATCTTGTACAGTCAACAAGTTATCTCTTTTCGGTTTGAATATGTTGTTGTAATATTCTCTGCTTACATAGAGTGGGGCATAGTCATATTCAATCACTTCGATTCTTGACCAAAAATCTGAAGTGAAAGGCTCATCGTCTTGGCGATACATCGCTCCTAAATTTGTTGCAGCACACAACAAGATATTATCTGCAATCCTGTACCTCGTTCCATCTGGAGAAATAAAGAACTTGCTTCCAGCAAAAAATGGATTCAATGACTTACGCAATGCTTCTGGCCACTCTTTGATTTCCTCAATATTAATCAGTGCATTTGGTGTCGTAATGGCTTTGGTAAAACCTGCGGGCACACTATATGGTCCATACTCCCCAAACCTTATTGCAGTGACCAAGCTGTTTTTTGTTTGCCATTTATCAGATGCATGCTCAAAATATTCACGGTTCATAATATTGGCAGCATACTTTAGGAAAGCACTTTTTCCTGTACTTGGTGGTCCTGTCAAAAGCAAAATTCCAGAACCACTTTCCAATTGTAATTTAGCTTTTAGGATAAACTCATGAAGCTTGTATTTGAAGTAAGGTGTATTGTCTATAAACTCCGGAATGATTTCAGGAACATTTCTTTTCCTTGTCTTTTCAAGCTCATCTCTGTTCTTCTTTTCTAAAGCACATCGAAGGGCTTTTCTCTCTATCTCATCTTGTGGTAACAAAACTTGTATGGTTGTGCTCGCAAACTGTGGGTAGTTTACTTCCGTCATGATCTCTTCACAAATATTCCACAAAGCATCCAATAACTCGTGCGAGTATTCTTCCTTTGTATATAAGTCGTATTTATTAAAAAAAGCTCCGTAGTCTAATCCACTCAGCTCAAATGCTTTACCACTTCTTAAATTATCAGTTGTACTAGGTCTGAATACTTCTTTATCAGACTCTTTTATGAAACTCACCAAATATTGATCTATACTTCCTTTTTTCTCATTGATTTCTAAATGCCACTTCGGAAAATCTTGACTCACTGATTCTAAGTCTACAAAAAGATGAGGGTCGTTTTTTATAAATGCATACTTCCCTTCAAAGCTTATCTTTTTCTCAAGATTGATTCGATTTTTCTCCAGAATTCTACGCCCTAAAATTCTTCTGAGATCCATAGCAAGTCTTACATCGCTATATGTTTTTTCAAGCTTTGAAATATCGGATTGTATGTTTTGATAACTTGGGTCTGCTGCAAGTTCTATATCGGAAAAACTAGAGCTATGATTTTGAACAAAAAAGTCAATACTTTCCCTGATCATTTTTGCTAATTGAAGTTTGGCAGCATTCTTTTGGGCTTCTGCTCTTTCTTGTTCACCGATAATGGCCAACTTTCTATTTTCGACTGCTTTAAACAGTCTACTTTGGATGGCAGCCGGAGAAAGTCTCTTTTCTTTTGCTATACTTTGAAGAATAAATGGTTGCTTCAAAAGGGTCATTAGTTCCATCGAAGCAGGGTGGGTACCCAATAGATTCTCTAGTATTTTGGTATGATGTGTTTTCTTTATTTCTTTTTCTATTTCCTCAATCTCACTTGCAATAAATTTCTGAAGCATATTGCCTTCTTCCGCAATCTTTTCAGAAAAACTTGTGTTCATTTCTTCCTGAATTTCTTTAAACTCAGACATTATATTTGCCGAGTTCTCAGCAAGCATGTTGTTTAGTTCACTTTCGTAAATACGTAATTTGTTGAGTATTTCTCGAAATGCATTAGGGTCATCCATTGCTTTTATCTGTGTACGAAATCCCCTAGAAGTAGCAATAATGTTTTTTGATCTCAAGTCTTCTACAAGGTTTCTAACCCTATGTTCAGACGGCAACATTATATTATTGATTGTAGATTTTAATCTTTGTCCAACCAAAAATATATTCTCCTTATCCGCTTGAACCATCAACTCTTCTGTAATATTTTGTCTGGCAATCGCCATCTTGTTTTGAATCTCTAGCAGATCTTCATAACTATTGTTAGAAGTGATCAGCATGTTTTCTACATTAGTTTCAAAATCATACCTAGCTTTTTCGATTGCGGTTGGAAGTTTGCTTTCAGGTTTAATTTCAACTTCAGAAATGGGTTTTGCAAATTGAGTTTTGACAAATAGGCTCTCTCCTTTAAAAAGGTGTGATAGATTTTTGAATACAGTATTGAAATTCTTTTGATCGGAAGGCAACTGAATATCTTGTAAGTTGGTTTTGATTTTGACCAATTCCAAGCTGTCTTTTTCTCTACAGGTAAGATGTCCATTTTGATCAATTTCAAATCGCTTGGCAAAGTATCCAAGCTCCGCAATTTTTGTTGGGTGTTCTTCACTAATATCATATCCCGATATCAATCCATCTTGATTTTGACAAAAAGCAATGCTTAAGTTTTCATCGGTACGCATCCAATGAGTCATTTCAGGAATTACTATCTTCTTAGGCCACTTATGTGGCACAACTGACTTATGTGTATTGATTATTGTAATCTCATTTTCATTTGACAAGACAACAATCATGTTTTGATCTGAAGCCATAATTTTGTAACAGTCATTGAGAACTTGCAGCTTAAGTAAGTTGTCAGTATTGTCTAGGTAACTGTCTATGCTTAATTCATTATTATCATAGAATAGTTTGTAACGCTCGGTTTCAAAAGTATCTGTATATGCAGCGTCTGAAAAATAATTTTGCACATCGTCTGTTCTGAAAACCAAGATCTGATCTAGTTTTGTTTTTGATTCAGTTCTTACAATATTCCATTTATTGGGAGGTAGTAAAGCTCCATTTATATCTTGCGTTTCAATGATTACCGAAAGACCACTTCTTTTGTTGAGTGGAGTGATGATGATATTGTCAGATGGTGTAATATGGATATACCCCCCCGTAGATCTTTGTTGACCTAAAACGATATCGCTAAGCAAGTTGTAAAAAGAAGTATAGGCACCCTTTATTATACTTGAAGTATTATCCGAATCTGCACTTAGTAATTCTGGTATTAAATTATAAATGATAGTTTCAGTTGTTCTCAAGCCAAATTTTTGCTCTAATCCAATCACAAAATTTTGATTACCTGCTGCAAAAGTTTCTTCAATTATTCTTTCGAAAGCATCTGTTGATTTTAATCCCGATAAATCATCCTTATGCTTGAGGTTGGCAATAACTGCATCGGCATTGATCTCATCTTTGGCTTCAAAATTTTCTGGTAGATAATGATCAACATCTAGAAGCTTACCGTCAGCATTAAAAAAACTTAGATTTGGGCTTCCTTTGTATTGTACAACCAAGATGTCCTTATCTGCACTTTCTCCCGATAATACCCTAAGATTTTCAATTTCTAGATTTTGAATCTCAATATGTGTATCTGCTTCAAAATGAGACCTATTGATCTGAAACTGGAATTGCTCTTGTATACTTGACATGAATTGGTTTGTTTTGTTATTCGCTATTGCTTCAAACTAAAATTAACATAAATATCCAATGTGATATTATTAAAAATCAACAATAAACTAGTTAACTTCCTATATTAAAGAATAATTAAGATGATTAATGGCAATCAATTCATTTGAGCAACTGAAAAAAAAATTCAGGGATATAAATATTGATTATGTTCTGAAGACCTATGGTTTTCAAGATGAGGTTATTGAGGAATGGAACTCAATTAAAGAAGATATAGATGCAAGAGGTGTTTCTTTGGTTGAATTCAAGGCTCCTTCTCATGAAAATAACCATTGGGCTCTAATAATCACATCAAACAAGGGATCGTCAAAAAGATCACAAAAGTATTTTAACAAGCAAGCTAACACAGATTTAAAGCAGTTCTTCATTAGAAGAATGAAGAACGAGCAAGTAGAAGAATTATTTTCTAGAATCGATTTGACTGGATTATACATTCCTTTGAACAATATAAAAGAGGTCGAGCCAAATACTCTTAAGTCTCATCTAACATTTTCTAGTCAGTTGATAAAGCACTTTCCTTATCAGGAATATTTTACACAACTTATCAAAACCGCAGAATCTCTTAATGTAGCTGAAGACTTTGCTCCATATGCGATTTGGAATTACATCATTTACTATGCTAAGTTTTTACGAAGGTTCAAAGACGATAACTATGGCCTCTATGAAATTTATGGAAAATGGTTTAGCGAACTACTAGACCTTGATGACTTTCATAGAAGATTGCCTTCAGAACAAATTTCAATCTTATTGTTAATTACAGTTGAAGCATTAATTTCAAATACTAATTATTATGGCTCTAACAAAAATTTTCTTTCAAAAGCATGTGATGAGGTGAGTACTTTTTTTAATCAATACGAATCTGAATTAAATTTATTGTTTGATGAAGAAGGACTGGAATCAGAAACTCAAAATATAAAGGTCATTCAAGATAAATTACAAGAAGAATTTGTCCGAATAGTTTTGTTGGATGAGGATGATCTGTTGGTTCAAGAAATTCTTGATAATAGGAATAAACTTAATCTGTCCCTTATGCTTCCTGCAATAACACAGATAAAATATGGTTTGAAGAGTATTTATCACGCAACTTTAATAGTTAAGGATAAAGTTTTTAATGATGAGAAGTCAGCTGGAGAATTTAAAGAGGACGATAAGTCGCAGCCAAATTACAGACGGGAAAAGCAAAAGATTTATCCAATAACTTTCCAGTATTGGTTTGATTTGCTACCAAAAGAAAAAGAACAACTTCTTTCTGGAATTCGAAAAAATGCAGCAAGTGTCACCCTAGATAAGGCCAGTCAGGCTGTTGAATGGAGAAGAAGAGTTCACTTATTAAATTTGATCAATCTACTTTCTTCTCCAGTTTTAAATTGGACAATAGAAGAGGGTAAGTTCTTTCCACAATGGAATCTCTTTGAAGATGATATGGCTAAAAGTTTGTTGAAACTCTATCTAAAGAAAATAGAGGACCAAGAAAAGGAAAAAGAGATTCTTGAAGCACACCTTAAGCAAATATTTGAGTTTAACTCAATAGAAGAACTGACAGATTATGTAAAACGAAGTCATATTATTTTTTCCAACAGAAAATTTCAGTTGAGATGGAATCATGAATTAGAAAGAATATCAAGAATAATTAGGAACCGCGAAAGATTTTACGAAAGTAGAATGGATGAGTTTGGAATTTCGGAGTCTAAACTTAACACAAGACAGAAGCAAAAGTGGGTCGAAGAAATGATGGCAATAGAGGATGAGATAAAACCTTATATTAAATTTGTAAAGCAAGCTTTTCAAACAGCGCTACCCATCCGAAAAAAAATGAATTTTAGTGAAGAAAGGCACAAAAGTGACGGAGTGGAGTTTGATCCTGATACACTATTTGATCATGAAAAATGGATTAGAGCCGATGTCATGAAAGTCATGGAATCCAAAATTGAAAGAGGCGATGCAATTCAGATTAATACCTTTTGTCTTGATTATTCTGGTTCAATGAATCATGATAGAATGAGGAATCTATTCAAAATGCTATACTTGCTTGTAATTGGCTTAGAAGATAGGAAGTCTTATGATGCTTTCCACTTCTTTAGTGACGAATTTATAGAAGTAGTAGATTTCTCATCAGAATTTACAAATCGAAAAGTCCTTTTTCAAATATTACAACAAATTGCACAGCTGCATATTGGAAAAGTAATTTACTTTGGTGAAGGCGGTACAAATATGTCTGCAGGCATAAAAATTTCGCATGAAAAAATGTTGAAATTCGTAGATGAGTTTAAAGCCAACAACCCAGAGGCCAATATTGTAACTTCTATTTTTGTAATTACTGATGGAGAGCCATCTTTAGGTATTACCAATATTCCAAAATTGAATGCCTTCATTGAAGAAAGAAGATTGCAGGGAGATGTAGAAATAAAAGGTATATTTATTAAATCAGAAGATGATGTTAGTCTAGAGCTAATGGAAGAAATATTTGGAACTGAACATTTTGTGGAGACAACAGATTTTCAAGAAGGGGTCAACAAGTTTGTGAAAATAATGACCGAGACTTATAAGAAACAGCGTAAGTCTTATAAGTGGAAACAAAAAAGAAAAAAATTAGGATTAACAGATTAATATGGTAGGCAATCAAGGAAAAGACTTAGATATAGTTGGGAAAACCATAGCAGGAATAGTTTGTCATAAGTTTTTTGTTGTGATTGATATTTTGGTCGTTCAAGATATAAAAGGCAAAGCAACTGCCATATTACTTTCATCCCTTTCGGGAAATGTGAAAATGCACTCCATCGACAATCAAACTGTCGATCATGTCCAAGTAACGAGAAATGGTAAGATGTTTTTATTTACAACAAAGGTTAAGCAGTATCTGGTAAATAATCAAAATGAAATTGTAGAAGATTCTAATGAGTGGCACGACTCTTTTTTTGAAGAATTATCTAATAGTTTTTATCGAAAAGATAAGCAAGGGCATTGGTATGATATTGAAGGTTTTAGAATGGAAGAAAAGGTTTTTCTAAAAGAGGATGTGCTCACTTCTCTTGACACAAAGAAAAGCAAGAGGTCTGTTTCCTTTAAAAACTGTGATCTTTACATCAGTGAAAATAGACAACTGATCCAAGTTGGAAAGTTGGTCTTGAACACAAGCTTGGAAGTTGTTAAATACTTTGGTGAGAAAATTACAGGATTGGGCCCATGTAATATAGCATTTGAGGATAAGGACGTCTTGCAGGAAGTTAAACTTGGCTTGGCGGATTCTGCTTTCATCAATGAATTTACTTTCGAACCTTACATGTTTCAGAATGCTAAAATCAAGAAGCATCTTGCCACTTATCAATACGGTAAAAAACGGGTTGTAGTTTTTCAAACAGATAACAAATCATATGGAGTTGAAGGGAGCAGTGAAAATTTCTTAACATTCGATGGAATCCCACTACAGATTGAAGCGAACAATTATGTAAATTTTAATGATGCAGAACTAATTAAAGTTTTTGATGGTAAAAAATCTTTCTACTTTGATTTAAATAAGAATGAGCCATTTCATCTTGCTTCGTTGGTTGATAAAATTTTAACCAATATAGACCCTAAGTATGTCCGACTTGGTAAATCAAAAGTATATAATGTGTCAAGCTCCACAGAAGAGTTTGTGCTACGAGAAGAAGGCGGAGAAATTTTCAAACTTGACGATGGAGCAATTAAAGCTCAAAAACTTGAAGATGCAGAAGGATATGCAAAGTATTATGGCTTTGCTACAATCGATGGGCAAAGGAAATTATTCTCAAAGAAAGCTGAGCGAATTCTAAAATTTGGAAATGACGAATTGGAAGTTGCTGAAATCATCTATAACGATTCTGGGAAGTTTATCAATGCAATTGACACCCATGGAAATAAGTTAGTTTTGGATCTACGGTTGGGCTTTGAGGAAATATCCATGGCCGAAGTAAATGGAGAAAAAATCTCAGAAATTTATGGTGAGACCATGCCCATTGCCAACAAGACATTGCAAAACGTATACGTTGAAACATATGGGGGAAGTGTAAGACGTGTTATCAATATCAATGAAAAGACACTTTCTTATTTCACGCTTCCTACTAGCCTTAAACAAATAAGCGACCAAGATTCTGAATCCGTTTTTGCCAATAGTTTCTTAAGCGAAATTCAGTTTTTTAGTGAGATGGTCCTAGATGGTAAAACGTTCATTTCAGCAGAGTTTGAATCTTTCACCGGTAAGGTTTATCCAATCATTTTAGAAAAAGAATCAGGGATACCAATTCACCTGCAAGGAACCGGTCACAGAAATGAGTTGGCTACAACTTGGGTAGATCACACCATTAAAAATCCATTTTATTTAGGAAGCAATAGGATGCTTGGGGTCAATACAATTAGCGAAGATCAGAAAGAACATCAGTTACTTTTCTCCGTTCAAAAATTAACTAGTTGGTTGCCATTTTTTGATAATTACCTCCCAATCTTCAAGCAGGTTGTTGATGCAAAGGAAGTAAGTAATTCTTGGGACTACCATTTGTTTGAATTGAGAGAAGTATCAAAAGACAAAGAATATATTGCTGTCGAGAAGGTAGTACCATATAGAATTCTTGCGGACCGAAAATCTGGACAGTTTCAGCCACGGATTGTGAAGGGTAAGAAGAAGTCTATCAAATCACCAGATGAATTGTCATATCTACAAAGAATATTTTATGCCGATAGTGGAACGCTTGTCGAAATAGAATAACTTTCAAAATTTTCTTAAACAGGATTTTCAAGATGTATAAGATGATCAAGATACTTTAGCTTAAAGAAAATGCTAACTGAATAAAAAATCTCTTGTGATTAATTGACTCCGCATTAAAGAACGAGCGTTAAGAAATTATTTTGGCGGGAGGTATAAAGAGTGAAAACTGTGTGAGTCTGCAATAAGTTTTAAGAAGAAACTATAGGCGCTAGGTTATTTGAGATGAATAAATTAAGACGAGTTTTTTCAATCGCGGGCAAGGAAAATAATTTTAGCGGAGGGCTTTACAGCGGTGGGTTTTTTTGTTACTTTTTTGTGCGGCAGACAAAAAAGTAAAAAGTTAACTTGATTTAAATGAAAAGCTATTGAAAATAAAAAATAAAAAATCAATACTACATGCCTACTTACTGTCTACCATTGTAAAAAACAAAGGTCACACCTCCCATCCACAATCTTTCCTCTCTATCTGAAGGACCTAAGTCAAATTCTTTTGATAAAGGGTCGAGAGAAATACTATTGAATGGAATACTAAAATAGGGTTTGATAGAAAGTCCAACCTTATCTCCTCCTAGTACATTGATGCTTATAAATGGTTTTATGAAGTATTGAGTTTCTTCATGGAAACTGAATCGTTTGCCCGTTGATGCAATCTCTTCTTTTAGTTTGAACTTTCTAATTCCTGCAGCTAGGCCTACTCCTAAAATATCTCTTCTAGATTCTAAAGATGCTGAGTAATTGTTAATCGCGTAGAATACTGTTTTTTGAAAAAGCTGATCTTGACTGTTTTCACCAACAGACTCTCTAGTCCTATTCATGTTCTCCCAATTTAGCTCTAGGGCAAATGACTCATATTTCCACCTCAAGCCTACATTGATGCCATGCAGAAAATGTAATTCCTCCATTGGCTCGCCAACAATCATTAGTGAATCTGTGATATATTTATTGAAATCATCCACCAATGCATTGGTTTCATCTGCATTGGTATAGCCCATACTGTAGCCAACCGCAACATTAAATTGGGCAGAAAGGGGCGTATAGATTCCAAAGAGCAGTATAAATATGAATATTCGCATAAGCTTTTGTCAATTAGGTGTAAAAATATTATAAAAATTTAAATATTTGCACTGGAGGAAAACCCAAAGCATGTGTGCTAAAAAGAAAAAGTCAGTTTCTAAGAACAAATCCAAGGCAAAAGTCGTGGTAGAGTCGCATAAGCCTACTCAAGGAGCTGACTCTGTTACTAAGCCTAAAAAAACTGGCGATAGCAAATATGTAGGAAACCCTGCATTAAAAACTCCTTTGTTTCTTCCTATAGTATTTGTAGCGCTTGCCTACCTTCTTTACTTTCAATGCATTCCTTATGGGTATGTCTTGGATGATAAAATCGTCCTTTCGGAAAATGAATTTACTACAAACGGATTAGCTGGTATAAAGGACATCTTTCGATATGATACCTTCCAGGGTTATTTTAATGAAAGAAAAGATTTGCTAGAGGGAGGAAGATATAGACCTCTATCACTCGTCACCTTTGCCATAGAACATGAATTTTTTGGTTTGAATCCAAAACTCTCGCATTCTATCAACATAGCCTTATATGGTATATGTGCATGGTTGATATTTATCCTTATGAATTTGTTGGTGGGTGGAAAAAATAAATGGTGGTGGTCGATTCCATTTTTAACCGCAATTATTTATTTAGTGCATCCAGTCCATACGGAAGCAGTGGCTAACATCAAAGGAAGAGATGAGCTTATGGCCATGATTTTTGCCTTACTAACAACAATTGCCAGTGTCAAATATGGCATCAATGGTAAGATAAAACATCTCATTTTTGCAGCTATTCTATTTTTATTGGGAATTTTATCGAAAGAAAATGTAATTACCTTTTTGGCAGTGATTCCTCTTGCTATGTGGGTGTTTGGGAAGGGGTCAATGAATAGAATTGCTACTACTTTTGGAATTTTATTTTCAGTTTTTTGCATTTATTTGTTTACCAGGTACCAAATTTTCGGATATATATTAGGAGACAATGAAGTCACTGATATTATGAACAACCCTTTTGCAGAAATGGATGCATCACAAAAATTTGGATCGAAATGGTATACGATGTACGAATACCTCAGATTGAGTTTCGTACCTCAACCACTTACTCACGATTATTATCCGTACCACATTCCTAAGGTCGGAGTGTTTGGACATTGGAAACCAATCGCAGCAATCATCTTGCATATTGCATTATTGGCTTACAGTGTCATTGGATTTAAAAAACATAGAGTCATTAGTTTTGCTATATGGTTCTACATTGCTACCATATCGATTGTATCTAACTTTGTAGTTGGTGTCGGAACATTCATGAATGAGCGATTCATTTTTATCTCATCAATGGGTGTCTGTCTGGCAATTGCTTACTTACTTAAAAGGGGGTCTGAAAAATGGGACCCTAGAATAATGTATGCTTTAGCAGCTGTGATAGTTATTTTGTTTGCCGCTAAAACCATAACGCGAGTTCCAGCATGGGAATCGGCATTGACCTTAAACGAATCGGCAGTAAAAGTCTCCACCAAAAGTGCTAGATCAAATTCCTTTATGGCTACAGCTTTGTTTGAGGAATTTAAAGTGACAACGGATCGTGCTCGTAAGCTTGAGCTTCTAAATGCAGCAAAACCTTATGCGGATAGAGCAGTTGAAGTATATCCAAAATACAACAATGGAAACTTAATGAAAGCTGGAATCGAAGCTGAATTATATAAACTAGAAGGTGATCTTCCTGCGCTACTAAAAACATTTACGGAAGTGGGATCAGTACAACCACAGATCGGCTTCTTGGGTCAATACTGTGAATACTTAAATGGCAGAGCAGATCCAATACAACTTATAGATTTCTATTACGATTTGGGATACAATAAGTTGTACAAAGAAAATCTGTACAACGTAGACAATAGACTCAATTGGGCAATTCATTATCTCAATTTTGGCTACAGTCTCGATAGCTCCAATCCAAAGATCAAAAGAGCCTTGTTTGAAATCTATTCTGCGGCAGGCAATACCTCAAAAGCCCAAGAGTACAAGTAATGAATTATCGCAAGGATGTATATCGGATCGCATTGACAAAAGTCGATGGAGTAGGACCACTAACTGCAAAATTATTAATCAGTCATCTCGGTTCAGTTGAAGCTGTTTTTGCAGCCTCATCAAAAGAGCTATTTAAAATCGATGGTGTTGGATCTTCTGTAATTAAGTCTTTAAAGTCTACATCAATATTTGCGGAAGCGCAGAAAGAATATGAACATTGCTTAAAGCAAGGCATCAAACTTTTGTACTACTTGGATAAAGATTATCCAGGTAGGCTTAAGCATTTTCAAGATTCACCAATTCTTTTATACCACAAAGGAAATAATGAAATTAACCACAAGCGTACCGTTGGGATAGTCGGAACTCGATCTCCTAGTGAATACGGAAAAGCAATGGTTGAAAAAATTGTTGAAGATTTGAAACCATTCGATGTAATAGTCGTGAGTGGATTGGCACATGGAGTTGATGCACTCGCTCATCGAAAAGCAGTCACTTGCCAAATTCCGACCTACGGCATCATGGGAGGAGGCTTCGAAAAAATCTATCCAGCTGCAAATCGTTCTTTGGCAAACGCAATGTTGAAAGATGGAGGAATCATGACAGAATTTGGATATAAATCGAAACCAGATAGAGAACATTTTCCCATGAGGAACAGATTGATTGCTGCGATGTCGGATGCAGTGATTGTCATCGAATCTGGAAAGGTGGGAGGATCGATGATCACAGCAGACCTTGCAAATCAATACAACAAAGATGTGTTTGCCGTGCCAGGAAGAAATATTGACACAAAGTCTGTTGGGTGCAATAAACTCATAAAGCAGCACCAAGCCAATCTCATAGAATCAGTTGCAGACCTTTCTTACATTATGGGTTGGAATAAGGCTAAAGAAATTCAAATGACTTTAGCCTTGGTTGACCTTAAGCCAGAGGAACAAAAGATTGTAGATCTGCTCAAGGCAAAAGGTAAACTAGAATTGGATTATCTGCATTATGAACTAGAGGTTCCTATTTCCGAATTGTCCACAACGCTCTTGGGCTTAGAATTTAAAAGTGTAATTAGATCTAGCCCGGGACGAACCTATGAATTGGCTTAAGAATGGTTCATTTTATCATGAATTAAAGTTCTTCATTGACCTCATTATGCTTAAGTTTGGAATATGAAACAAAGTCTGTTTAAATCTTTGGCTTTGTAATTAATAAATCAGAGAAATGAGAAAATATATCATACTAACATTGGCAACTATTTTGCTCGGAATCGGCTGTGATACCCAACAAAATATGACACCGAGTACCGTACTTCCACCGCCACCGCCACCTTTGCCACCTTTAGTAGATAAGCTTGATAAGCCCGAAAATATAATTCTTCTCATTGGAGATGGAATGGGGCTTACCCAAATTACTGCAGGAATGTACACTCAAGGTAATAGAACAGAGCTGGAAAGAATAAAATGTATAGGATTGCAGAAGACGTATGCTGATAACGATGTCGTAACAGATTCTGCAGCTTCCGCAACAGCTTTTGCTTGTGGTGTAAAAACTTATAATACTGCCATAGGCATGGATAAAGATACCCTTCCTGTGAAATCCATATTGAAGTTTGCACAGGATAATAATATGTCTACAGGATTAATAGCTACTTCCACAATTGTACATGCAACACCTGCTTGTTTTTTCTCACATAATAAATACAGAAGGAACTATGAAGAAATTGCGGCTGATATGGTCGGTTCTGATGTTGATTTTTTTGTCGGAGGTGGGAAGAAATATTTTGAAAGAAGAACAATTGATGATCGGAATCTTATCGATGAATTAAAAAAAGATGGGTACGTTATTTCTGATTTTGCTCAAAAAGATATTGTAGATATAACTCCAGCACTTGACAAAAAATTTGGATACCTCACTGCCGATACAGATCCTATTCCAGTTTCAGGAGGAAGAGATTACTTGATTCCTGCAAGTGAATTAGGGCTTGAATATTTGGATGCAAAATCTGCAGACAATGGGTTTTTTATTATGATAGAAGGTTCACAAATCGATTGGGGTGGTCATTCCAACTTGCTTGATTATGTTGTTTCAGAGTTTATGGAATACGATAAGGTCATTGGAATGGCCTTGGATTTTGCAGATAAAGATGGAAAAACTCTAGTCGTAGTGACTGCTGATCATGAGACAGGAGGCCTGGCGATCCAGCCCGGTTCCACAATGGATTCATTAGAAGCCGCATTCACAACGACTAAGCATAGTGGTACAATGGTGCCTGTTTTTGCCTATGGTCCAGGCGCAGAAAATTTTCAAGGAATCTATGAGAACACTGAGATCTTTGAGAAATTGAAAAATCTTTTGCCTTCAGAGACAAAATAGGCAACAAAGCGACCACTTTAACTGTCTTTATAGTATGAATAAATCAATAGTACTTGGGGGTGGATGCTTTTGGTGCCTCGAAGCAGTTTTCGACAAGCTTAATGGAGTAAAGAAAACACAATCTGGCTATGCAGGAGGGCAGGTAGTAAATCCTGGTTACAGGGAAGTTTGTGACGGCGGAACCGGACACGCCGAGGTTCTTAAAATAGATTATAACTCAGAAGTGATCAGTTTAGAATCGATTTTACAAGTATTTTTTACTTTTCATGATCCTACTACTCTAAATCGTCAGGGCAATGATGTTGGAACTCAATATCGTAGTATCATCTTTTACGAAAGTGATGAAGAAAAATCTTTGATAGATAAATATATCTCTGAGAAAGCATCAACTTTTTGGGACAATCCAATTGTCACAGAAATCAGTCCTGCAAAAATATTTTATCCTGCTGAAGCATATCATGATAATTACTATAGACTCAATTCCGCTAAACCATATTGCAAATTTGTAATTGAGCCAAAGTTATCTAAGTTGAAAGCTGACTACCAAGAACTTTTAAAGCCAAGTTAATGAAGCCATTAAATTCAGAAGAAGAAAGAGTAATTCTGCATAAAGGCACAGAAATGCCTTTTACCGGTAAGTATGACAAACACAATGAAAAGGGTGCTTATTACTGCCGTCAATGCGATGCAAAATTGTATACCTCTGAAGATAAATTTGACTCGCGATGCGGGTGGCCAGCTTTTGATGATGAGGTAGAGGGAGCAGTAAAAAAGGTTCCTGACGCTGATGGGCGACGGACTGAAATAGTCTGCAATAATTGTGATGGCCATCTAGGTCATGTATTTGTGGGTGAGAGACTTACAGCTAAAAACACAAGGCACTGTGTCAACTCTATTTCCTTAGTTTTTAAAGAAGCATAACTGCTCATTAATGTCACATACCACGACCAAGGAATTGAAAAGAAAATCAATGAGTTGGTAGGCAAGCAATTTTCATTGTTTGAAAGTATCAAAATGAACGGTACTGGTTCTGGTCGCCTAATCATCAAAGAAGCCTCTGATGAAATTCTAGAATTGATCAATAAATCTGTCGATACTGCTTATTCCAATATTGAACTTAGACCCAAGGGAGTGATCGTTGGTATCAAATCCATCCATGAAACATTTTTTTGGGTGATACCACATTACCTTCTTACCATATACAAAAACGAAGGACACATTTCTGTCTATGATGGAAAATACAAAATGAACCTTAGTTACTACAAGGATGGAAAACCAATCATGAAATTCCTTTCTAAGGTTATGGAAATGAAAGCAAATAACTCCGCAGGCCCGATATGAAAATGCCCCATATGAAAATGCATTTCGGAATAGACTACGGATCAAAGTTGGCAGGCACTACTGTGATATGCTGCAACCAAGATGATAAACTATATTTGTATTCTTCCAGGAAAAAAGAAGATAGTGATGCGTTCATTTCTCAAAAAATTCAAGAACTAAACCCTTCTGCTGTTTATCTCGATGCACCACTTTCAATACCTGCTGCTTATTTTGGAAAAGGAGATAATTTTCACTACCGTAAATGTGATGTAGAATGCAAAGCAATGTCTCCCATGTTCCTTGGAGGATTGACAGCAAGAGCTATGAGACTTTCCAATAATCATCCAAGATTAAAATTTCACGAAACCTATCCTGGGTATTTTATAAGAGAGGTGATAGAGGCCAAAGAGATTTATAAAAAGAAAGAGAAAGAAGTGAATCAAGAGATCATTGATCTGATCTTAAGTAAAGTAGAGCTGCCTTTTATTGATTCAATTGATAATTATCATCAATTGGATGCGGTGATTTGTTGGTT
>ENA-ORXT01001550-ORXT01001550.1-marine-metagenome-genome-assembly--contig:-NODE-1550-length-30511-cov-33.492147_pt1 | contig 30511 bp, 24 predicted proteins | sample MGYA00237868_ERZ511482 | MGnify/ENA metagenome assembly ERZ511482 | reverse complement strand
CTCCCATCTTCCTGCTTAAACCGTATCTCTTGTTTAAATATCTTCTGCATCACCCCTTTCTTGTATTGCTCCAATAAGGCTTTCTTCTTTTCTAAGGCTTGTATCTTCTTATCTACTATGGTGAGGAAGTCTGCTATTTTTTGTTGTTCTGGGAGGGAGGGACACAGTGTTGTAACTTTCAAAATATCTGCTCCTGGTAAATTTGCTACGGTTGCTTTTCTAACATACGAATGGATTTTCTTTTTAGAATGCCATGTTTGGAAGTAATACTTATAGTAATTAGGAATTGCTTTATTGTTTAGTCTTATTCTTACAGCATAAGCACTTGCAATAAAATCATATTTTTGAGATTCAAAAACTCCCGACATACCACAATCAGCAGTGGTTATCATTACTATATCCCCTATTCCTAATTTATGAGTTTCTACTACTTTAGAATCAATAGATGCTATAGGTACTTGATCGTATTTAATAGTGCCATTTGCACTTATATCAGTACCTCTAATTGTTTTCACATTACCATTCAAGTCATAATCATTTGAATTGAACCTAGGTCCATATAATGTTGACTCCACCACTTCATTGAATTTGACAATCTCTAAATTTGAAGTGCCAAATTCTTTAAATCTCATATCTAATTTTACTTTATTCAAAGCGGCATTTCTATTTTTAAGTTCTTCACAATACTTTTTGTCTGAATCACGGATAGGCTCAGATTTCGAGATTGCACAGATTCTTTTGGATGAAGTAAATGGATAGATAGAAAGTGATCAGAGAAATTCTTAGATCTTTTTAATCTGTGATTCTGACCTATTGACCTCATAATACTAATCTTTTAAACGTTAAGGATTTACTTCCGAAATTGATCAGAAGACCGACTTGTAATTTATACGATTTTAGATAATTAAGTATCTGCGCCAAGTGCACATCTTCTAGTTCTTTAATGGCTTTGATTTCAACAAGTATTTTATTTTGGACTACAAAGTCTGCACGCCGCGTTCCAATCGGTTGCTCTAAAGATTTATAGTAGATTTCTTGTTCGATTTCACGATTAAAACTTAATCCTCTTTGATCCATTTCATAAGATAAGGCCCTTTGATATATGACTTCTTGAAAACCATTTCCTAGAAATCCATGGACATCAAATGATGCCCCAATAATCTTTTCAGTTATATCCTTATGTTTTAATACTTTCATTTTATATCAGTGAAATCATTCAATCCGCCTAATCCGTGATTCAGACAATTAAAAAGGAGAAGCTATTCCTAACTCTTCACAATACTTAGCAATACTCTCATCTATAGTTACCATCTCTTGATCTAATGCTTTTAATTCCTTAGCGACTTTATCCAAGTCCACTACTTCCTCTTCTTCAAAGGTATCCACATACCGAGGGATATTTAGATTCCAATCATTCTCCCTCACCTCATCTATAGTAGCTAAATAAGCGTACTTATCCACCGTCTTCCTTTTTACATAACTAGATATAATTCTATCAATATCTTCTTCTCTTAATACATTCTGCGTTTTTATCTTTTCAAAGTGTTTACTTGCATCTATAAATAAGATATGCTCTGGATCTTCTTTACATTTCTTAAATACTAATATACTTGTAGGAATAGAAGTACCATAAAACACATTAGCAGGCAATCCGATAACGGCATCTAAGTAATTTCTATCTTCTATTAGGTACTGCCTTATATGCCCTTCTGCAGCTCCTCTAAATAATACACCATGTGGCATCACTACTGCCATCGTTCCATTTTCTGCTAGGTGATGTATCATGTGCGTGATGAAAGCATAATCCGCCTTTGACTTCGGAGCTAATCTACCATACTGGCTATATCGATCATCATTGAGCATAATCGCATTAGCTGACCACTTAGCACTAAAGGGTGGATTTGCTACTACTGCTTCAAAACGTTCTTCTATATGCTGAGGTGCCTCTAAGGTATCTGCCTGTCTAATGTCAAACTTACGGTAGTGCACATCATGTAAGATCATGTTCATCCGTGCTAAGTTGTAGGTTGTTCTATTCAACTCTTGACCATAGAACTCAGATACATCTTCTACTTCTTTAGCTACTCTGAGCAATAGTGAACCAGATCCACAGGTAGGATCATAAACCGACTTTAATCTTTTCTTACCTATAGTCACTAACTTAGCTAAGATCTTAGATACTTGCTGAGGTGTATAAAATTCTCCTGCCTTCTTTCCAGCTCCTGCAGCAAATTGACCTATTAGATATTCATAAGCATCTCCTAGCACATCTATCTCGGTATTCTCTAGTTCGAAGTTTATTTCATCTAAGTGTACTAATACTTTTACAATCAGTTCATTCTTTGCTTTCTCAGTTCTACCTAACTTTGTGGACGTCAAGTCTAGATCTTCAAATAACTTATCAAAGTCATCTTCCGATTCTGTACCCATTGTACTCTGTTCTATATTATTAAGTATCTGAGTTAAGTCATCTAATACAAAGTTACCCTTCGCTGCCTGTCCTCTCTTAGCTATACTACTGAACAATTCTGATGGCTTAAGGAAATAACCGAGTTGTAAGGTAGACTCTTCCTTAATAGCTTCTAAAATAGCTATACCCTCTTTATTAGCTTCGTCTATAGAAGCGAAGTTGATACCGTCTTGTGATAGTATCTTATTGGCATAGACCACCATCTTTTCTGATAAGTACTTATAGAAGATAAAACCCAGTATATAATCTCTAAACTCATCGGCATTCATGTTGCCTCTCAATTCATCTGCTATCTTCCACAACTGGGCTTGAAGTTGCTTTTTCTGTTCTTCTGACATATGATTTCTTGACTCTATTCGCTCTTATTAATTAATTCCTTGACTTAAGGTCTAAGTTATCAAAATTAAGATATTTGGAGTTATGTTCTAATATATGATTTTGTGCTTTAACTAAAGTATTGTATTTTCGGTTTAACCTCAAGAATTCCATATTTAACTGAACTTAGAACTACTTATTCACTATTAGCATATGAAATTCTCATCTCCCGTCCTAAATACCCTTAAATATTATGTCTACCTATATAGTCGTCCTATGACTTATGAAATATTCTATGTAGGGAAGGGGAAAGGCAATAGAGTTTCTTCACATCTCGAAGAGGTAAAAGATAATGACAAGGTTAAGATGTTGTCAGAGTTGAAAGCTAAAGGACTTAGACCTAAGTTAGAAATACTAATTCATGGACTAGATAATGAGCAAACAGCTTTAAGAGTTGAATCATCTACTGAAGACTTAATTGGTATAAGTAATTTGACAAATATTCAATCAGGATTTAGATCAGCTAGTTACGGTAGAATGTCCATTGATCAAATTAGTGCCATTTACGACAAAGAAGCTATTGAAATATTAGAGCCGAGTATTCTTATAAGAATCAATAAAGCATTTAGATATTCTATGCCTGCACATGAACTATATGACTTCACTAGAGGAATATGGAAAGTTAGTCTGAAGACTGCTGAAAAAGCTAAATATGCTTTTGCAATATACGAAGGTATTATCCAGGAGGTATATGAGATTAAAGCATGGTTCCAAGCTAACTCGACATTTAATTCCAGAACCTACCTGGATACGCTGTCAAGACCACTTGAAATACAAAACATTGAGCGTTATGAATTCATTGGTTCTATCGCACCATTGAGTATTAGAAATAAATATCGACACAAGTCAGTAGCTCATTATTACAAGAGAGGGAATGCTAATCCGATAATGTATAAGAATATTTAATGTCTTACAATAATATAACTTACTTTGTCTTAAATAAAGGTTATTCACGGTAAGGACTTTATCTACGTATTAATTAATACTTTAATCCGTATCTTGAATTAAATGACTTAATGAGAATCCAGATGTGTGAAACGAACCAAGTACCAAAATATATAACAATAACATATTAGAACCAAACATGACAAAACTATCGCTATTTAAACATATTACAGAAGACCATATTTTAAAGGCAATAAGTAGAATAGATGAAGAAGGCTTCTCAGCAAAGAGAAAATCTACGAATTACAACCTTATCTACAAAGGGATATGTTATCCTCCTAAATATGTAACTTCTCTTGCAAGCTTTATGTCTAACAGTGATTTTTTAACTCATGATCTATTTGGAGGAGGAGCAGAAAGCTTATGTTTTAAATATTTACAATCACTTGGTTTTGAGATCAAGACGAAAAAAGAGTCCAAAGATTTACCAGTCGCTAAAAATATATCTACATCAAATCAAAGGAAATATGTTAATAGATATAGACGAAATGATCTAGATGAAGATTTATTTTCTAGATATTTCAAGCAATATCTTGACTATGCTAATTCATCTAATTGGTTTACAGAATTAGAGGCATACAAATTCAGATGTGGTAGATGGCTAACTTCTAGAGTGGACTTTGATACTCAATCAGACCAAGAAATCTTAGATATAATCATAGAATCTCAAGAGCAACAATATTCTCCTGGTCTAAAGGAAAAAGGGCTTAATTTTGTAACTGTCTTGACTAGATACAACGATAGTTTTATCAGTCTAAACAATATTGAGGTTTTACGAAAAATGAGGGATGGTTATCTCATTGAGGATTGGGATCTCAAAGATACTTACACTACCTGGCCAGTATTTTCAGTATGGTCTGGTTTACTTATACCAGATCAATATAAGATTATTGCCAAGGGCGAATTGATGAAAGGATTTATAGAGCTTTATCATTTAGATAAGCCAATAGTTTCAGGAGTAAGAGGTTTCAACTTAATGAATACCTATTTAAATCACCTTTCATCTAAGATTAAAGAAGATTATGGTTCCGAGCTCATAAAATTACTTAGCAGTATTTTTCCAGATGATGATACTTTGCATCCATCCGACTTAGCTTGGTTTACTCAAGACTTTATGTTATATCTTAATCATAAAGTTCTTGGACGCTTACCATCATACTATTGGGTAAATCAAGGAGCTGAATACCAAAACGAGTTAACTCATAGCTGCATTTGTGCTGATGTAGAGAGTAAAAAGCCACATCATAAAAGATTATTAAAGCTCAAAGAGGGTGACATTCTTATTCATTATGCCAATAGAGCCATTCAAGCTACATCAGAAGTCAAAGGTAGTTATACTTTACGTCCACGTCCATACCAAGATACTGATAAGGTAGAGATCGTTGTAGAGACGAGCTATGCACCTCTAGATAAGCCATTAGAAATTTCCATAGTACAAGACAGGCTAAAAAGTCATCGATCAAAATTACCGACTAAACACAGTCCTTTTGATAAGAATTTTGGCATAGTACAAGCATATTGTCTACTATTTAATAAAGCGTCTTTCGACTTTCTATTCAACAAAGAACTTACTTCAGGAAGTTCTAGTAAAATGAAACCTTCCCTTAATACAATATTATATGGTCCACCTGGTACGGGTAAAACATATAGCACAACTCAATATGCTGTATCAATAATTGAAGGTAAAGACTTACATGTAATACAAGCTGAATCATACCAGTCAGTTAAAGGACGTTATGATGAATACAAAGCTTCAGGACAAATAGACTTTGTAACCTTTCACCAGAGTATGAGTTATGAAGATTTCATAGAAGGCATAAAGCCTGTGATGCAAGGTGAAGATAACGATCTATTACCGAGTGAACTGCAATACGAAATTAAAGATGGCATCTTTAAAGAAATAGCAAGAACTGCACTAGATGCTATCGAGTATGAAGCTTCATCACAAAAAGAAATTTTAATACCAAAAGACCAGCTAGACAACAATATCCATAAACTGTCATTAGGCAATTCCCTTTTATCTGACGATGATACAATCTATCAGTATTGCATGGATAATGATTGTATAGCAATAGGTTATGGAGATGACTTAGATTTCTCTGGTGTCACATCTAAGAAGGATATTCGCACCATATACAAGACAGCTGGAATAGAGTTTAAAGACCGCTCTGATTTTGGTGTTTCTGCTATGGAGCGCTTTATCTTATGGATGAAAAAGGATGATCTTGTCTTCATCTCTGAAGGCACTACCAAACTAAGAGCAATAGGTGTTATAACTGGCGATTACTATTTTGATGCATCTAGTAACATTAGATACACGCAATTCAAAAAGGTCAAATGGCTATATAAGAACCTAACCATTCCTGTTAAAGATTTTTATCAAAAGAAGTTTTCTCAACAAACTATTTATCAACTTTCATCTAACCTAATAGATAAGGTATACTTTACAGGATCATCACCTAAGACAAATAAACAAAACTATGTACTCATCATAGATGAAATAAATAGAGGAAACATTGCACAGATATTTGGAGAACTTATAACCTTACTTGAACCTAATAAAAGAAAAGGTGAAGATGAAACGATAGAAACGATACTACCCTATTCTAAGAAAGCTTTTTCTATTCCTAATAATCTATTTGTATTAGGTACGATGAATACGGCAGATAGAAGTATCGAAGCCTTAGATACTGCTTTACGTAGAAGATTTTCTTTTATCGAAATAGCTCCTAATGAAGCTCTAATTAATGATATTGCGCCATATGATGGCGATATAGATTTAAGCATTTTATTAACTGCTATCAATGCACGTATAGAAATCCTATTAGATAGAGATCATAAGATTGGTCATTCTTATTTTTTAACGATAGAGAATGATGATGATCTTATCAATGTATTCTCTGATAAGGTTATTCCTTTATTAGGTGAATACTTCTTTGGTGACCTTAGTAAAATTGCTTTAATATTAGGTGACACATTTATAGAAACTTCTAATACAGCGCAGACTTATCCACTTAAAACATTTAGTGGAATTGAGGATCTCTATCTTGACGAATACAATGATAAAAAGATTTACAAGATAAGCTCTTCTTCTAATTGGGACTTTAAAGATGTTTATGCAGATTAGTCCTAAAACGATTAGAGTTTTTGAATATGAAAAACTAACGATTCATGATCAACACAGATCTTTTAATATAAGTAGGAAAGATCTACAGTCCTTATACCATTTTAATGATATCAATAACAATAAGTATTTTACTTCTATCAGAGATGGCATAAAATTTACACACCATGTAGGCGTTATACAAGTAGGCAATCTAACTATAGAGATCTTGTCTAAGGCTGATCGTTCTAATGTAAACAGTCTAGAAGAATATACTAGATGGCGTGGTGTACTAATAGACATGCTAGTGCTATGTAAACATATAAATGTAGATAGCCTACAAGAAGCCAACTTAAAAAAAGGAAGAACATCTATTCTTGATATCTATTTCAAATTGTACCTACAAGAAGTAAAGGAACTTATAAGTAAGGGCTTATTTAAAAAATACAAAGCTCATACAGATAATATTAGCTATTGGAAAGGAAGCTTAAACTTCTCCCAACATCTACAGAAAAACTTAATTACTAAAGACAAGTTTTATACAACACATCAGATCTACTCTAAAGATCACCTTGTTAATAGTATTCTCAAGAAAGCACTCAGTATCATAAAATCTACTAGCACTAATAATACCATCCTGTCGGAGGTAAAGCAATTAGATTATGTATTCGACACCGTAAGTGACAAACATATAATAGATAAAGACTTCCTAACCCTTAACCCATCCAGAAAATTAAAACCTTATAATGAAGCCCTAAGATTAGCTAAACTAATAATAGGTCAATATACACCTCAAATTAAATCTGGCGGTACTAAGCTATTAGCTCTGCTTTTCGATATGAATAAGTTATGGGAGGAATATATATATATTATGTTACTTAGGTCAGATAAAACTAACTATACTATCTTGAGTCAACGATCTAAAAATTTTTGGGATAATAAGGTTGTCAAACCAGATATCGTATTAATTAACAAGTCTACTGATAAAACTTATATTATTGATACTAAGTGGAAGGTAATAGATAACAACAAACCATCTGATGCAGACCTTAAACAAATGTATGTCTATAACATGTATTGGGATGCTAAAAGAAGTATGTTGCTATACCCTACAAATACTATTAATAAAGAACATTTTGGTGTTTTCCATAAAGGGAGAGATGGTGATAATCTATGTAAATTAGGCTTTATTAATATCCTGAATGATAAAGGAAAATTAGATAAAGGAATTGGTAATCTAATATTAGATAAGTTGTCTTAATTGTCACACCTAATATTGAGACAGGCTTATATCTAAAATTAACTCTTGGTTTTTCTATAGCAGGTTATGGAAATATTTTAATACCATTATTATCTTTTTCCATTTCTTCCGTTGTAGTTATAATATTTATATCACATTCTTCATCATAGATACATCCATTAGCGTTAGTTCTAATTAGAAGAAAATACCCAAGATTCCTTGTTTAGGAAATCAATACCTAAAAGATTCCAATTTTCTAATTCTTCTACTTCCCATATTGTACCAAATTTTGATTCCCCATTTTCTGAATCTATTTCTACAAATATTCTTTCCTATATAAGTAAATCATCTAGAGTCATTTCTAAATATTAAAAGTGCTTCTTCAATTTTTTGTATTGTTAATATAGTCTGTAGCTGACCCCATCCCTATGATGTCTCCCTTATTAAGTATTTCTAATCTTAATATTATTTTTTCTAATAAGCTTTCATCGGACCATTCATAGATCGAGCTAATCGTATAATCTGGATTTATGGTATGTACTGAATCGACAAGCCTATTAGGATGCCGATTGACATAAGCGATTCTCCATCCTCTAATACCAATTCTGTTTTTAGATGACGGAATATTGAAAAGTAAACTTTCAGAAGTTCCGTGGTAGTTATGTTTTACTACTTTAACATTCGAACATTCAGCTTATGAATACTAAGTATATAACTTTTAGAAATTAGTGCTAATTATGAACGCAATGGGTATAATATAAAAATGAGTCTGGGCGGGGAGCCCAGACTCTCAATAAACCAATCTCATTTAAGAGAATATAATAAAAAGACGAAATCCGTAATTGATTAATCTACATTATCATGTAGAAAGGAATTCCTAGAATCCCTGATAGGCCCTTCTGGATCATCCGTAATGGAGAATCCCGAAAGTTTAGATTCATCAGCATTAGGCACATCATCCAATACAACATTTCTGCGCATATATGCCGGCTGTGATTCTAGATCTGAAATAGCTTTGGGACTGTCTAGCGGCTTGCTATTTACATCCCTGAGATATTTTAATCTTAAGGCATCGTGCTCTCGCTTTCTCTTCTCTTCTTCCTCGAGCTTCTTTACCTTGTTCATATCATAGTCCATCGGATCTATGTAGTCAGGCTTACTTTTCTCTATTGCTGCAGATTTAGTTTTAACCTCCTCTACAGAAAAATCTACTGTATACTGATTTCTATGATCCTGATCTATATTATTTTCTGTAATCTGACTCATATCAATTACCTCTCGCTCATCTTCTAACGGTACAAATACCGTTTCTTTCTGCTCTTCTATATTCATCTTCTTCGCCCCTTCGTCGAAACCAGTTGCTATGAGTGTAATACTTAGCTTATCTCCTAGTTCGGGATCATGACAATGTCCCCAGATAAGATCTGTTCCATATCCTGCTTCCTCCTGTACATACTCTGTGATCTCACCGATCTCATCCATAGTAACCTCCTCATCTCCAGAAGTGATATTAAGTAATATATGCTGTGCCCCTCTTATATCATTATCTTCTAGCAAAGGAGAGTTCAATGCTGTATCGATAGCTCTTCTTGCTCTATCTTCTCCAGAACATATCGCACTTCCCATAATGGCTACACCACTGGCACTCATTACTGTTTTGACATCTTCAAAATCTACATTTATCTTACCTGGTACCGTGATTATTTCTGCTATACCTTTAGCCGCTATAGATAGAATATCATCTGCTTTAGAAAAAGCATCCGATATACCTAGATCACCATGAATCTCTTTTAGTCTATCATTAGAGATCACAAGAATACAATCTACATTGCGCTTAAGATTATCTAATCCTTCTAAGGCCTGTCTCCTTCTCCTCCCACCTTCAAACTTAAATGGTAGCGTCACAATTCCTACTGTAAGAATATCTAGTTCTTTTGCTGCCTTAGCAATGATAGGTGCCGCACCCGTTCCTGTTCCACCACCCATGCCTGCCGTGATGAATAACATCTTAGTATCTCCTTCTAGAAACTTCCTAACATCATCTATAGACTCTATACACGCTTGCTTACCAGTTTCAGGAATAGATCCCGCACCCCTTCCTCCGGTCTTCGTAGGTCCTAACTGAATTTTAGTTGGAATCCTATGACTATCTAGGGCTTGGTTATCAGTGTTGCATATTGCAAAATCAACCCCAATGATCCCTTCGTCAAACATATGGCCTACGGCATTTCCTCCGCCTCCGCCTACTCCAATAACCTTGATTATTGAATCTTCTTTTTTTGGCATATCAAAAAGCATAGTGATTGTGTTATGAGTTTTTAAAATTTGTGTCTGGTGCTGCTTCGAAAAAATCTCTTGTGTAAGTAAAGATACTTTCATACCATTTCTTTCCTGCTCTACTTTCAGGTCCATTACCATCTATGTTAGAATCCTCATCGTCATCCTCCACGAGATCTATGGTCTCCATAGTATGATTTTCTTTATTCTCTATAGAAGTAATAAGTAATCCTATCGCAGTTGCATATATGGGACTTGCAAGGTCTTTAGAATATCCATGTGCTAAATGATCTATAGGCTGCCCTATTCTAGAACTCATACCCGTACATCTGTCAGCAAGTAGGCTAATATGTTTCAGTAAAGATCCTCCTCCTGTCAATACTAGACCCGCTATCAACTTACGCTCATATCCTGAACGTTGTATCTCCCATAGGACGTAATCAAATATCTCCTCTAACCTTGCTTGTATTATCTTAGAAAGATTCTTCTCTGAAATTTCCTTTGCCTCTCTGCCCTTAAATCCTGGTATCGTTATTATTCTGTTGTCATATATCTCATCAGCAAGTGCTGATCCGAATCTTACTTTTAGTTTTTCTGCCTGATCTGTCATCACTGTACATCCTTCTCTGATGTCCTTAGTAATAACATTTCCACCGAATGGTATCACCGCTGTATGTCTAATAATACCGTCTTTAAAAATCGTAATATCCGTTGTACCTCCTCCTATATCTACTAGGGCTACACCGGCCTCTTTCTCTTCATGACTCAGTACAGCAGACGATGATGCAATAGGCTCCAATGTCATATCAGCAACTTCTAGCCCTACTCGCTCCACACATCTCATTATATTCCTACTCGCAGAAATCTGACCTGTTATAATATGAAAGTTAGCTTCTAACCTTACACCTGACATACCCACAGGATCGATAATATCTCCCTCGTCATCTACAGTAAACTCTTGCGGAATAACATGTAATATCTTATCTCCTGGAGGAAGCACAAGCTTATACATATCATTGATAAGCTTTTCTACATCTCCTACACTAATCTCATCTGTAGCATCATTCCTTACAAGTAATCCATGATGGTGAAGACTTTTTATATGTTGTCCAGCTACACCCACGTGCACCTTACTAAACTTTTTTCCAGAAACTCTTTCTGCAATTTCTATAGCTTGTTTTATAGCTTTGACAGTCTTATCTATATTAGAAACAACACCTCTGGAAACTCCCTCAGAACTGACTGTTCCTACTCCTATTACTTCTACTTTTCCATACGCATTTCTATGTCCAGCTATAGCACACACCTTAGTGGTACCGATGTCTAGAGCGATCGCGATTTCTCCTGTTGACGTATTTGAGTAATTCATAATTTATAAAGTTTTTAGGTTCTTCCTACAACTTGATTTTTGAATCTTAGGTCAAGCACACTAAACTTATCTACTCCTACTTGCTTAACACCTTGCTTATAGTATGTCTTTAAATTAACTAACTTATCCTCTAGAGATTCCATCGTCCCTAGTATAATCTTCTTCTTTCCTAGATTAGGAATCAGTACAATATTCTTCCCCTTGTCTAAGTGAATTTGATCTACCAAGGAATTTAAGAACTTGTCTCTTTTTATTCTTTTTACCAATGCAAACATGTCATTCAGATTGTGATTCTTATCATTTGCGTAGGTATAATCAAAAGCATCAATTTCTCCTGTAACTAGTGGAACTCTCACTGTTGTTCCTTCTACTAGAGGAATTCTAGTTCCCTCTTGTGAGATATAATAATTTTCTCCGTTGGCAGCATTTACTCTTAGAATAGGTTTATACTGCTCTATACTTATATATAGTTTTTGCTTCTTGTCTATATATACTTCTACTTCTTTTACCCTGGGATCTTTCTGTATAAGGTTTTCTATCCCCGCAAGATCCATATCATTAATACTAGCTTCCTTCATAGAAAATCCTAATCTATTTTCTATCGCTTGTACAACATTAGCTTTCGAAATTAACTTCTTATTTCCAGCGAGATTATCTATCTTAATAGCTCCTACCGAGATAAAATCATTTCCTTTTCTTTGTATAGAGAAGATTACCATTAACCCTACAACAAGTAGCATGACTGTAGAAACAATTTGCTTCAGTCTATCATTGGTAAATATTTTCTCTTTTTTCTTCACTTCCTATTTTCTAATAATGTCTTTATTTCTGGAACACAAGTATCTATATCCCCTGCTCCTAAGCTTACAATAACTTCTATTTTTTTATCTGTCAAAAAATCTATCAATTGTGATTTTTCGATTAGATGCTTATTTTTATTTTTCATCCTGTCAAAGATATTCTTAGAACTTACTCCAGGAATAGCTTCTTCTCTTGCTGGATATATTTCTAATAATATTATCTCATCTAAATCATCTAGCACCGCCGCAAATTCGGCTTCAAAATCTTTAGTTCGACTAAAAAGATGAGGCTGAAATATGCCTAGTATATGTCTCCCTCCTGCACTCTCTCTTGTAGCTTCTATAGCAGCTCTAAGTTCCGTAGGATGATGAGCATAATCATCTATATATAATCTTCCATCCTCTTCATGCACTTTTTCAAATCTCCTCTTGATACCAGAAAAACTTTCTAAGCCCTCCAGCAACTTATCACTATCTAATTCTAATTTTTCACCAACCATCATAGCAGCTATAGCATTTTCTCTATTATGCTTTCCATTGAAAAAATAATCGCTACTACTTTCTACTAATCTTTTACTGAGTTCTACGTTCTTATCTAAGTTATACATCATCACGTCGATATCTTTCCTTGCTAGCTTGTCAATTATTTCTTTTCCTAAAAGCTGAAGAGCTGAGCTATGAACAATCACTGTTCCTCCTTCCTTTGTCTTCTCTAGAAATATCCTAAAAGATTCTAGCATCACCTCATGATCTCCATAAATATCCAAATGATCCGGATCTACAGAAATAAGTACTGCTATATCTGGTTCTAGTGTGTGAAATGAACGATCATATTCGTCTGCTTCCACAACTAGCCATTCTCCTCTTCCTTGTAGAAAATTAGAATTATAATTCTTTAGAATACCGCCTATAAATGCTGTAGGATGTAAACCACTGTATGTCAAAATATGTGAAATTATACAACTAGTACTTGTCTTACCATGTGTTCCCGCAACAGCAATGGTCTTCTTCTCCTTACTCAGTAAACCCAGTACCTCAGATCTTTTTTTCACAGAAAACCCATTATTTACAAACCAACTCAGCTCCTTATTATGAGTGGGAATAGCTGGTGTATAAACCACTAAACCAATACCCTCAGGAATCTGATCTGGATCATCCTTATAATGAATTTTCATTCCTTCGTCCTCCAGCTTTCTGGTAAGGACTGTATTGACTTTATCATAGCCATAAATCTCTTTTCCTATATGATTAAAATATCTAGCTAATGCACTCATCCCTATGCCACCTATTCCTACGAAATAGATTTTCTCTACTGCTGATATTCTAATGTCATCATTCATTGTGGACCAAATTATAAACCATATCTGCAATTTGTTCTGCAGCATCAGGCTTACTATATTTTTTTATATGCTTACTTAATCGCTTCCTCTTTTCCTTATCTGTAAGTAAGTCTTTAAGTTCGCTTTCCCATTTGTGTATTTCATCATCTCTGACTAAAACCGCCGCATCTATCTTCTCTAATGCTTGTGCATTTTTTGTTTGGTGATCTTCAGAAACATTGGGGGACGGGATCAAGATCGCTGGTTTTGCCACAAGCGCTAACTCTGAGATAGTTAAAGCACCCGCTCTACAGACAACTGTGTCTGCAACTGCATAGGCATAGTCCATTCTATCGATAAATGCTTTTACTTGTACATTTGAAAGCTGAGCAGTTTGTGTCTCTACAAACTCCTCGTAATACAGGCTTCCGACCTGCCAAATGAACTGTGTATCAGCATTTTTCTTCAGAAAATCAAAGCTGTTATGCACAGCATTGTTTAGTGATCTTGCTCCCAAACTCCCACCAAAAATTAGTGTAGTTTGCTCGTTAGAGTCCAAATTAAAATAAGTATATGCGGTACTTATTTTTTCTTCAGCAACAACCAGATCTGTTCTCACAGGATTACCGGTTATTACTATTTTATCTTTAGGAAAAAAACGTTCCATATGGTCATAAGCTACACAGATCAAACTTGCATGCTTTCCTAGCAGCTTGTTTGTTATACCTGGGTACGAGTTCTGTTCTTGTATCACAGTAGGAATATTTTTCCTCTGAGCTTGTTTCAGAACGGGTCCACTGGCATATCCTCCTACACCTACGACTATATCTGGTCCAAAATTGTCAATGATCTTTTTGGCTCGCCTTAGACTTTTATATAATTTCCAAGGAAAACCTATATTTCTCCAGAGCTTTTTTCTATGAAACCCGACTACATCTAGTCCTTCTATCTTATAACCCGCTCTGGGTACTTTTTCCATTTCTAATTTACCATTCGCTCCTACAAAAAGTATTTCTACGCTTGGTAATTTTTTCTTAAGTGCATTTGCTATCGCTATAGCTGGGTACACATGCCCTCCTGTTCCTCCTCCACTAATGATTACTTTCATCGAGCGCCTCTATTTTCTCTAACTCTATCTGCTGCAACTTAGCTTCTTCTACATATCTACTGACAGATAATATAATTCCAAATGCTATACAAGTAAACAAAATCGATGTTCCTCCCATACTGATTACCGGCAATGTCAATCCTGTTACAGGAACTAACTGCACTGATACGGCAATATTTGCAAATGCTTGTATCACTATATTTAGACATAATCCCATCGCTAATATAGACCCGAAAGTCTTAGGACATTGTGTTATGATACTCATACATCTTACGAGTAACCACAAGTATAATCCTAGTATTGAGATACCTCCTAATAATCCATACTCCTCACATATTATAGCGTAGATGAAATCTGCGTAAGGATAAGGAAGGTAATTTCTTTGCACACTATTACCTGGACCTACTCCGAAGAATTCTCCATTAGCTATAGCAATCTTTGACTGCTGTATCTGGTATCCTCCATCTGTATTGTACATAAATTCATTAAACCTACTTATCCATGTTTCTAGTCTCACAAAATCTGGAAAGAACGTTCCCAATACCACAAGAATAGAAAACATCATAATTCCCATCAGTCCTAATAAGCCTACAAACTTCAGCGAAATCCTACCTATAAACATCATCAGAAGAGATGTTAGAAAAAGTAGTCCTGCTGTAGAAAAATCTGAAGGCGCTATCAAGCCACACACTATTACTACCGGGATAATAATTGGCACAAAAGCTGAATTAAAATCCTTAATAAATTCTTGTCGCTGTCCTATAGACTTAGCTAAATATATTATCAATGCCAGTCTTGCAAAATCAGAAACCTGAAAAGTCTTATCTATCCATGGTATGGTTATCCACCTCGATGCCCCGTTAATATTTGTACCGAAAAATATGGTATACATCAGTAAGGGAATCGTAAGGACAAGCAGAAATGGAGCTAGTCTTGAGTAATGCATATAATGCAATCGATAACATAAGAACACAAGAAAAAATCCAGCTAATATAAAAACAGATTGTTGCAATAGATAATACTCAGTATTACCTCCTCGCTGCCTATAGGCCATACTTCCTGTTGCTGAATACACTGCCAGAGTAGAAAAAATACCAAGCACCGCGATAATAAGCCATATAGCTTTATCGCCCTTCAGATCTTGATATGCTCTTACTAAGGTTGACAATTATTTTTTCTTTACAATAAGTATTAAGTTTTTACTAAGCCAAAAACTGCTTCCTCAAAAAGCAATCCTCTGTGTTCGTAGTTATTGAATAGATCAAAACTTGCACAAGCTGGAGATAACAATACTGCATCACCTCGTGAAGCGGCCTTAAAAGCCAACTCTACCGCTTGGGTCATTTCTTTAGATTCAATAATATTTTCAATTTTTCCCTGAAAACTTTTTTTCAGTTTAGTATTATCTAAGCCTAGACAAATTAATGTCTTGACCTTGTTTTCTATTAATGGAAATAATTCACTATAATCATTTCCCTTATCTGTTCCGCCAGCAATCCAGATCAGCTCCTTCTCTACTCCCTCTAGAGCAAATTTTACAGCATCTGTATTGGTCGCTTTACTGTCATTTATAAACTCTACTCCATTGACAAAAGCAATGGTCTCTAGTCTATGTTTGACAGGTTTAAAACTTATTACTGCAGATTTAATTTCTTCTTCACTTAGACCACATCTTCTAGCGACTTCAGCTGCACATCGTATATTGAAAGCATTATGTTTTCCTTTAAGTTGAGCATCCATATTATGATCCTCATCTTCTTCAGGAATTTTCACAAGCTCTGCTTTACAAGAATCTAATCGCTTAGCTACTAACTCATCGTCACCATTTACAATCATAAGATCCTTCTCCTCCATGTTCGTCCAAATCTTACATTTGGCATTGGCATAGTTTTGGATATTATATTCATATCTGTCTAGATGATCTGCCGTAATATTAAGTAAGACTCCAATGTCTGGCTTAAAACTATTTACATCATCCAGCTGAAAACTACTGATCTCGAGTATCATAGTGCTTGCATATTTATCTTGCGATAAAATCTTGCAAAAGCTATCACCTATATTACCTCCAACATCTACTTGTAATCCAGCTAATGAGAGTATATGATGTATAAGTTTAGTTGTAGTGGTCTTACCATTACTACCTGTTATCGCGATCACTTTTCCATCGTAAAACCAACTTCCATATTCTATTTCCGACACCAGTACTTTGTCTAATTTATTAAGAAATTTGACAACCTGAGTCTTATTAGAAATACCAGGAGATTTTACAATAATCTCTGCTTCTTTTAATCTTTCAAAATCATGTCCCTCTTCTTCAAAAGGGATGTTATATTCTATAAGTATGTTCTTGTATTTGTCTGCTATTTTGCTGTAATCAGAAACAAAAACATCTTTCTTATTTTTCTTAGCTAGTAAGGCTGCTCCTACACCACTTTCTCCTCCTCCAAGTACAGTAATTTTATCATGCTGTATCATCTGAGTTTCAGTGTTATAATGGAAAGTATTGCTAGCAATATGCCTATAATCCAGAATCTCGTCACAATCTTAGCTTCGTGTATTCCTTTCTTCTGGTAATGATGATGCAAGGGAGACATTAAAAATATTCTCCTTCCTTCACCGTATTTTTTTCTTGTATACTTAAAATAACTTACTTGTAAAATCACTGAAACATTTTCTATCACAAAGATTCCACACAATAAGGGAATCAATAATTCCTTTCTTAGTAGCAATGCTAAAGCAGCTATAATTGCTCCTAAGGTCAAACTACCGGTGTCTCCCATGAAAACTTTAGCGGGAAAACTATTGTACCACAAAAACCCAACACAGGCTCCGATCAAACAAGCTGAAAAAACAACTAATTCTTCAGAATAGGGTATGTAAAATATGTTCAAATAATTCGCAATTATTGAGTTACCTGAGACATAAGCAAACACACCTAAAGTGGCAGCTATTATCGCAGCAACTCCCGCCAGTAAACCATCGATACCATCTGTAAGATTAGCACCGTTAGAAACTGATGTGACTATAACTATTACAATCGGAACAAAAATCAACCAAATAAACTTGCTTGCATTATCCCCTAGAAAGAACAATATAGATTTATAATCTAAACTGTTATTTTTCAGAAAAGGAACATTAGTCCATGCAGCTTTTACATAAGCCATTTTGACCTGCTGGTCATTATTGTCCAGCTGATAAGGCTGTACTGTAAACTCTTTTTGTATTTCTAGATTATTAGCTATTGCTATCTCACTCGGCACTCTGATAACCACATCCTCGTGCATTAACATTGTAAATCCTATAATCAATCCTAATACAACCTGTCCATATATTTTAAACTTTCCAGAAAGACCGTCTTTGTTTTTTTTAAACACTTTAATATAATCATCCAATCCGCCAATTGCACCCATCCACAATGTGGTGATTATCATCAGTATGATGTATATATTATTAAGTTTTGCGAACAATAAGCAAGGTATCAGTACCGCGAGAATTATAATAATTCCACCCATAGTAGGCGTACCATCTTTTTGCTTCTGTCCATCTAAACCTAACTCTCTAACCGTCTCTCCTATCTGCAGCCTTTTCAAAGAACTTATGATCCTATCTCCTATCAATATTGAAATAACCAATGACAATATTAATGCAGACGCAGATCTGAACGTTATATATTGAAACAATCCCGCTCCTGGCAGATTGTAACTCGTTTCTAAAAATTCAAATAAATGGTATAACATTTTTAACCAATTAATTTTCTAATCTCTCTTCACAATCGCAGGGAACCAATCCTACTTCTTTACTTATCATTCTATTCTCTTAAAAAAAGAACAGCGCAGTAGATTTAGTCAAATCTTTATTCGAGGCATCCACCTACCGCAACTGTTAAAACCAACCTGAGAATGATAATAGAACCTACTCTTATATATTTTTAATAAAAAATAATTTCAAAATTTGTTTATCATCAAATGGCGTCTTTACACCATTTATATCTTGATACTTTTCGTGTCCTTTCCCTGCTATCACAATTACTTCATTCATTTCTGCTTGCTCGTAAGCTGAAGCTATTGCGTCTTTTCTATCTTCTATTCTGGACACTTTATTTCCTTGTATGTCAATGCCCTTTTCCATCTCATCCAAAATTATTTTTGGATCTTCCGTTCTAGGGTTGTCTGATGTCAATATTGTTACATCGCTATACTTCTGAGCGATGGCAGCCATCAATGGCCTTTTAGTCTTATCTCTATCTCCTCCGCATCCTATTACTGTTGTCAACTGCACTGTAGATTTTATTATCATCTTAACTGTACTCAATACATTTTCTAGAGCATCTGGCGTGTGAGCATAATCTATAATGCCTATCACATTTTTGCCACCCGATTCTCTGAGCACCTCAAATCTTCCTTCTGCTGATTTTAATGCTGACAATCCTATGAGAATATCTTCTTTTTCTTCAATAAAACAAGCTGCAACCGCATATATCATAAGTAGATTGTAAGCATTAAACTTACCTACTAAACCTAGATGAACATGTACATTATCGAGCAGCATTTCTAAGCCGGAAAAATCATTTGATATAATCTTTGCCTTGTAATCTGCTAGCCTATTAATACTGCAAGAGTGAATCTGAGCTTCGGTATTTTGCACCATTCTCTCACCATTTGCATCATCTACATTTATGACCGCATGTGCTTTCTTGTCAAGATCGTCAAAGAACTTTTTCTTTGTCCGTATATAATTATCAAAAGTTCCGTGATAGTCCAGATGATCATGTGTTATATTCGTAAATACACCACAATCAAAATCTAATCCCTCTATTCTACCCTGGTCTATCGCATGAGAACTTACTTCCATCATCACATAATCACAGGCTTCCTGCTTCATCCTATACATAATTTCGTTTAGGATAATTATATCAGGTGTTGTATGTGATGAAGGGATTCTATCTTCATTTATTCTACATTCAATCGTGGAAATCAATCCCACTTTATAACCCATCGATTTTAGAAGATCGAACAAAAGCGTACTCACCGTAGTCTTACCGTTAGTACCAGTTATTCCTATGAGCTTAAAAGCACTCGAAGGATCTTCAAAAAATGATTTCGCTATTCTTGCCTTTGCAAGCCTAGTATCTTTTACATATACATATGTCACTTCAGGATGATGAACCTGCTCTTCTTCTAGAACTATTACAGCTGCTCCATTTTCTACAGCTTTTGCTATAAAGTTGTGCCCATCACTTGTTATACCTTTTACGGCTACAAATAGTCCGTTATCTTTTACAATTCGCGAATCATCCGTTATACCTTCTATCTTCTTACCTGTAACCCCTACTATTTTTAGTATATCTAGATCGGTTAGTATGTATTCTAATTCTTTCAATTATTTGCTTTACTCACTTTTGTAAAAGCGTTATTTATTCTAATTAAGAAATATCTCTATTTCTTGTCCTTTTATTTTTGTTCCCGGCAGTATGGATTGTGCATGCACTTTTCCTACTCCATTTATATCTACTGTCAGACCTATATTTTCTAGAACATATATGGCATCTCTCAAGCCCATTCCTCTTACATCCGGGACCTTACTATTACTAATCTTATTCTTTTTCACTACTAGACTCTTACCATCAGGCGATACACTCACCCAGTTACTTTTTGTTTCTTTAGTATAACCCAATTTCAGATAATCCATTACGTTCTGAAAATCTGGACCATAACCTAAGCTTGCATGCTTATAAGGCATCGGCTTATCATTTCTATCAAGATGAGCGAAATCTTGCAACTCTAACTGTAGACCAACTATTCTTTCTGCTATCTTCCTAAACGCTTTTCCTGCAACTGCTCCTCCGTAAAATGTTTCCTTAGGTTCATACACTACAATGATCAGCGAGTATTTAGGATTGTCAGCGGGAAAATAACCTGCTAGTGATCCGTTATATTTTTTTGTTTTTGTCTTCTTATAGTACTCTACTCTCGTAGTACCTGTTTTTGCAGCTATTCTCACCTTAGAAGAATTTGCTTTTCTTGCTGTTCCTGCTGTAACTGTTTCTTCTAAAAGAAACTTAACTTTATCTATACTTTTCTTACTCGCTATAGCTTCATCTACTATCTTGGGTTTTATAGTTTTTACAACCTTTCCTTCCGACATAACTTCACTTACAACGTAAGGCTTCATCCTTGTCCCGTCATTCGCTATAGTGTTATAAAAATTCAACACCTGAAGTGGAGTCAATGTCATTTCATACCCATGTGCCATCCAGGGAACCGTAGTACCGTACCATACTTTATGATCCTGAACAGGATCTTTAAGGTATGGCTTTCCCTCGCCTATTATTTCTATTCCGGTTTTCTCTGATAATCCAAATTTTACAAGTTTATTCGTAAACATCTGACGCTTATTTTTCTTACCATAAGCCTCGTGAGCTAAACTCGCTATTCCTACATTAGAAGACTTAATAAAAGCCTGCTTAAGCGTTGACTCATATATACCATGTGGCTCTGAATCATACATCCACCTATCGTAAAACTTCTTCTTCCCACCGTGTAAATTCACTCTTGTCTGCAGATCAGCAAAATTATCTTCGATCAGTGCAAGTGTGCTGGCCAATTTCATTGTAGATCCTGGCTCTGACAGTGTCCCGATTGCATGATTATACAACTCTCTGTAATCACCGCCCGATTGCTCTAAATTAGAGATCGCAGCGATTGCTCCAGTTTCCACCTCCATAAGAATCGCTGTACCCTTCTTAGCAGAAAAGGTCTTCAGTGCCATATGTAGTTCTTCCTGAACTATATCTTGGAATCTTATATCTAATGTAGTAACAATATCGTCCCCTTTAGTTTCTTCTAGCTCCTCTGGCTCGTATACTGGAATCCAGTATCCCGGCGGGACACGTTTCATCAACTTTTGCTGAGAAGCTCCTCTTAAGTACTTATCAAAACTGCCTTCCAATCCTATATTCGAAGCGTTTGACCTATACATTCCTATTGTTCTTGCGGCAAGATCATTAAAAGGTTTATCCCTCTTAGTTGTTCTCTCTACAATGATACCTCCGCTATTCCTACCATGTCTAAATAAAGGAAAGTCTCTAATAATATCTACCTGATCAAAGGTCAAATTCCTTTTGATAAAATGATATCTACTTCCTGATTTTTTACCAGCTTTTCCGTCCTTTCTAGCAGTTATCATTTCTGACCTCCACTCATAAGAAGACTTTCCTTCTGGAAAAAAATTAGCTAAACTGATAGCCAGAGAATCTATTTCCCGATCAAAAAGATCTTGCCTCGGAACTAATAAATCCATTCGTATTTCAAAGAACGGTAGCGATGTTGCTAATAGATTACCATTTTTATCAAAAATGTTTCCTCTATCCGCTTCCACCTTCATCCACTTCACATTATCCCCTCCTTTCTCTCTCCACTTATCTCCTTCTATGACAGATATGTTGAATATTTTCCAAATAATCACCAGCGCGTAGACTATAAATAAGAATAACACGAGATAAGCTCTTATCAGTAATTCACGCTTCCTGTCCATGAGGATTTCTTAATAATTTTATCCTTCAACTCCCTTCAAAACAATGGGAGAATCTTCATTTTTTTTAATCTCTTGATCCCTAACTTTTTTTGCAAGCCTCGACTCAGTCCCTTCGAACATGATATCTTTTTTTACTTGCATATATTTCCACTTAGACTCCTTCACTTCTTTTTTCAATATCTCTATATGCCTCAGCTTTTTCTCTGCCGAATGAGAATTCCATATGTAAACAATACCTAGCAATGCGAGAAAGCCTATAAATGGTATGTTTTTTAAATACTTAGTTCTCATCTTACTTTATTTCCCAATCCCACATATTCCGCAATTCTCAATTTCGCACTTCTGGATCTTCTATTTAACTTTAACTCATTTTCGTCAGGAACAACTACCCTTTTCGTTATCTGCCGGTAAGGATTCAGATTATTTCCGAACGTATCCTTATATATTTTTCCTTCTATGTTTCCAGTTTTGAACAATCGTTTCACTAATCTATCTTCTAAGGAGTGGTAAGAAATCACTACAACTCTAGACCCCACAGATAGAATTTTTTCTAAGTCACGAAGCATTGCTTTCAATGCACCCATCTCGTCATTCACCTCTATTCTAAGCGCTTGAAAAACCTTCGCCCTATATTGCTCTGATCTTCCCTGCTCAAAAGAGCTCAAAAAATTTAAAAAGGATTTGATAGACTTAAATTTTTGCCTTTTTCTCACTTCCACTATACCTCTAGATAACTTCCTCGAGTTTTTCACCTCTCCATATTCATATAGAATCTTAATCAAGTCTTGTTCACTATAAGTATTCAGCAGATCAGCAGCCGTAAAACTTCCTTTCTGATTCATCCTCATATCTAGGTCGGCATCATAACGAATGCTAAACCCTCGACTTGCCTCATCTATCTGATAAGAAGAAATTCCTAGATCAGCCAAAACACCATCAAGTCTAGAAATACCGTAGTACTTATAAAATCTAGAATGATATTTAAAATTTGATCTTATGAACTCAAATCTTTCATCTTTCAAAATATTCTGAACAGCATCTTCATCCTGATCAAATCCAAAAAGTTTTCCTTGCGAACCCAACTGAGACAATATCTCTGCAGAGTGACCGCCCCCTCCAAAAGTCAAGTCGAAGTACACGCCATTTTTCTTAATATCTAATCCTTCTATACACTCCTTAAGTAATACAGGGATATGATACTCACTCATTATCAGAGATTGAATCAGAAATACTAACGTTTCCAAAAATCTCGTCTGCAAGAGTTGAAAAATCTTCTGGCTCTTCTCCTATGACTTTTTCATAGACTTCCTTGGACCATATTTCAATTTGTTCGTGATAAGCAAAAAGCACAATATCTTTTGTGATACCCGCATATTCTATCAAGTTCTTAGGCAGTAATATTCTTTCTGTAGAGTCAGCAGTGATTTTCGTCGCGCCTCTATAGAAATACCTAATCGCTTGTCGATGCTTCGTATTGTAGATGTTGAGCTGGTTTATTTCTTTCGTCTTTTTATCCCAAACAACTTTTGGATACAACATGAGATGCTTTTCAAACCCCCTATTCATGGTGAATTCAAATGGCTTGACCGCACTAATTTGAGCGACTAACGCTGCAGGAATTTTAACTCTGCCTTTCGCGTCAAGCTTACATTCATATTCTCCAGCGAACTGGTAATTATCTTTCATCTCGGTTGAATCGATAATCAAATGTAAGAGGAAAAAACATATAATCCCACTTTTTACCACTTTATTACACAAAACATATATAAAAAATCATAATCTATTAATTCATGTAAACAATATGTTTACGTATTATCATTTTTTTGATTATAAACGCTCGATTTAGTACTTATTTAGGGATAAAAGCTTAGAATCTTGCTTCACTGTTTTTATAAATTAAAAACAAAGATTTTACAAATATAAATAATTTGTAATGTATAACAAATTGATTTACAATAAATGGAATCTTTTTCGGAGGGATAGCTATCTGAGATAATAGCTGCTATTTTTTCTGAATTGTAAAATAGAAGGTACAACCAGCATCCTTATTATTGACAACTCTGATATTTCCCTGGTACACATTGGTGATTTTCTTACAAATAGCTAAGCCCATACCTGTACCCTCATAGTTAACCTTATCTAACTGCTTGTATATATGGAAGATCCTCTCGTAGTAATCTTCTGGTATACCGATTCCATTATCCAGTATAGAAAACTCATATTGATGCTCATTTTCTATACAATTTATCTTTACGATTGGTGCTACGGATTTTCTTCTAAATTTTATTGCATTTCTTATGAGGTTGTCAAACAGCAATTCTAAATGAAACTTACGTATAGTTAGCTTAGGTAGGTTACAGTACAGGATCTGTGCGTTATTCTCTTCTATGAGGTCTTTGTTTTTAGATAGGACTTGCTTAAGTATCTTTTCGGAACTACAGAACGTGACCAAATTATCTTCTCTTCCAAGACTTGTAAACTGCATCAGATCCGTGAGCATCAAGGAGAGGTGCTTTGAATTTTCTAGCACATAATCCAGGTATTTCATATTCTTAGGCTCCACCGTGCCTTTAGACCTATAGTAGAATAGCTCACTATATTTAAATATATTGGACAAAGGCGTCTTAAGATCATGGGTAACTATATAAGCAAACTGTTCTAACTCTTCCTTCTGTCTGTAGATTTCTGCCTTCTTCTTCTCTAGTTCTAATATCTCTTGCTCCTTATCTACGAGCAGATCAGATATTTTCAGCTGATTATTCTTGGCCGCGTTTTCACTTTTTATCTTAAGAATTTCTTTAGAATACTCGAGTGCCTTTTTATATTCTTTCTTCTGTTCGCTTATTTTTTGCAGTTCTATGTACCACTGTATGATATCTGGATAGAAAGAATTTTCTATTGCTAACAATTTTGCTTCTCCGAATAAATTGAAAAATTTTCCTTTTTCGTTTTCTATAAGTGATATTTTTCCTTCTAAGAATAATAATTCCGAGTAGGAACTTTTAAAATTACTGTCTATAGCAATACTTTTACCCTCTGATATTACCTTTTTTGCCTTTGATATATCATTCTTGAACAGGTAGCATTCCACTAGTTCTATATAAATCTTTGTTTTGACATACAAAAGATCTTTCTTACTACCCAGCTTATCTATTGTAGCCGCAATTGTAGCGAGGCCCTTATCAAAAAAGTCTATAGCAACATCGTATTTTTTCTTTTTCTTATATAGTTCTCCAAAATTTTCTAAAATATACGCTAGTACAAAATAGTCCCCATTCATCCGAGATATTTTCTCTCCTTTTTTTAGGTACCTGATTGCCTCATCATACTTTTCTATCCCTATGAAATTACTACCAAGATTATTATAAATAACGCCTTGTATTTCTGGCGCATTCAGCTGAAGGCATTTAAAAAAATACTTACTCCCAGTGAAAAAATCTTGAAAACTATCAGAATAGATAACCCCATATTCTCTGTAGATGTATGCTAATGCAAGGTGGTTATCTATAATCTCATTACTCGCTACTCTAAAAGCTTTGGAAAGGATAGCCAAGCAATGATATGGATCTCCGTACAGTCGAGTCATCCTTGCCTGAAAAGTTAATATCTCAACTTCTAGTTTGTAATTTTTTTCTTGACCCGCTAGTTCTGCCGCTTGTTGCGTTAACTCCATAGCTTTTTCTAGGTCTAGATCTATAAATTTTTTCGCCTCTGAAAATAGATCTTCAGGCTTGCTTTGCCTAGAATTCACTAATTTTTGCTGTTCCATTAGTCCAGAAATTATGTCCAGTATAAAATTGAATATAAGACTTTGTTAGTAAGATCTCTTATTTTAAACACAAGGGTATTGGAAAATAGTATACATATCTAAAGATAATAAAATGTGCCTTTATTTAATAGTAAGAAATAAAAACCTACACCTTCTTTTTCATCCTCATGCGGAGCACTCCTAAGATTGCTTCTTTTACAATACTTGTATCCATCTTAGACACCCCTAGTTCTCTATCAATGAAAGTAATGGGAACTTCCCGAATTTTGAATCCGTGTTTATATGCCGCATATTTCATTTCTATCTGAAAGGCATATCCTGTAAATGAAATATTGTCTAGGTCTATTTTCTCTAATACTTTTCTCTTGTAGCATATAAATCCAGCTGTAGGATCTTTAACAGGCATAAAGGTTACCAGCCTCACATAGATCGAAGCACCATAAGAAAGCATATGACGGTACCACCCCCAGCTATCACCTATCGCACCTCCTTTTGTATATCTAGACCCCACAGACACGTCTGCTCCATCATCTTTACATGCGGCAAATAAACGCAATAGGTCGTTAGGATTATGACTAAAGTCTGCATCCATCTCGAATAAGTAATCGTAGTTATGCTCTAATCCATATTTGAATCCAGCAATGTAAGCGGGTCCTAAACCGTTCTTAGCATTCCTATGTAAAATGTGTAACCGTCCGCCAGCATCACTAATGAGATCATCGACGATATTTCCCGTGCCATCTGGTGAGTTATCGTCTACAATCAGGATATGATAGTTACCTTCTAGAGCCATAACTGCTTGGATAATGTTTTTGACATTTTCCTTTTCGTTATATGTAGGTATGATGACTAGTTTCTTGTCCAAGAGATTATAAGTTGCAATAATTATAAATAATAGAACTCTATAAATTCTTTATAGATTGTAAAGTTCTAATAATTTTTCTGCTACATCTTCTGGATTAGGCTTACAGTAATAATCTCCTACAGATCCAAAGGGAGTTCTGTAATCTTTAGCTGTAAGTGTCATAGGTTTAGCATCTAAGTGGTAGTAACCACCATCCCTTTCTAGAACATTTTGCATCATAAAAGCAGTAGCCGCTCCAGGTACATCTTCATCTAAAAATAAAATACGGTTGGTTTTTCTTAGTGAGGCAGCAATCTTACCTTCTATGTCAAAAGGAATCATTGTCTGGACATCTATAAGCTCTACACTTATATTGTAATCATCTAATAAGGAAATACCTTCTTCTGCTATTCTCACGCATGATCCATAAGTAACTAATGTAATATCTTTTCCTTCCCGTAATACTTCAGGAATTCCTAATGGCACACTATATTCACCTATGTTAGAGGGCAACGCTTCTCTCAGTCTATATCCATTAAGGCATTCTATGACAATCGCCGGATCCATAGAGGACAATAAGGTATTATACATACCAGCGGCCTGTGTCATATTTCTAGGCGTACATATATATATACCCTTCATAGAGTTAACCAACATTCCTAAAGGCGAACCTGCATGCCAGATCCCTTCTAGTCTATGCCCTCTAGTTCTTACGATTACGGGCGCAGCTTGCAAGCCAGCGGATCTGAAACGTAGTGTAGCAAGATCATCTGCTAGTGGTGAAAAAGCATAGTTTATATAATCTAAATATTGGATCTCAGATATAGGCCTTAGTCCTCTCATCGCCATTCCGATGGCTTGACCTATAATCGTCCATTCTCTTATTCCTGTGTCAAAAATTCTTTCTTTTCCATACTTTTCTTGCATGCCTGCAAATCCCTGATTGACATCACCTATGTAACCCACATCTTCTCCAAATGCTATCAGCTCTGGTATAGTACTTAGCTTCATGTCAAAGAACTTGTTGAGCAACTGGTAACCAGTCATATGTTCTGGTTTCTCGTCATATTCAGCTGGAACAATCTTCTGATTTAGTGCAGACCTGTCTGTCCCTGAGTAGAGATTCGTATCGTACCATTTTTCTGCTTGCTGTTCTGTGGCATTAATCACGGATCTCATCAAAGACTTTAGGGCTGTCAGTTCCGTTCCTTGCACGAGTAATATCCTTCTTAGATTTTTAGCAATATCTGAATAGTGTGGACTTGCCGTCTGATTGATAACATTAATGATGCTATCAACTTTTTTATTAAGTCCGCTTTGATATCCACTCTCTTTTATAGCACTTGCTACATCTAACAATAAGGCTTTACTCATTCTATTGGAAGCTGTCCATGCTTTATTTTTAGCTTCTTTTACAAATTCCTTAGCCTCTTTTCTCAGCGTATCTATAGATGTTTCTGACAGTAGGTCTATGCTGATAATCCACTCTATCATCTTTTCTATACAATCATGCTCTTTTTCCCACTTTAGCCTTGCTGTATCTTTGTATCTCTCGTGAGATCCGGAAGTGGAATGTCCTTGCGGCTGTGTTAATTCTTTGACATGTATAAGACAAGGCTGATGAGTAGTTCTAGACTTACTGATCGCTCGTTCATAGGTACTACACAGTTCTGCATAATCCCAGCCACAGGCTGTGTATATCATGATCCCCTTTCCATTCTCATCTTGGAGGAACCCTTCTAACCCTCTAGAGATAGATCCTTTTATAGTTTGTAATTCTACTGGAACGGAAATTCCGTAACCATCATCCCATACGGAAACAGCAAGAGGCACTTGCAAAACGGCCGCAGCATTCATAGATTCCCAGAATACCCCTTCTGAGGTACTGGCGTCTCCTATGGTACAAAATGATACTTCATTTCCATTGTCAGAAAAATCCTTCATCTTTTTAAGCGCGGGCAATTCCCTATATTTCTTAGATGCTAAGGCTACACCTAGAGCCCTAGCCATCTGACCTCCAGTAGAGGATATATCAGAAGTAACGTTGTACGTGTCTGTTACCTTTATAAAGTTATCATTCTCGTCTATCATTTTTGTAGCGAAGTGGGCATTCATTTGTCGCCCTCCAGAGAAAGGATCATTTTCTGGATCTGCGTATAACTGTGCGAAGAATTCTTCTACTGAGCATGCACCTATAGCAAACATAAAAGTCTGATCTCTGTAATATCCCGATCTGAAATCACCCTTCTTAAAGTACCGCGCCATAGCCACCTGAGGCACTTCTTTTCCGTCTCCAAGAATACCAAATTTAGCTTTTCCTGTAAGAACTTCTTTCCTACCTAGTATACTAGTTTCTCTACTTACAAGACATATCCATAGGTCTTGAAGGACTTCATTGACAAATTTCGCTTCTTTCGAATTTCCTTTTTTCTGGTGTTTTTTTAGAATAGAATGTTCTAACATACTCAGGTACAAGTGGTTGGATTATACAATCGGAAATATATCCTAGCTTCTCAGGTCAAAAATACAAAAAAGCCCCGCTACTTAATAACAATCGCTCCTCCTAATGAACATTAACAACTTATTAAACTTTCTCATAGAGCAAAAAAGAAAAATAAATAGTAACTTTGGTTTGTATTAATATCAGTGACCTGGATAATGTGTTGCGTCTTAAATATGGAACCATGATCCTAAAAATTTGAAGAATAAAAAAAAATGAACATTATGAAACAAATATTACTTGTCTTAATTCTAAGTATGTCTTTTACAGTATCTATGGATGCACAGTTTAAAGATGTAGAGAAAATAGAGACTGTGGAAAAAGAAGGAGGACCTATTATGACTATGGATGCTCTAGAGGTAGACTATGGAACTATAGAGCAAAACTCTGAGCCATTAAGAACATTGAGTTTTACGAACACAGGTGACGAACCATTAGTTATTAAGAACGCTAGAGGAAGTTGTGGTTGTACTGTTCCTACATGGAGTAAGGAGCCTATCTTACCTGGAGAAACTTCTGTATTAGAAATAAGATATGCGACTAACAGACTGGGACCATTCTCTAAGAAAGTTACGCTTACAACTAATGAAGGTGGAGAGCCTATAGTAATAAAAGTACACGGAAAAGTGCTGAAGCAAGAGGAAGAAGAAAGTGTACCAGCTGCTGCTCCTTCACTGATCAAGTCAGGAAAATAAGAGAAGATTACTTCTATAGAATATATAAAGAGCCTAATTTTTAGGCTCTTTTTTTTTGCTCTATGATCAAACTATACCTTATCATATTCTGTTATACCATTTCTATTTTTAGATGACGGAAAAGGATTTAGAATTGTTCAAAATGGATCAAGGCAAAAAACGTA
>ENA-ORXT01001549-ORXT01001549.1-marine-metagenome-genome-assembly--contig:-NODE-1549-length-30512-cov-3.569147_pt1 | contig 30512 bp, 22 predicted proteins | sample MGYA00237868_ERZ511482 | MGnify/ENA metagenome assembly ERZ511482 | reverse complement strand
GAACCGGAGACACCAGCAACGGAGGCGTCCCCAGTGGCGTACCGGAGTTTGGTTGCGGTGTAGCTGGCAGCTCCGTTGCCCTCAACGGTGGCAACGATTTCATTCGCATTCCCGGCGGAAACAGCAACAACGTCAACCGTTTGTTCGACGACGACGACTTCACCCTCAGCCTCTACTTCAAGTCCATCGGCACCAACGGCACCCAGTACCTCGTCTCCAAGCGGGATACGAACTGCAACAACCTAATGTTCTTTACCGTACGCTACGCTCCACTGACGCAGACCGTATCGGTTACCCTGCAGCAAAACAACCAGGTAGCCCGCGTGGATCACCGCATCAACAACGGCGATTGCTGGCAAAACATCGCCATCACCCGCGACGAAAACAGCCTGAAGCTCTACCTCAACGGGGAAGAAATCGGGGAAACCCGGACTTCCAGCCGGGTAGACATCACCAATACGGGCGAACTGCTCATCGGCTCCACCGAATGCCGGGGCAACGGAGAGACCGCCTTCGATGGCCTCATTGACGACGTTCGCATCTACAACCGTGCTCTCCGCCTGTCGGAAATACGCTCTCTGTACCTCAGCCCGGACCGGATTCTGACGACAACCCCCCGCCTCTTCCTCGACGAAGAAGTCCCCATCGACCTCAACAGCTCCTGCGGGGTTTCCTTCGCCTGGACCCCTACGGCGGGAGTAGACAACCCAAGCGCCCAAAACCCGACCATCCGGCCCGTGGCCGCTGGCCGGCAGGCTTATCAGGTAAGCATTCAGGATGCGGAAAGCAACTGTATTGCTACGGACAGCATCGTCTTTCAGGTCATTGACCCCGCTACGCTGGACTGCTCTCAGGTTTTTCTGCCCAAGGCTTTCACGCCTAATGGCATCGGCCCGGTGGAGAACGAAACCTTCGGCATCTCCAACCCATTCGCGATTCCCGAACTCGTCAGTTTCGAGATTTATGACCGCTACGGCGCACAGATGTTTCAGTCTACTGACGCCTTTGCCCGTTGGGACGGATCCTTCAAGGGAGAATCCGTCAACCCAGGCATCGCAGTTTGGCGGGTGGTGTACCGATGCCAAGGGACCGAACTTGTAGAATCAGGATCGGTGATGGTGTTACGGTAAAGGATCGCGGATTTCGCGGATGGACACGGATCAAGAGCTAAGCTGTAATTAAGTTTAAGCAAGCCTGACGATACGGCCCATCGGCTACGCTCGGGGACCGTCCGTGCGACGGGACTTCCCGTTTCGCCTTAGGCTAAACGGCTTTTCGACTCAAATCGTTCCCCGAGCGGAGCCGAGGGGTCAATATCATCTGGTTATGATATGCGGCTGGTGCTTATTTGCCCCCCTCAAAAGCCCGATCAATGAGATCGGCCTGTTCCTTCACGTGGACCTTCTTGTAGCCCGTTGCCGGAGAGGCCGTAGCCTTACGGCCAACGTACCCAAGCTTGACACCAATCTTTTCGTTGTAGAGGAAGTGCTCACTGATGTAGCTCCAGGCACCGGCATTACGGCTTTCTTCCTGCACCCAAATCACTTCCGCACCAGCATAACGCTTCAGGATCTTGTTGACCTGTGCGGTAGGCAGCGGGAATAGTTGTTCGAGGCGGACGATGGCAACATCATCACGCTGGTTCTTTTCCTTGTGTTGGGCAAGTTCAAAATAGATTTTACCCGTACAAAACAGCAGGCGGTTGACCTTCTTGTTGCCGCGGGCACTTACGGTGGGGTCGTCCAGGATTTCCTGAAAGCGGGTACCGGGGCCAAAGTCTTCTACCGGGCTGACGGCCATCGGGTGGCGCAGGCCTGATTTGGGGCTCATCTGGATCAGTGGCTTACGGAAATTCCAGGCCAGCTGCCGGCGCATCAGGTGGAAAAAGTTGCCGGGCATGGTGACGTTGGTCACCACGGCGTTGTACTCAGCACAGAGCTGAAGGAAGCGTTCCAGGCGAGCGCTGGAGTGCTCCGGCCCCTGGCCTTCGTAGCCATGAGGCAGCAGCACGGCAAGGCCATTCATCCGCGACCACTTGCTCTCTCCGCTAACGATGAACTGATCGAAGATCGTCATTGCCCCATTGGCGAAGTCGCCAAACTGTGCTTCCCAGACCACCAGGTTATCCGGGCTGGCCGTAGCGTAACCGTATTCAAAACCCAATACGGCAAACTCCGAGAGCAGAGAGTTGAAAATGCGGAGTTGCCCCTGCTTTTTGGCAAGACCATCGAGTCGGTTGTACTTGTCTTCCCCGTCCTGGCTGGTGAGCACGGCGTGGCGGTGGCTGAAGGTGCCACGACGGACATCCTGACCGGTCATCCGTACATCGTGCCCTTCCAATAGCAGGGTGCCGTAGGCGGTAAGCTCGCCCAACGCCCAGTCCAGCTGGTTGTTGTCGATGGCTTTTTTGTAGTTGTCAAACAAGCGGCTCACTTTGGCCACGGGGGTAAAGTCCTTCGGCAGCGTAATGAGGTGCTTCAGGATTTTTTTGACCTTCTTCAGGTCTACGCCTGTTTCCGGAGATTTGGCGAAGAATTTTTCCTGCCAGTGATCACCGTTCAGTTTCCGCCAGGCTTCCTCCGGCTGCTGGTAGCGGTAGGGGATGTCCTTGTTTTTAACGGCAGTGTGGATGTTCTGCAGTTGAGCTTTGAAGTCTTTGCCCATCTGCTTAGCCTGGGCCTCGTCTACGTCACCACGGTCCACCAATCGGCGGATATAAAGCTTCCTTACGTCGTCGTGCTTTTTCACCCGCTGGTACATGCCTGGCTGGGTATAGCCTGGGTCATCCCCTTCATTATGCCCCATTTTACGGTAGCAGAGCATGTCGATGAACACGTCGGAATTAAAGGTATTCCGGTAATCGACGGCCAGTCGGGAGACGTAGAGTACTGCCTCGGGGTCGTCTCCGTTGACGTGAAAAACGGGGGCCTGCACCACACTCGCTACGCCAGAAGCATAGACGCTGGTTCGGGCGTCCTTATAATCGGTGGTAAAACCAATCTGGTTATTGATGATGTAGTGAATTGTTCCGCCGGTTTTGTAAGCTTCGAGCTCACTCATCTGGGCGGTTTCGAACACTACGCCCTGCCCGGCAACGGCGGCATCGCCATGGATCAGGATGGGAAGAATTTTATCGTAGTCGTTGTTGTAGAGCATGTCCGCCTTAGCGCGGACGAAACCTTCCACGACGGGGCCAACGGCCTCCAGGTGGCTGGGGTTCGGGGCCAGCTTTACGTTGACTTCCTTCCCGGAGGTGGTTTTGATCAGGCTGCTGTAGCCCATGTGGTATTTGACGTCGCCGTCGCCCTTGATCTTGTCGGGGATTTTACCCTCAAATTCCTGGAAGATGCTCTCGTAGCTTTTGCCCATGATGTTGGCCAGCACGTTCAGGCGGCCACGGTGGGCCATCCCGATCACCACTTCTTCTACGCCCTTTACGGCAGCTTCGTTGATGATGCCATCGATGCCCACAATGGCGGCATCACCGCCTTCCAGCCCGAAACGCTTCTGAGCGGGGTACTTCACTTTTAGGAAGTCCTCGAAGCCAACGGCATCATTGAGGCGGGAGAGAATGTGCTTTTTATCGTCTTTATTCAGCTCGAAAGCAGCCTCAGGCTTCAGCTTTTCAATTCGGGTTCTCAACCAGCGGCGTTTCTCCCGCAGGAAGATATGGTCGAACTCAAAGCCGATAGACCCGAGGTACACTTTGTTGAGATGTGCGATAATTTCGCGCAGGGTGCTTGCCGGGAGGAAGAGCTGTTCAGCGGCTTTGAAGACGGTGTCCTGGTCAGCTTCAGTAAGCTTGAAGCGCGTCAGGTCCAGCACCGCGTCCGGATCATCAAACTCGTTAATGGGGTCAATGGAAGCATCCATGTGCCCGCGTAGCCGGTAAGCCTTGATGAGGGCAAACACCCGAAGTTCACGTTCTACGTGCTCCCAGTCAATGGCCCCGCCAGTGGTAGTGGGTAGTGCCTGGCCGTTTTTACTGACCTTACCGTTCGTGTTTTCTGTAGCGTAATCAAAGCCCAGAAAAAAGTCGCGCCAGCTCTCATCAACGGAGTCGGGCTGATCGGTAAATTGTTGGTAAAGGTTTTCAATGTAGCTCGGATGAGCGTTGGCTAAATGCGAGAAGTTGCTCATGATGATCGGGGTCAGCACCGTTGTCCAGAAAAAGCAAAGAACAACGTGGTAAAATTTGGTTTGACTATCATTACGGATGCTATCGCAGACTGTTCAAAAAGGTTTGAAAAAATTGCGACGCAAATTCCCGTAAAGTTCGACAAAAAAAAGCGGCTGGCTACTATTCCTGAAGGTATTTTTAGAGGCCACCGTGCATCAATGTGCTTCTGAATGACAAATACTGATTTTTTGGCGCGGGACCGCAGGTGCAAGGTGACGGTAAATGAGCAAGGAGCGATGACAACTTTGCTCTTCAGCCCATTTCATTGCACCTGCGGTTGCGCCGCTTGAGCCGCTAGCTGTATAGCATGGTTTTCTATCTCTCGCGGCAGCCACTATCCTCCTACCGGCTGAAGCCGGGGCTGTGCTACCAAGCTCTTCGAGCTATCGCTTCTTTACGTGATTAGGTTAACTGAAAATCTTGTGCTAAGCCGCAAAGCAGCGTGCACTAACCCGGCGCGGTAGCTACTATCAATCTATCACACTACTCTTCCTCCCCCAAATGCTCAAAGAACCAGAAAATTGTTTTCCCGTAGTTCCGCTTTTCCGTACAGCGTGGGTCCATGCTGAAATCATGGTGAGGGTTGGTTTCCAGGACGAACAAGCCCCCCGGAGCGAGCAGGCCAGCGTCAAATACGAGGTCCGGAATATCCGGAATATTGGGCAAGGGATAGGGTGGCCCGGCAAAGATGTAGGTATAAGGCTTACTTACCGGTCGGGCAATAAACTTGAACACGTCCATCCGAAAAATTCGGATATGCTCTTCTGCCTGTAAGGTCTTGATCGTTCGTTGTACGAAGGCAACGGCGGGGCCGTGTTTGTCCACATAAGTAACGTCAGTACAGCCCCGGCTCAGGAATTCATAATCGTGGCTGCCGGTACCTCCGAACAAGTCCAGAAATCGTTGATCTTCAAAGTAAAACCAGTTATTGAGTACGTTAAACAGGCCTTCCTTGGCGTAATCGGTAGTTGGTCTGGTGGGCCAGTTGTCCGCTGGCGGGCTGAAGCGGCGACCTTTGTGTTTTCCGGAGATGATGCGCATACGATAGATGTGATAGCGTGATAGATTAATAGAGCCTCTACCCCAAACACAACAACTCGAAATAAAGATGTCCCGGCAGTCCGGCCAGCTCCGGCGGGGTAGAGGGCGGTGCACCATACTGGCTGAACCGTATGTCTTCCACGTAGCGGTAAAACTGCCGGTAGAGGTCGCTGTGCTCGGTAATTTCGCCACAAAGGTAGAGTGGCACTCTGCTGGGTGCCCAGCCACACTGCTGGTATACCAGTAGCAGGTAGTACAATGCATCCTGTGCACTGGCGAAGGGAAAGGAGTTAAAGAACTGCAGATTACCGTTTTGGTGTGCCGCTAGAAATAGCCGGTTACCCCGGACGAGTGCAGAAACTGCACGATGCCCGAGCCGGCGGGAGCGAAGCCCCCAGGCGGTGAGTACGCCACCCGCCAGGTGGTGCGTTCGCTTAATGTGCAGGCGGCGCTCAACGGCATCGAGCCGGCTCCGGTCGGCAGCAAATAGAAGGTGGCCTCCCAGCTCATTGAATCGTTCGGAGCGGACGACGTCGTCCAGCCCCATCAGAGTAAGCTGTTCCAGGTAGGCCCGGGAGTTGCTTGCTTCATATAATTCATCAGGCACCAGTGTAAGCCGCTCTCCTTCCCAACCCAGGATGCAGTTATCGTAGCGCAGTGACCGCAGCTTGTCATCCGCCTGGATCACGCGGTTTAAAGATTCAGCCCAGTTTGCCTGTTCAGCCGGAGTGAAATTCAGTGAGCGGTAAGCCAGCAGCTCGTTCTTCGTCCGGTCACGAATGATATACGCAAAACTGTCCATCCCCGTAAGGATGGACAGTTCACAGTCATGCGTGCCTTCGGGTCGGAAGGCAGCAGCGGTTATATCGTAGTTGCTTATTGCCAAGTGCCGGCCAACGTTGGTTTGTTCAGATCGCCAAAGCTCATCGGAACGTTGGGGTTGTAGTTTTGGTCGTAGCGCTGGAAACGGGTGTCTCCGTAAGTACCCATGTAAGCACTCTTACGTACACCTACCTGCACAACGGGGACCTTGGTAGACTGGTATTCGATCACCTTGGCGTCGATGTCAAAATCGACCTTACCGTCAGTGTAGGGAACTTTTTCCAGGTCCTCCAGGACGATCCCGAGGCCGCCAATGGTGTCAAGGGCAGGAATTCTGGTGGTGTCGTACCGAATTTCGCCGGTGAAGTTGGGATCATCAGGGTCACCAATTACGGCGATGGAGAGCAGTTCGCCTTCGGTAAGCACCTGCTTGAGGGTATCGAAGCGGGGAGCGAACTCTCCGGTAATGTCCCGGTATAGCTCCTGGGCCGTACGGATCATTTCCAGTTTTTCGGAAACAGCGGCATCCCGCGTTGCCCGCTCGTTATTGAAATTGATGGGTTCTTCAATGCTTTTGTAAAGCAAAAAGCCCAAAACGAAGGCCAGAACCAGGAAAAGTAGACTGAATAGTGTGCGCATCGGTTGCTTTTAATTTCCGCAAGTATAAAACATTTCTGTCATCCGCAGGATGCAGAATCCGTACTCGATGGTGTAACGTAAGGCTTTTTCTTTTGTTTGGGGGCTTATTCGGTGATTTTTCTTTCAAATCGAGGTACTGAATCAGGAAAAAAAATGTTTTCAGGCTCCTACCTTTGTCTTTCAAAATATCTGCATGCCCGTAATTCTTGCCATTGAGTCCAGCTGTGATGACACTTCCGCCGCGGTGGTGGCTGACGGCGTCGTGCTTAGCAACGTAACGGCGGGCCAGGCCGTCCACGAGGAATTTGGCGGCGTGGTGCCGGAGCACGCCAGCCGGGCCCACCAGCGCAACATCGTGCCAACGGTAGCCGTGGCACTGCAACGCGCTGCTAAAACGGCGGCGGAGATCGACGCAGTCGCCTTCACCCGTGGCCCCGGACTTATCGGCTCCCTGATGGTTGGCGTCAGCTTCGCCAAAGCTTTTGCCCTGGCCCGTGGCCTTCCCCTGATTGAAGTAGATCACATGCAGGCGCACGTACTGGCCCATTTTGCGGAAGACCCCAGGCCAGGCTTTCCGTTTTTGTGCCTTACGGTTTCGGGTGGGCATACGCAGTTGGTGGTTGTTCACTCCGCCCTCAGGCAGGAGATCATTGGCCGGACCATCGATGATGCCGCCGGCGAAGCCTTCGACAAATCCGGTAAGCTGCTCGGCCTGCCCTATCCGGCCGGGCCGGAGATCGACCGCCGGGCCACCCTGGGGCAGCCTGCCATCGAGTTTGCCAAGCCGGATCCGGGAGAACTGAATTTTAGTTTTAGCGGCCTGAAAACCAGCATCCTGTATACCCTGCAAAAAAAGGTCAGGGAGAATCCTGACTTCGTAAAAGAGCATCTGAACGACATCTGTGCGTCCATCCAACACGTCATTGTTTATATCCTGCTACGGAAAATCCGCCTGGCGGTTGAGCAGACCGGGCTGCAGCAAGTGGCCCTGGCCGGAGGTGTTTCTGCCAACAGTGGCCTCCGGCGGGGCCTGCAGGAACTGGGAGAGGAAAAGGGATGGGAGGTCTTCATCCCCCGCACCGAGTACTGTACGGACAATGCCGCAATGATTGGCGTAACGGCAGGTTTTAAATTTGCTGAGGGGGCGTTCTCCGGGCAGGAGGTTGCCCCGGCGGCGCGGTTTTAGACGCTGACGCTGCGCTTAATAGACGGGAAGTCGCTGCGCTCCTCCCTTATAGACGCTGCGCTTTTAGACGAGAATTCGCTGCGCTTATTCTCTTTTAGACGCTGCGCTTTTAGGCTACCGCACGTTGGAGGCGGCAAGTTACGGGGAAGGGTTGTTATAAAAGGCCGAAGGCCGTCTATCAGTAAAGCAAGCGCAGCGCGTTTTACGCCTAAAAGCCGCGCAGCGGCGTCTATAAGGAAAAGAGCGCAGCGACTTTTCCGTCAAAAGGCCGAAGGCCGTCTAAAAGTAAAACAAGCGCAGCGCGTTTTACGTCTACAAGCCGCGCAGCGGCGTCTATAAGGAAAAGAGCGCAGCGACTTTTCCGTCAAAAGGCCAAAGGCCGTCTAAAAGCAAAGCAAGCGCAGCACGCTTTGCGTCTAGAAAACCCTGCTGTTCGTCGAACTTCCCCTGCACCTGCGCTCCGTCGCCCTAACTTACTTTCACATTAGTACGTTATTATAGCATGCGTAAGAAAATAACCGACTTCGCTAAGAAGCAACTCAAAGATTCCATCATGAATCCTAATAGCAACAACGATAAAGGCCGCCATGCGGAAACAGTGATTCGTAACCACGTGATCTGGAGCATGGGCGCCAGCTACATCATCCCATTACCCATTGCGGATGTATTTGCCGTTTCAGCACTTCAGCTCGATATGATCCGCCAGCTCTGCCGGGTATACGATATTGACTTTGCCGAGACCCAGGGCAAAGCCATTGTTTCGGCCCTGACCACAAGTACGATGGCCCGCGCCGGAGCCCGAAGCCTGCTGAAAGTTATTCCCGTTGTGGGCACCGTAGTGGGCGGCATCACGGTAGCCGTTGTTAATGGCGCCAGCACCTACGCCCTGGGAGAAGTGTTCAAGAAGCACTTCGCCAATGGCGGAACGTTCCTGGACTTTGATACCGACCGCCTGAAGAAGGCCTATAAGGAGAAGTTCGAAAAAGGTAAAAAAGTAGCCAAAGAATGGCGGGAAGAAGCCAAAGCAGCTGACGTGGAGGAGCAGCCCGCCGCTACGCCAGAACCCAATCCGGAACCCGCACCGGCAAAAGCCAAAAGCAAGACCAAGCCCAATAAGAAGGCCAAACCCGACCCCGCTGCGCCAGAAACCGAACCCGCCGCCGCCATGATGGACGACGATGCGATTAGAAAAATCAAGGAACTGGCAGAAATGAAAGCCCAGAACATCATCACTGAAGAGGAATTTGAGGCGATGAAGAAGCGGATTATCGGGTGAAAGCGAGAGGCTTTTTAGACGCTTCGCTTTTAGACGCCTGCGGCTTTTAGACGCTTCGCTTTTAGGCTTCGCCTTCGGTTAAGTCTCTACCGAAGCCCTAAAAGCGAAGCGTCTGAAAGAAAAACAAGCGAAGCATGTTTTTCGTCTAAAAGCCGCAGGCGTCTAAAAAAGAGCGAAGCGCGTTTTTCGTCTAAAAGCCGCAGGCGTCTAAAAGGAGTGCAGCGACGTCTAATTACCTATCTTCGCGCTTTCTATGGAATACCTCCCCCAACACATCGAAGCGCTCATCTTTGCCGCACCGACTCCGGTATCGATTGAAGAACTGCAGAATGTTCTGCTGGAAAACTTTGGCGTCCGCTTCGCTCAGAAGGTGATGCTCGAAGCCATCGAGGATTTGAAAAAGCGGTATGACCTGGATGTACACAGCTTCGAAATCATTGAAGTCGCCGGCGGTTATCAATTCATGAGCAAGGGAGCCTATCACGAAACCATCGGTACTCACCTGCGGATGCAGAGCACCAAAAAGCTCAGTCGCTCGGCCCTGGAGACCCTTAGCATCATCGCATACAAGCAACCGGTGATCAGGTCGGAGCTCGAAAAAATTCGCGGTGTCTCCTGCGACTATGCCATTCAAAAGCTACTGGAAAAAGAGTTGATCACCATTACGGGTCGGGCCGAAAGCATCGGTAAGCCGCTGCTGTACGCCGTCACGGATCGCTTCCTCGATTACTTCGGCATCAAATCCATTGAGGACCTCCCCCAGCCAAAAGATTTTGCCCTGCCCGACAATACGATTGGGGAGCCGGAGGCGCTGATGGTGGAAGAGGAATAGTCTTGTAGTTTGGTAGTCTTGTAGAGCTACCGCACTAGTACAGTGTAAACTAAGTTTGTCTCTATTTGTGTTGAGGCCCTCGGCGCACTTCTCGGCTAGCTTCTCCTTCGTCGAAGCTCGCTCGAAGTTTGCTCGGGCACCGGCCATTTGGGGGCTGTCCCTCCGCGCGTAGCGCGCGGAGGGCCTTAACCAAGACCGTCGGTCCCCGAGTAAACCCCGAGCGAGTGAAGCGAGCCGAGGGGTGCACCGAGGGGCCTCCGCAATACGCGAAAACTTAGTTTACAATGCACTAGGATGCTCGCTTCGCTCGTCGGGGGGCAGGCGTCAGGTATTTTTTTGCCCATCAAAAGGAGGTAATACTGAAGTTGATTTTGGGCGACGGGGCGCGGGTGCAAGGAATTGGACGGAGCAGCAATGCAGTTAAAACCGGAATCACCTCCGGAACGTTATTCCATCATGGCAGAAACACTCACCAATCGCGTAGCCGCCGCCGGCCTCATTACCCTGAAGCTGGAAGAACAGTGGCCAACGGCCTCCTTCGCCACTTTTGACCTGAAGGATTACCTCTTCATGGAGTTGATTCTGAAGGAAAAGGACTTCCGTGCGGCCCTGAAGGAACATGATTTTAGTCAGTACCGGGACAAAATACTGTTAGTGTTTTGTTCGGCCGACGCCATCATTCCGGCCTGGGCGTACATGTTAGTAGCCGCTGCGGGTGGGCCTTTTGCTGCCGATGTCTATCTGGGAAGGGAGGAAGATTTTTTACGGGATCACTTCCGCCGGGTGGCGGATAGCCTTGATTTATCGGACTTTGAGGGCAAACGCGTAGTGATAAAAGGCTGTGGTGAAAAGCCCGTTCCGGCCTCTGCATACCTTGACGTAACGGCCCGCTTACAGCCGGTCGTGAAGTCGGTGATGTATGGTGAACCCTGCAGTACCGTTCCGGTCTTCAAAAAACCACGGGAGACGAAGTAGTATTTCTGCTTATCTTGGGCCTTTGCTGTTGCAGGTCCGGTCATTTCAGTTGATTTCCTTACCAGCCGGTGCTTATCAGGTTTGGATAAGAAAGACCGGAACTGAAATGACCGAACCGACGCTGCAGCAAAACAGCGCCACAAGCATTTTCAACGCTGGTGGCCGAGGTAACTTTTATCCCAAGATTAATCGCCAGCCCATGCGCCTACGCCGCTTATTCTTTTTCCTTCCGTTCCTGCTGATCTCCGTCAGCCTGAGTGCGCAGGACGTTCACTACACCCTACACAACTACGCTCCCCTTTGGCTTAACCCCGCCAATACCGGCTCATTTGCCGGTTCCATCCGGGCGGGCGGCATTTACCGCGGGCAGTGGTACAGCCTCAACGGCATCAGCTCCCCGACGGCCTATGCCGATGCACCTCTCGCCTTTGGTTTCCGGAAGCAGGATTGGGTAGGCGTTGGCTTTAGTCTGGTGAGTGATAATGCGGGTATTTTCGACCTTACCTCTACTTTCTTCGGCTTTAGCGGAGCTTACCATCTCTCGCTGGACAAGAAGCGGCAGAACGTCATCACCCTCGGCGTGCAGTACGGAAGCACCTCCTACGGAATAACCCGGCCGGACGGCGTGCTGGATCAACAGGAAATTTTTGAAGGCCGCAGCCCGGAAATGATCGGAGACCCCGACACTGGCCAGGGAAACGGAAACAACAACAATGCCAACTACAATGACCTCAACGCCGGGGTCAAGCTGAAGATACTGATGGACCCGAAGAAAAACAACGTCTTCGAAGCTGGTTTCTCTCTGCTTCACCTAACGCAGCCAGACCGTACGCCTCTGGTAACCCGGACCGTAATGCCAGGGGACACGATGCCTAATGGCATGCCCAATGTACCCATGGGCGTCGACCCCGACGCCAGAGACCGCCGCCGCACCCTGCACGCCCACGCCCGCCTGGACATGGAGATGAGTGAAAAGTGGCGCTTCCAGCCTACCCTTTTCTTCCAGAACTCCGCCGCGACCAGCTCTGTTTCCATTCAGGCCTGGGGCCGCCGGCAGCTGAAGAACGACATGGGCCTGCGGCTCGGACTGGGCTACCGCACCTCTGACGCCGCCAAAGTGATGTTCGGCATCGACGCCGGGCAGCTGCGGGCGGCACTGGCCTACGACATTACGCTGAGTCAGGCCCGCAACGTTAATAGCTATCAGGGGGCTTTCGAGCTTTCTGCTGCTTACATTTTCAACATCTATAAGAAGCCGACGGTGAAGCCAACCATTCTCTGTCCGGACATTTAACGATCTCTTTACACCCACGGCACTACTTGCTGCGTTTTCCTGTTTGATCGTTCCGTCTACCGCAATATTGAAATTCTTCGATGAAAAATTTTTGCTACACGCTGCTGCTTTCCCTCTTCGCCCTTCCCCTGCTGGCGCAGCCACTATCGGGTTCCTCCAACGAAGAGCAATTACTGATTGCTGCTGACAGCGCCCGGGCCACCAACAACTGGTTCGTTGCCCTGGAAAACTACTCCGAGGCCTACGACCAGAACGATGAGCTGCCCATACGGCCCACCATCGCCCTGATGAACCTGAAGCTGCGCGACGTGAAAGCCGCCGTGAGAAACTACACCCAGGTCTTCCGCCGGGCGGAACCAACGGACACGACGAACAACATCCACCGCTACCACTTCGCCCGTGCGCTGAAAATGGACAGCCAGTGGGACGAAGCCCGCACCTATTTCGAAAATTTCCTGGAGCACAACACCGACGAGCGTTTGGCGAAGTTTGCCAAAATGGAACTCGAAGGGATCTCCCTCTACAAAGATGCTCCGCAGGAAACGAGCGAAGTAGCCCTGGAAATTCTGGACCGTAAGATCAACAGCTCCTTCAGCGAGTATTCCCCCGTCCTGTCAGCGGATGGTAAGACGCTGTACTACTCCACCTGGAAGGCTACCGAGGCCATCATTCAGGGAGAAGGAGACGACGAAAAAAGCTACAGCCAGGTATTCATGTCGACGATGAGCGACAAGGGAGAGTGGGGCAAGTCTTCCGCCCTCGGCAAGGAAGTTAACCGCCCCGGCCTGCATACGGCGAACCCGGCCATCAGTGCTGACGGCCGGCGGCTGTACTACAACCGCCTGCGGATGGAGAGCAACCGCATTGCGGAGGCAAAAATCTACCTGAGCGACGTAGAAGACGACGGCTGGAAGAGTGGTAACCCCGTTGGCGGCATCAACAGCAGCGACTACCTGGCCCTGCAGCCCGCCCCCGGTGAACTGTTCGGCAAGGAGGTGCTGTTCTTCGTCTCCGATATGGATGGCGGCTTCGGTGGCCTCGACATTTACTACGCTACTTATGAGGGAGACGGCCGCTACAGCAGCCCGGTCAACCTGGGTGAAACGGTGAACTCCATCGGTGACGACATCACCCCCTTCTACTTTGACGGTACGCTCTACTTCTCCTCCGACGGGCGGCCCACCATGGGCGGCAAAGACCTCTTCTACACGGCCTGGAACGGCAGTGAATGGAGCGAAGTAAAGAACATGGGCGTGGGCTTCAACAGCCCCGTAGACGATAAGAGCCTGAGCGTCTTTGGCGAAGGCCTCGTTGGCTTTATGACGAGTAACCGGGAAGGCGGCCGCTCCATCAAAAGCAAAACCTGCTGCGACGATATCTATGGCTTTCAGATCGCCAGCCTCTACGCCAACCTGGTGGTTGGCCTGTTTAGCGAAGCAAAGCAACCCCTGACTACGGGAGTGATTGAGCTAAAGCCCCTGCTGAACGGCAACCCCAACGGCCCCGGCGACCTGAAGAGCCGCGACGACGGTAACCGCTTCGACTTCGGCCTCGACCTGGAGACGGAGTACCGCGTAGTTGCCTCCCACCCCGGCTACTACCCGGACACGGTAGAGGTCAACACCCTCGGCCTGGAGGAAAGTAAGGAGATTCAGCAGCTGTTCTTCCTGAAGCCGCTGCCGGCACCACCGCCAGCGAAAGACACGACGGAAGTCGTAGTTGACCGGGAAACGGCCGTTACGCTGGAGAATATTCTTTATGACTTCAATGACGATAAAATTTTACCCGCTGCCGAAGGTGACCTGCAGGTCCTACAAGCCGTGATGGAGAAGTACCCCGACATGGTAATCGAGCTCGGCTCACACACGGACAGCCGTGGAGGAACGGATTTCAACCTGGCGTTGAGTAAGCGCCGTGCCGCCAGCGCCCGTAAGTGGCTGATCGTTAACGGCGGCATTGCCGGCCCACGGATCAAGACGAAAGGCTACGGTAAGACCGTACCCCAAACGGTTTACCCCCGCCTGGCCGAACGCTATGACTTCCTCAACGAGGGAGATATCCTGACCGATGAGTTCATCAATTCCCTGGCGGATAAGCCAACCAAGGAGATCGCCCACAACCTGAATCGCCGGACGGAGTTCCGGGTACTGGAAGGACCTACGGAATTCAAAATCCGGATGGACCTCATTGAGCGGACTACTCCCGCACCGGACCGTGGTGCCCAGCCCGGCTCTTCGAAAGCGTCCGTTGGAGTTCTGCTGAGCGGAGTCGAAGTACCGGCGGCTTCGCCAAAAACGGACGCTCAAAGGTCCCTCCGGGACCCTTCGAGGTCCGCAACTGGCAACCCGCAACCCGCAACCCGCAACTCGCAACCCACACCCCGCAACTCGCAACCCGCACCCCGCAACTTGCAACCTGCCCCCACTGACTCCATCACCCGCTTTTCCAGCCTCTTCGGCCAGAAAAACCTGGAGGGCTTACCTATCCTGCAATTCGACAAACGGGAACTGGACCTGGGCGATGTCCGCCACGGCACTGCCCGCTCCTTCGAGTATACCTTTACCAACACCGGCAAGGTGCCCGCCAAAATCATGCTGATCCAGGCCTGTAGCTGTACGACCTACACCCACGACAACTCAAAAGTATACGGCCCGGGTGAGAGCGGCATCATTAAGGTGACCTTCGACAGCACGGAGAAAGAAGAGGATGAAACGATTACGATCGACATCTATCTGGAACAAACGGACAGCCGGGACATGCCCATTCTGGAGATGGTAGAATACAAGTACCACCTGACGAAATAGAACGGCAGTTTGTTTTTTTAGTAACGACGGTTATCTTTAAGGCATTAACCATCAAAACTACTAACACACAAAAACCACCTCTATGATAGAATATTTCAAGCTTGCACTAAGCAAGTACGCCCAATTCACCGGCCGTTCACGCCGCAGCGAATACTGGTACTTCATGTTGGTCAACATGATCATCTCTTACGGACTTCAGGGACTGGCCATCGCCACTGAGATCGGCCTGTTCGGCATTCTTGCCATGATCGCAGGTCTGGCACTGCTCATTCCGGGCATCGCCGTTGCCGTTCGCCGCATGCATGATACCGGACGCTCCGGTTGGTGGCTCTTCATCAGCCTCGTTCCACTGGTGGGCATCATCCTGCTCATCGTCTGGATGGCTACTGACAGTCAGCCCGGTGCCAATGAGTACGGCCCGAACCCTAAAACGGGTGCTACGGCGGGAGACATCTCCAGCCATTTGGTAGACTAAGCCTTACCCGCTTACCAACGAAACAGAAGCCCGCGCTTTCCCTCTGGAAAGTGCGGGTTTCTTTGTCTGGGGGTAGTTGGGCGACGGGGCGTGGTTACTGAGCTTGCCGAACGTACAGGGGCAATGGGAAGCTTACAGAAGCAGTGTACTAAGTCGGTCAGTTAGTACAGTGTAAACTAAATTACCGGACATTTTTTGTACGGGTGGGGCTTACCTCTGCCCGTATAAAATGCCTTGTTTCTTTTAGGCGTTCGCCCAGCGAACGCGCCAAACGGGGCTTTTCACCGCAGAGGGCGGGGGCAAGCCCCGCCCCTGCTACCCGGCAGACAATGATTTAACTTACACTGCACTAGCGCAATGGTTGTGCCCGAATAAGCTTTCGGGTTTCAACCTGTCCGCCATCATCCGTGAGCCGCAGCAGGTAGGTACCCGGAGGGAGTTGGCGGCTGGTTGGGTAAAGAACAAGCGTATTTTCACCCGGAGAGAGCAGCCGTGGATTCCAGGCATCCAGCCGGCGGCCGGTGATGTCGAAGAGTTCGGTGGTGACGGAGGCGGCGTTGGCAAGATTGAGCCGGAGGTTGAAATGATCCAGAAAGGGGTTGGGGAAGACGCTGGCGGTGGACAGGCCGAAGGAGGGAGTAGTGGTCAGTTGTTTTGTTTCGATTGCGAGGCCCGTTAGTACACTATAACAATGAGAACTCCTTGGACAACTAGTCATATCGCCGCAGGAGGTATAACAGCGGGTTGCCGAATAACCAACTACGACTACCGTTGACAGGTCTATTCCTGAACTAAGCTGAATTTCCATCATCCGATCTACCGTTGGGTCGAGGGTAATGCTTCGGTCTTCGTGCCCTACGTAAGAAATGATGAGTTCCGCAGCTGGAGGCACTTCTCCAAGGAAATAACCGTCCACATCAGTGTAGAAGCCGGAGGATGTTCCTTTGATTCGTATGGAGGCGTAGGGCAGCGGTTCCCCCGCTTGGTCAGTGACGATACCGGATAAGAGAATCGTGTTACTGGGAGGATTTTCTTGCGCCAGGAGCATTAGGGGCAGTGAGAGGAGGGTCAGAAAAAGAGTAAAGTGTTTCATGTGAGTGGGTTTGAGGTCAGTAGATGACGGCGTTTAATCAATTACACATAGCAAGTAATATTTTTTTGCGCTTCGCATGCCAGCGGTCGGCTGAAGCCGACGCTACCGCCACCACTCCGTATTTTACGCTTTCAAGTAAAGACCATGCAAAAGTTACTACCTATCTTTTTCATTCTGGCCCTGTTGGCTTCCTGCGGAGAAGATCAATCCGGAGCAGAGAACACTGCCATTCAATCCAACACTGCACCTGCATCTGTGCCCGAAAAAGCCCTTCCGGTACCATACGACGCCAATGCCCCCGACAACCACCTCCGCCCCAACTACCACTTCACGCCGCCCGCCGGCTGGATGAACGACCCCAACGGCATGATCTACCACGAAGGGGAATACCATCTCTTCTATCAATATTACCCCGATGAAAACAAGTGGGGCCCGATGCACTGGGGCCACGCCATCAGCCAGGACCTGGTAAGCTGGGAGCACCTGCCCATTGCGCTCTATCCGGACGAGCTGGGCTATATTTTCTCCGGCAGTGCGGTGCTGGACCGGCAAAACTCCAGCGGACTGGGCACGGCCGACAATCCGCCAATGGTCGCCATATTCACCTATCACGATATGGCGGCAGAGAAGGCCGGGCGTGAAGACTTTCAGAGTCAGGGCATTGCATACTCTACCGACAAGGGGCGCACGTGGACGAAGTACGGGGGCAATCCCGTCATCCCCAACCAGGGCGTACGCGACTTCCGCGACCCTAAAGTCATCTGGGACGCAGCGCACAACCAGTGGGTGATGGTGCTCGCCGCCCAGGACCGCGTACAGTTCTTCGGTTCTGCTAACCTGACCGACTGGACCTTCCTGAGTGAATTCGGCGAACGCGCCCGCAACCACAGCGGGGTATGGGAGTGCCCGGAACTCTTCCCCCTCACCGTGATGGAGACGCAGGAGGAATCCTGGGTACTTACCGTAAGCATCAACCCCGGTGGTGCCAACGGAGGCTCCGGCACTTTCTACTTTCCGGGAGACTGGGACGGCGTCAACTTTAACCCCAAACGGGAAGCGATGGTTAGCCCGACGGACACGGTTAACTGGGTGGATTACGGCCGGGACAACTACGCCGGGGTCACCTTCAGCGCCGCCCCCGACGGTCGCCGCATCTTCATGGGCTGGATGAGCAACTGGGACTACGCCCAGGAGGTACCCACCCAATCCTGGCGAAGCGCCATGACGGTTCCGCGCGACCTGAGCCTGCACGATACCGACTTCGGTACGCGGCTGTGGCAGCAGCCCGCTAAAGAGCTGGAAAAACTACGCGGCAAGCGCCTCCCGCTGGAGTTCCCCCGCATCGGTGACGGAATAACCAACATTGATCTGCGGGAACTGGAAAGCGACGGGGCCTACGAGATTGATCTGCTCATTGATATTATTGACAGCGACGCAGAAGAATTTTCCCTGACGCTGAGTAACCAGCGTGGGGATCAGTTCTATCGAATCGGTTACAGCCGCGCCAGCGGCGTGACCAACGCCTTGTTCACTGACCGGCGACAATCGGGAAATACGGGTTTCAACAAAAAATTCGCGCCCGAAGGCCTTACGATCGCACCGCGATGGACTAATGCCGGGACACTACGCATCCACGCTTTCATTGATCGTACATCGGCGGAAACCTTTTTTGACGACGGAGACCCGGTGATGACGGACATCTTCTTCCCTGAAGAACTCTTTACCTTACTGACGCTGGAGGTGAGCGGATCTTCCGGCGAAGGGATGCCGGAAGGTTGGAGTTTGTTGAAGGGGGAAATTTGGGGTTTGGAAAAATAATTGTCAGAACAACGTAAAAACATAAGAAAATCTTAATGAAAGTAAAACTATCAACAAAAATAGTAGTTCTATTAAAAACGACCTGTTATGAAGAATTTCCTTTTTATTCGCACCTTATGCTTAGCGTTTCTACTTCCGTTCTTCGTACATGGGCAGGCAACGGATATGCCGCTTCTGTCTGCTACCGGTGCCAGAAGCTACGGAAATTTGCCAGTGGGTCAGCTCAACCTGGCATATCGTCAACAACTGGCGGGACAATTCGAAATAGCCCTGCTTACCTATAACAGTGCCCTGGCCTGGCAACCGAACTGGGTGCCGGCACTGGCGGGCCGTTCCGCGCTCCTGGCTCGTTTGGGTCGCAGTGCAGAGGCAAAGAGGGATCGTGAGTTAGCGTCCCGGCAAAACCCGACGGCTACCGCCTTTTTCCTGGCCAAAGGGAGAAATGGCCTGATGCCCTTCCTGGCCCTTTATCCCCATGATTGGTATGAGAAAAATTATGGCTTTGCTGCCAAAGATCAAGCTACGGATGAAGCGCTTACTCCTCAGACTTATTTCTACGAGCAGTATGCCAAAATCTCGAATGCGTCAGATACGATGCTGGCCGTTCGTGCCTTACAGCAAAAGGTGGATCAGGACATACTGGCCTCCCGCCGGAGCCTTGACTCGTTGCCTGCTGACTACAACCAGGGTGTCAAAAAAATGCTGTTGGCAAATTTGGCTATGCTCAATCATGAGTACACCAGAGGAATTAACCTGTACACCGATGCCTTTTTGAAAAATGGGGTCGACTGGTCGGAGCTCCACTATAATCGAGGTTTGGGCTACATTCTCGTCAATAACTATATGAATGGCTGTGAAGACCTTACTGAAGCAGCAAACAAAGGTTTCCAACCAGCTATTGTCATGTTAGACGGTCTGTGTAACTTTTAGGAAGTCACCAATCAAACGGAGAGGGTTCAGGGTCGAAAAAGACAAGCCTTTATAGTGAGTGCTTAGCAAATTCGTTCATTCCTGATTATAGTACCATGCCAAAAAGCATGGTGCTTTTTTCGCTCTGGTAAACTTTCGCCGGATTAGTTTTATCAGGCCGCTCACCGCAGGTGCAATGAAAAGATAAAAGAGCAAAGAGATAAACTTCTCAACACCTTATCTTCCCTCTGAATTTATCCTGAAAATGCGTCTTTCCTCCACCTCCCGTTTTAATCTATTCATTTTTCTCATCCTCGCGCTGCTTGCGGGCTACGCTGGTTGTGGTGGCCGCGACCTGGCCGGTGATACCAAATCTTTTTTTCAGCGCCTGTTCGGCCCCAAAACGCCCCGCACTACCTTTCATAAACAACTGAGCAAAAACGGGGAGATTGGAGAACAGGACCTGGAACTGTGGGACAAAGCCTACGGCATTGCGAAGTCCACTCCGCTAAGGGTAGAAACGCCCCACCGTGAAGTGATTTCGCTGGACAACAACCTCCTCTACTCCGCCCAGGCGATGCGGCTAATCGTTCCCGTTGGTCGTCGGCTGCGGATCAGAGTGCAGGATGCCGGGACCCCGCTGTTCGGTGAATTATTCAGCCTCTCCGGCGGTAGAGCCGGCAAGCGACCAATCACCTACTGGCCCGTTGACGGGCGGGAGATGGTCTATGAACCCAGCCGCCTGCCCGCCGAAGAATTACTTCTGCTTGTACAAACCCCGCCGTGGCAGTTTACGCGCTACGAGCTGGAGATCGTCACGGAACCCGTATTACTCTTCCCCGTAGAGGGCAAGGATGAGGCAGCCATCCAGAGCTTCTGGGGAGCTGCGCGCGACGGCGGCAAACGCAGTCATGAAGGCAACGACATCTTCGCCCCGAAGGGAACGCGCCTGCTGGCGATGGCCGACGGGAAAATTACCCGCGTTAACAACGGCGGACTGGGAGGAAAAACCGTCTGGCTTTATGACGCTGAGCGGGATCTCCGGTATTATTATGCTCACCTTGACGAGCAGCTCGTTGGCCGTGGGCAGCTGGTGTCTCGGGGAGATGTAGTAGGCACCGTCGGGAATACCGGTAATGCGCGCACGACCCCGCCACACCTTCACTTCGGGGTATACGCCGGTAGCGCTACGGACCCCTACCCTTTCCTGCGCCGGGCAGACCCTCCGCCACCACGCCCGGAATACACCCTGAAGGGCCCCGCCGCCGGGATGAATGTTCCCCGCAGCGGTAACCATTACCTGCGGCTGACGCCCGGGCGGGAGGGCGTTAAAATCCGGCAACTGGACAACGGTGAAGCGGTAATTGGCCTGGGAGTTAGCGGTCGGTATTACCGGGTGAAGACGGAGCGGGGGGAGATTGGGTATGTGAATTTTGATTGAGAGGGAGGGAGGGGCTGATGCGCAGCTGTAGGTTATTTCACGCAGAGGTACGCAGAAGGGGGAGAGGACGCAGGGGGCTGCTGCGCAGCTGTAGGTTATTTCACGCAGAGGTACGCAGAAGGGGAGAGGACGCAGGGGGCTGATGCGCAGCTGTAGGTTATTTCACGCAGAGGTACGCAGAAGGGGAGAGGACGCAGGGGGCTGCTGCGCAGCTGTAGGTTATTTCACGCAGAGGTACGCAGAAGGGGGAGAGGACGCAGGGGGCTGCTGCGCAGCTTCTTCACCACAGATTTATACGGATTAGGGCACAGATTTACGCAAATTGTACTACTATTTTAAAACCTCCTGATTTCTTGACCGAAGGGGCACCCCTCTCCTATGGAGAGAGGCCGGGGGAGAAGTTTCTCGGAGAAGCCGCGCAGCAAAAGGGACCGGGGAAAAGGTTTTTAAAACTACGGTAGGCCAAAGAACCAACAAACCAAAATACTACACCCCCTCTTCCTCCGTCATCTGCCGTTCCACGATTTCGGAATAGTAGCCTCCGTTCTTGATCAGTTCTTCGTGGGTGCCCGCTTCGGCGATGTGGCCGTCTTCCAGGACGATGATTTTATCGAACTTCAGGTGTCCGTAAATACGGTGGGTGATGATGATGGCAGTTTTATCCGCCAGTGCTTCGTTGAAGTAGCCAAGAATTTGCTGTTCGGTGTTGGTATCCACGGCACTCAGGCAGTCGTCGAGGATCACAATTTCGGGATGCTTGATTAGGGCCCGGGCGATGCTTACGCGCTGTTTCTGTCCGCCGGAGAGGGTCACTCCGCGTTCCCCGACCATGGTGTCAAAGCCGAGGGTAAGCCCGGCGATGTCCTCGTACACCGCAGCGTGCCGGGCAAACTGCTCCACTTCTTCCCGGCTGGGGTCGTGGCTGGCACCGAAGGCGATGTTGTTGTGGATGTTGTCACTGAACAGAAATACATCCTGGGGGACGTACCCGATCTGCCGGCGCAGATTAGCCAGGCCCTGTTCCCGGATATCCTTTCCATCAATAAGAATGCGCCCTTCGGAAACGTCGTACATTCTTAGCAATAAGTCGGCAACCGTTGTTTTACCGCAGCCTGTCCGACCAATAATGGCCAGTTTTTCGCCGGATTTTAACTGAAAGCTCACTTTATCGATGGCCCGTATGCCCGTATCGGGGTATACAAAGCTGACGTTCTCGAAGGTGATGTCCCCTCTGAACTGGTGCTCGTCTTCCGGAGCGGGGTCGGAGATACTCGTCTCCGTTTCCAGAAATTCGTTGATCCGTTTCTGACTGGCAGCAGCTTGCTGCACGATACTGGCGATCCATCCGATGGCCGTTACCGGCCAGGTAAGCATATTGACGTAGATGACAAATTCAGCAATGTTACCCGCTGAAATATTGCCCGCCACCACCTGAAGCCCCCCGACGTAAACGGTAATGATGGTAGATGCACCAACCATGAACACCATGAGTGGAAAAAACCAGGCATCGACCTTGGCCAGGTCCATACTCATCTCCTTGTATTTCTCGCTTTCAGCAGCAAAGTAGTTCACCTGTTGCCGTTCCCTCACGTAGCTTTTCACTACGCGGATACCGCTGAATACTTCCTGCGCAACGCTCGTCAGTTTGGACAGCTGCTGTTGAATGAAGGTCGAACGGGTATGGATGATGTTGCTAACGTAGTATATGCTGATGGCCAGGAAGGGTAAGGGAATAAGGGTGTAAAGGGTTAAAGTGGGACTAACGGCAATCATGCTAACAACCACCAGGGCAATGATGGACAGCAGGTTGGCGCAATACATCACCGCAGGGCCGAGGTACATCCGCACCTTATTGACGTCTTCCGTGATCCGGCTCATCAGGTCACCGGTATTGTTTCGTTTGTAAAAATCCAGGCTCAGCCCCTGGTAATGATCGAAGATGACCTCCCGCAGGTCATACTCAATCAGGCGGCTCATCACGATGATCGTTTGCCGCGTCAGGTACAGGAAAATGCCCATTAGCAGTGCCAGCAGTAATACCAGTCCGCCAAAAAGCATGAGGGTGTAACTCAGCACACCGAAGTAGGCTGTGCCCAGCTCAAAGCCGTCGTACATCCGGTAGGAGTTCACGTGCTCAATCACCAGATCCAGTGCCTCCCGGATCACCTGAGGTTGCAGAACCCGGAAGTAATTAGACACACAGATGAAGACGATGCCCAGCAGCAGGCGCCAACGGTACTTCCAAAAAAACTGGTTCAGGAACTTTAATTCGCGCACTTAGTTGGGCTTGTGGTCAGATAGTGTCATTCTGCGACCTTACAGTATGGCTTGTGCAGGCTTCGTTAAGGTCAAACGCGCATACGGGCGGGTGGTTCTATGCGGCAGCAATTTCAGGGCGCGGGACCGCAGGTGCAATGTGCGTTTGATGAAGCAAGGTACTCGAAAAATTCAGCGGACAGCATACAGGCTGTATTGCCCAGTAAAAAAAACAGTGGAAAGCCAAGTCCTAAAAGGATGAATGCGCCCGCAATGGATGCCATTTTATTGATGGATGTTTTCATGTGAATGGGTAATTGTAGTGGTCATTAGAAAAGGAAGCCACCCGTGAATCCTTCTTTGGGCGGCTGGTACTTCTCTATTTGTGAGCCGCCAGAAAGGTTACCCCTGTTTCAATTTGCTGATCTGTCTTTCTAACCTGACATGGATACAGAGAAGAGCGAAAAAAGGCTATTCAACAGACTTTCAGCACCTTAGAGACCGTAATTAAAAGAGCGAAAATTCGCTGAAAAACAGTGATTTACAGCAAAATCAAACATATTGCCCGCACCATTATGGAAATAGCGAAAAGGCTCCCTACCTTCGCCCACTATGACCCCAACTGAACTTGTACAGGAAAGGCTGCTTTCCCTCGTGGAACTAAGCCGTCGCCGTTGTGGCTGGCGGACGTACAGCCAGAAAACCGTTTTCACCAATGGGGTATTCGATCTCATCCATCCTGGTCACCTCACGTACCTGGCTGAAGCAGCCGGCCTTGGCCAGCGCCTCATCGTTGGCGTCAATACGGACGAGAGCGTGAAGCGCCTTAAAGGAGACAGCCGCCCCATCATGCCGCTTGCCGCCCGAATGCAATTGCTGGCGGGGCTTTTCTACGTAGACGGTGTCATTGCTTTTGACGAAGACACCCCCCTGGAGGTCATCAAAACGCTGCGGCCGGATGTACTGGTCAAAGGCGGAGATTATCAGGCAGACGAAATCGTAGGGGCCAAAGAAGTACGTGCCTGGGGGGGAGAAGTTCAGGTCTTACCGTTTTTGGAAGGGTACAGCTCGACGGGAATTATTGAGCGGATGCAGCTGGTGAAGTAGAGAAGGTTATACCGATTGCAAAGATCAGGTTTGCCCAGCTGGCGGACCGACCCTCGTTCCTCGGGAATCGGGCCGACGGCTTAGCGGTACGGGGGCCATTGCTCCTTAATCCTTTTCTTTGCACCTGCGTCCGCGCCCAAACTCACAGTATGACCATCCAAGACATCACCTCCTACCTGGAATCCATCGCTCCGGCTCATCTGCAGGAAAGCTACGATAATGCGGGCCTGATCGTAGGCCAGCCTGATACTGAGGTAACCGGTATACTGACGAGCCTGGACTGCACCGAGACCATTATTGAAGAAGCTAAAGCCAGCGGATGCAACCTCGTGGTTGCTCACCACCCCATCGTTTTCAAGGGCCTCAAACGATTCAATGGCAACAACTACGTGGAGCGCACCGTGATCAAGGCCATCAAAGAAGATGTTGCCATCTACGCCATTCACACCAACCTGGACAACGTCCGCCACCAGGGCGTCAACGAACGAATCGCCCAGCGGCTGGAGCTGACCGGCCTGCGGCTGCTCAAAGCCAAAAACGAAGAAGCCACCATCGGCTCCGGCATGGTGGGCGAACTGCCCCACCCGATGGACAAAAGTACTTTCCTCCGTTTTCTGAAAGGCCGCATGGAACTGTCATTGATCAAACACACCGTATTCCCGGAGGGTCCGGTAACTACAGTAGCACTCTGCGGTGGCTCCGGAGGTTTTCTGCTGCCCGACGCAAAGGCCGCGGGTGCTCAGGTATTTGTAACCTCTGACTACAAATACCACGAGTTTTTCGACGCTGACGGGCAGATCGTCATCTGTGATATTGGCCATTATGAAAGCGAACGGTTTACAACTCAATTACTTGCGGAGTTGTTAACTAAGAAATTCCCTACCTTTGCGGTTCTTTGCACGAAGCGAAACACCAATCCGGTCAGGTATTTCGTGTAAAGCCCCCCGATAACAATAAAATATCCCCCCCGACGCATGGCAGTAGCAACCGAAAAGACGGTAGAAGAAAAAATGCGCGAACTGTATCGCCTGCAACAGATTGACAGTCAGATCGACGAGATCGAGATCCTGAAAGGTGAGCTTCCGATGGAAGTAAGCGACCTGGAAGACGAGATCGCTGGTTTGGATACCCGTATCGCCCGCCTCGAAGGGCAGGTGAAGGAGCTCCAGACTGAGATCAGCCGCCACGACATCAACATTCGCGAATCCGAGCAACTCATCCTTCGTTACGAAGATCAGATGAATAATGTGAAGAACAATCGTGAGTACGAGGCCCTGATGAAAGAGACGGAAATGCAGCGTCTTGAGATTCAGCTTTCCGATAAGAAGGCTGGCTCATCCTCCCGTGAGCTGGAAACCAAGCAGGCCGCGCTGGACATGACCCGCGAAAAGCAGGTAGCCAAAACGGAATTGCTCACCATCAAGCAGGACGAGCTTAAAGCCATCATCACGAAAACCGAGAAGGAAGAAAAGAAACTTCGCCGGGCGTCTGATAAGCAGCGCAAAGAGATTGCTGATCGCCTGCTGCGTGGCTATGACCGCATCCGCAGCACTTACCGCAACGGACTCGGTGTTGCCACCGTAGAACGGAACGCCTGTGGAGGTTGCTTCAACGCCATCCCGCCGCAGCAGCAGCTGGAGATCAGCCAGCGTAAGCGGGTGATGATTTGTGAGCACTGTAACCGTATCCTCGTTGACCACAACATCGAGGAAGACATGGCGGTAGAGAAATAATTGTGAACTCAGCCACTAGTGTCCGTCGGTTCAGGCCGGCGGTACAAATCGGACAGCACTTTGGCTTTTTTGCCAGGGTGCTGTTCGCGTTTAATGGCTATCCGGGAAAATAAAAAGTGTCCGAGGCCCACACTCTCCATTCCCTTATTACATTTGCGTGAGCCACTAACTACGAATACATGTCCGCCAGAATCCTCATCATCGGTGCAGGCCGTTCCTCCAACGCCCTGATCAGTTATGCCTTAAAGCAGAGTGAGCAGCTTGGCTGGCACGTAACCGTAGCGGACGCTGACCCTGCGGCGGCGGCCGCGAAAGTAAAAAACCACCCGCGTGGCAAAGCCGTATGGCTTGACGTCAATAAGGTAAATGACCGACGGGAGTTGATTGAACGAGCAGACATCGTTGTTTCACTACTCCCCGCTCACCTTCACATTGAGGTAGCTCAGGACTGCATCCGCCTAAAAAAGCACCTCGTCACCGCCAGCTACGTAAGCCAGGAGCTTTATCGCCTTGGAGATGAAGCCCGCAACCGCGAACTCATCTTTATGGGAGAGATGGGCCTTGACCCCGGTATCGATCATATGACGGCCATGCAACGGATCAATACCATTCGCGAAAGTGGTGCCAACATCACCGCCTTCCGTTCCTTTACGGGAGGTTTGGTTGCTCCGGAGAGCAATGACAATCCCTGGGGATACAAGTTTACCTGGAATCCGCGCAATGTAGTGCTGGCAGGCCAGGGAACGGCACAATACTTACAGGATGGAAAACTTAAATTTCTCCCTTACCAACGCTTATTCCGAACTACCTGGGACATCGAAGTGCCTGAACTCGGTAAATTTGAAGCTTACGCCAACCGGGACAGCCTCCTCTATCGGGAACAATATGGCCTGGATGATATACCGACCATTCTCCGGGGCACCCTCCGCTATCCCGGTTTTGCCGAAGCCTGGGCGGCGCTGGTCCGCATCGGGCTCACAAACGCTGACTTCCCGATCCTCGACAGCGAAAAAATCACCTACCACGAATTGATGGAAGCCCTGGCGCCCAGTGGCCCCGGCTCCGTAAAGGACCGAGTCGCCCAGATGCTCAAGCTGGAATCGAACGGGGAGGTAATGAACCGACTTACCTGGCTGGGCCTCTTCCGTAAAAAGCGGATCAAGCTTCGGGACGCTACCCCCGCACTTATTTTGGAAAAGCTGTTGCTGGAAAAATGGCAACTAGGTACGAAGGATAAAGACCTGATCGTGATGCAGCACCAGATTGATTATGAGCTGGATGGTAAAGAATACCGGGACGTATCGAACCTGACCATGAAGGGAAATGACGCCGAAGACACGGCGATGAGTCGTCTGGTTGGTCTCCCAATGGGCATCTTTGTTCGCCTGATCAGCGAAGGCAAAATCAAGGCAACCGGTGTTCATATTCCCACTATGAAGGAAGTGTACGAACCCGTGCTGGAAGAAATGAAGGAATATGGGATGAAATTGGCGCATGAAACGGTGACACTATAAGTGGGTATAAAGTGCACAGACGAGCTGATTCTATCTATCTCAACTCCCTAATCAGCATTCAGCGGACAGCATTCAGAACCGTTTTGCCTGAATGCTGTCTGCTGATCGCTAAAATCTTATTCGGTACTGCAAAACCCAGTCATCTCTACCCAAAATGTGCTACGCAGTACTTCGTACTAGAGCTGACTCATAATTTTAGCTCTTGATTCACGTTAAAAGACCAAACAACCGATCTCCTCCTCCAAGCTCATCCGTGCCGGCCAGTTTTCCCAGGCCGCCCGCCAGGGGGCGATTATTCTGGTGGCGCTGGCGCTGCCCAGGCTGGGTGTCGGTCGGGAGGTCATTGGTCAGTGGGAAAGCTTACTCTACCTTGGCTACATTCTTGGCTTCGGTTGGCTAACGGGCCTACTGCAGGCTTACCTGGTTACTATCCGACAGGTAAACCCTGCGAGAGTGGCAGCCTTCTCCCGCTCAGCGGTCGCGGGTGTAGGTTTTTTCTCCGTCCTTCTTTTAGGGATAGCCGCTGGTTTGCACAAGCCCCTGTTCAGCTTACTACGACTCGGAGAAGCACCTCCCGGCTGGTGGTACTTCTTCCTTTTTCTGCTTACCCAATGGCCGGGGCTTTTCTTTGAACAAGTCCTTTTAATTCGGGGTAAACCGCTGGCGCTGGCGGCTTTTGGTGGCCTTTCGGCATTGGGCTTTTCCTTAGCCTTATTGGTCCCCATGTATTACGGTGCAGATCTTGCGCATGCCCTGTTCGTACTGGCTGTTTTTGCGGGGGTGAAGGGGCTGATCATCCTTGTTTACCTCCTGTTCAAAGGCTGGCAGTCGATCCCATACCCGACACCAACAACGGAAAACTCCCAACAGCGGCGACCGCAAAAACCGAATACAGCCATACCAAATGGTGATGTACCGCAGGGGCGACCGCAAGGGATCGCCCCTGCCGGTGCAAGCCTGAGCAATCGCGTTCGCTCCGCGAACGCCTCCAACGTGCGGCAGCCTACCAGACTACAAGACTACAAGACTACCCTTCTAAAGACCGCCTGGCCCCTCATCATCTACGCCTCCGTGGGAGCCCTGGTGACGGCCTTCGACCCCTGGTTCGTAAACTACTGGTATTCCGGAGATGAATCCATCTTTGCCACCTTTCGTTATGGCGCACGCGAACTCCCCTTACTGGCAGCCATCACGAACGGCACCATCGTCGTTGTATTACCCAGGTTAACGGAGGATCCTTCCGCCGGACTGGACCTGCTTAAAAGTAGTTCCCGAAGGCTGTTCCACTGGATTTTTGGCGGTGCCATTTTCCTCATGGTCACCTCTCCCTGGTGGTGGACGGTGGTTTTCACGGAGCTATTCGCTGACAGTCTGCCGCTCTTTCAGGCTTACCTTTTTGTGGTGGTGAGTCGCCTGCTTTTCCCCGTCCCCGTGCTAACGGCGATGGGTCATACCCGGATGCTGATGGTCTTTGGCTTGCTTGAACTGGTAAATGCCGCCCGATTCGCTGTCTAGGCATCGACCGCTGGCCCAGCTTCTCAAATCGTTCACCATTTCACTGGCTGTTACAGCCACCGGTACGACATTGATTGATGCTTGGACAAGCGGTAGATCGAGCAACGCCGCGAGTCGACAGCACGATCGAATCTCAGCTCCGGTGAACTGATCGTCTTTGGGGAGTTTTTGTTTCGGATCGAGATCGAACACCGAGATGTATTGCTGCCAAATCCGATCCTTTTGGTCTCGGCCGGGTAAGTCGAGAAACACGATTCCATCAAAACGCTCGGCACGGGTAAGCTCGGGTGGCATCTTGGAAACGTCGTTGCAGGTCGCGACAAGATAAACGTTGGAAGTGTGGTCGTTCATCCAAGACAACAATGTGCCCAACATACGGGATGACACTCCTGAATCGCCGCTGCTGGAGCCCGTCGCGCCACCGAGTGCTTTCTCTAGTTCGTCAACAAATAGTATGCACGGTGCCATCGCATCGGCAATTTGAAGAGCCCTGCGAACGTTGGTCTCCGTTTGGCCGACCAAACTTCCCATCAAGGCGCCGATATCCAGAACCAACGTAGGCCGGCCTGTTTCTTTGCCCAACGCCTTCGCAAAAGCCGACTTGCCCGTCCCACTAACGCCAAGCAACAACACGCCCCGCGGCTGCTTGAGCGGATTGTCACGGTCACGCTGCAACAGCGACCGTTTGGAAAATGCTTTGAGGTTCTCCAAGCCGCCGAGCGAATCAAAGTCGTCTTCTCCATGATAGAGCTGCATGAGCCCCGATTTCTTGAGCATCCCTGCCTTCAATTCCCAGACCGCACCTGGCTCAATGCGGCCATGCCGAACCAGACTCAGACTGAAAGCGTTCTCCGCCTCCAATCGAGTTAGTCCGGCAGCCGCATCGAGGATTGTTTCTAGTTCGGCATCATCGGGCAGTTCGTTTTCTTCGATCGCAATCTCCCGAGCAATTGCTTCTAGCTGCCCTCTCGTTGGCAGTTCATGCTCCACGACCACGAATAGCTTCTCCAGCTCAATTGGAATCGCGGCTTGGGGTGAAAGACCGATCACGATTGTGCGGTTTTGCTTTCCTTCAATCAGCTGATCCTGTAACGCCTGCATGATCTCGATAGAGGAAACGAACTTATGCAGGTTGTTCATCACTAGCAGCGTCGTTCCTTCTGAAGATGCGAGTCCTTTGAGTGCCAGAATCGCGGCAAGTGGGTCTGTGGCATCCGCAACCGGTTCGCCACCTCGGATTCTTAAGCCCGACCCCACATCCCAGTTTGCGTTGATCCACTCTTCTTCACGGCAAAGCTCGCCGATCTCGCGGATGGCTTCTTGATGTTCAAATGACTCCACCCAGATTCCCGTGAAGCAGGCTGAGACAAGTTCTTTGAGTTTCTCTTTAAGCATAAATCTCCAGTGTGATTGGATTAGTTTTGTTGGTTGGCCAAACCAGCCGGTGCTGGTTTGGCCTCCTTTTGTTACGTCAGCTCCTTGGCGTCACTGGTTGTTTTCAACAGTGCCATGGTTGTCCGCCTGCACATAGAACTCAGGCTTCAGTTGTTCATGACCAGCCGGGCCAAGTGCTTGCGTAAGAAACTGACTGGCTTGTTGGCA
>ENA-ORXT01001548-ORXT01001548.1-marine-metagenome-genome-assembly--contig:-NODE-1548-length-30512-cov-18.855528_pt1 | contig 30512 bp, 26 predicted proteins | sample MGYA00237868_ERZ511482 | MGnify/ENA metagenome assembly ERZ511482 | reverse complement strand
CACCTCGGTTTTTCATCACCGAGCGAAAGGCAACTGACCATGACCATCACCATCGGGATCGACCCTCACAAGGGCTCCCACACCGCTGTCGCGATCGACAGCAACGAACATGTCCTCGACGAGATCCGAGTCCGATCTTGCTCGACCCAAACCGCCCGTCTACGCGACTGGGCTGACCGGTTCGAAGGACGAACATGGGCAGTCGAGTCCGCCCACGGCCTCGGCTATCTCCTCGCTCAACAGCTCGTCGCAGCTGGCGAAGACGTGGTCGACGTTCCCCCAGTGCGAGCATCAAGGGTGCGCGTGTTGGGCTCGGGCAAGTCGCAGAAGAACGACCCCAACGACGCCCGCTCGATCGCGATCGCAGCACTGCGCGCTGACGATCTCACCGCCGTGTGCGCCGATGATCATGCCCGGGTGTTGAAGTTGTTGTCGAAGCGACACCGCGATCTCGGGCGCCTCAAGAACAAAGCCAGCTGCCGGCTCCATGCCTTGTTGCTCGAGATGGTCCCGGGCGGCGCCGGGTTCCGGATCACCACCGTGACCAGGATCAACACGGTCATCGACAGCTTCGAGCCCGCCGACGCAATGGGACGTCAACGCCAAGACATCGCACGCGATCTCGCTGGCGACATCGACCGCTACAACGACCTACTCGACACCTCCAAGCAACGCATCCAAACAGCAGTCGCAGCGTCAGGAACCTCGCTGACGACGATCCTGGGAGTCGGGCCGATCACCGCAGCGATGATCATCGGCCAAGCCGGCAACATCGACCGGTTCAACTCGAAGCATCACTTCGCGAGCTACAACGCCACCGCCCCCGTCGAAGCATCATCGGGATCCAAAGTCCGGCACCGGCTCAACCAGCGCGGCAACAGGCAACTGAACTGGGCGCTCCACGTCATCGCTATCTCACAGCTGCGCCACGACACCGCCGGCCGCCAATACTTCGACCGCAAAGTCGCCGAGGGCAAGACCACCAAAGAAGCAATCCGTTCGCTCAAGCGACGGCTCTCCGACGTCGTCTACCGCCACCTCGTCGCAGACGCCAGCCAGCAGCGCTGACGCCCAGGTGGGCCCGGGAGGACAATCAGGAACGACACGAAATCCAGCGTGACCGGCTCTACATCCTGAGCAGCCGGCTCTTCGGATAGGTCACTCCCGGACCCGACAACCAACGTTACGACTCTCCGCACCGCCAATCAAGAGGGTCCACTTCGACGCGCCCCCAGCACCCTCCGAAACTTGCCCTTGACACAAAGAGGCTTCGTTATCGGACGGTCCGACGGCCGTTCTTTCCTTGGTGATATCGAGTGGGTGCGGTGACGACAGTGGCGTTTGGTGTGCGGTGGTCCTTTCTGCAACACCTTGACCCGGTGCGGGCAAGTACAAGATGTGGAGCTACTCGTGTCGGCGGAGGAACGTGGCGTGATGGAAACTGGAGGCCGGAGCGACCTTGTCGAGTGGCGTCATGTGTACGACGAACACTCGGGGGACCTGTACGGGTTTCTCGCTCGACGGGTCGGACGCGACCTGGCTGAGGATTTGCTTGCCGACACCTTCGAGATGGCCATGGGGTCGATCGATGCCTTCGACCCCGCGCTCGGGACGATTCGGACCTGGCTGTTTGGGATCGCTTCGAACCTCGTACGCCGTCATTGGCGGACCGAGGAGAGACGGCTCCGGGCTCTCGCCCGTGACGCTGCGGCACCGGTGGCGTCGATCGATCCGCTGCTGACGACGACGGGTGTGGTTGATCGGATTGATGCGGCGAGCGACGCAGAGGCGCTGATCGCCGAACTCGGTCGCCTCGACGACGTGGACCGCGAACTACTTGCACTCACCGGGTGGGAGTCAATGTCGAGCACCGAAGCAGGCGCTTGTCTCGGGATGCCGGCAGCAACCGTGCGGTCACGGCTGCGCCGGGCGCGAGCCCGTCTACGAACCGCCATCGATCAAGGGGGAGTTCCGTCATGAACGATCTGTACGACCAACTGCGACCCGCCGACGAGTCGCTCGACCCGGCCACTGCCGATCGCGTGTGGGCCCGCATCTCCGGCGAATCTCTGGACCGGAACGCCCAAGCTGACCGTACCGACAACCACGCCCACGACCAGGACGGGACCCAGCGCGAAGTCGTCTCGTCACGTCAGGAACGCACCCGTAAGGGAACGGCACGACCCATCAGCCGTCGGTTCGCGGCCTGGGGCGCTGCCGCCGCAGCGATTGCCGGCATCGGAGCGACGGCCGCCGTCGTTGGTTCCCGCGACACAGCAGTCGCGCCCACGGACCCGCTCGCACCCGTAACGACGGTGCCCGGGGCGGAACCTGTCGACACGACGACATCACCAGATTCGACCACGCAGGAGACCGAAGCAGCTGCGCTGCCATCGGGTCCGATCGGCCTTTCAGCAGGCACGAAGTTCGCCGTTGCCGACTACCTGCCCGACGGCTGGGAACTCGGTTCGATGGACGCCACTGCGAGCGGCCCCCTCTTCGGTGGTCAACAGTGGGCGCTGCTCGACGCCGAGGGCAGCGTCACCGGTGTCGTGTCGATCCGGGCCCCACGCGTGCTCAGCGCCGACGAGCAGATGCAGTACACCGATGACGACGACCTGAACACAACCGTCCGCGGTTTCCCGGCAAGCGAGTACGGGCCGAACGCCGGAGAGGGCGACCCCGTTCAGCGTTCAGGCATCCGCTGGATCGAAGGCTCGCTGCTCATCAGCATGTCGGCATCGGGCGACGCGCAGGAACTCGTGCGCCCGGTCGCCGAGGCGCTCATGATCGACGGGGAAACACGTCAACTGTCGATACCCAACAACCTGGGGCTCATCCCGTCGACCGACCTCGCCTTCGCAGATCCAACGGCCGTCCAGACCGTGGTTGCGATGTCGCCCGTGTCGAGCACGTTCGGAGTCTCCATCACCGCTCGGCCCAACACGTTCGGCTTCGACCTCACTCGCCTCGTCCGTGCCGACGTCGAGTGGGAACCGATCCTCATCGACGACCTGGACGCCATCGCTGCCACGACACCGGGAGGCGGCCGCATGCTCGCGTGGCTTGACGACGGCATGTACGTGATCGCCGGGTCAACGATCGAGATCTCCGACAGCGAACTGATCGACATCGTCCTTGGTGTCCGCTTCACCGACGCCGACGAATTCCGTGAGATCGGCGAGGCGATCTCCGGCGAGTCGAACGCCGAGATCGCGAGCTGGGACGTGTTCGATCGCACGAGCACCCCAGCCGGGCTCGGCATCACCGTCCGGTCGCGTCCCGAAAGCGGAGGAGCAAACGCGATCTGCGTCGAGACCACCGAACCCGAGTGCACCGCAATTCTCAGCGACGGTGGATCTATCGACGGGTTCGAGGAGTACGGCGCCGTCGGCTTCGACATCGACGGCGCGACGATCGGTGTCGCATGGGTCTCGGACGATCTCGTCATCGATTCGATCGACTGGACACTTCGCCCCGCGGAACTCGAGAACGTGACGTTGATGCCCTCGGACTTCTTGAACCCCGACGACGGCTACATTGACGGCTCGACCGCGACCGTGCTCGTGAACGAGCGCACCGAACAGGGACGCTTTGTCATCGTCGATATCCCCGCCGGTGAACGGCCCCCAGCCATCCGATTCGTTGCAGACGGCATCGACCCCGACTCCGCAGGAAGCGAAGCGATGTTCGAACTGACCCCCAACATCGCGAACAGCTTCAGCTTCTGACTACGGACGCCCGGTCGACTGCCCTGACGTCGCCAGTGAGACCCGCACGTTCTTGAGCGCCGCGGTGAGCGGATACGTGCCGATCACGCGCAGTCGTGGTGGCTTGAGGTCGGCGTTGATATGCGTGCGTTACCGTCGCTGCATGACGAGCCATCCACATGACCGACGCGATCCTGAGCGCATTGACGAAGTGCTCGACGCAATCCGATCGGCGTGGTCAGCCAGCCCGGATCTTCGACTCGCGCAGTTGGTCGTCAACGCCGCAAACCTTGCTGGAAGAAGCGTGGTCGCGCCGGAACTGTTTCATCTCGAGGACGAAGTCCTGTTGGCGGGCCTGTCCGAGTATCGGAACTTACTGAGCGGCTGAACTCACCGGGCATCCTCACGCCCAAACCCGGCCGCACATTCTCGTGTGCAAACCCGAGCCCCTACGTGCCGTTTCCGGACGGGCTGGCAGCCGTGCCGGATCGATGTTCTGAGCGCCGCTTGAATGGGCTTCTCGATCACGCACGGTGTCGAGCCTCCAACATCCACGATATATTCGCATCTATGCAGGTATCCAATGTAGCGAGTCTGGACGGATGCGCCGAGAGCAGCGTGAACGCCGGTCGGGTCGAGGCGGTGCCTTCTTCGCTCATTGGCGTTGACGAAGCAACGGGCCTCGCTGAGATGTTTCGTCTGCTGGGAGACCCGACCCGTGTTCGGATCTTGTTCGCTCTGCTGGAAGCGGGCGAGTTGTGTGTCTGCGATCTTGCTGCGGTTGTCGAGACGACCGATACGAAGGTCTCCCAGGCCATGCGGTTGTTGCGTGGTGCTGGTGTGGTTCGGAATCGTCGCGACGGTCGCAACATCTTCTATCGACTCGACGACGCGCACGTGCGTATGGTGCTTGACCTGTCACGCGAGCACCTCGCGCACGCTGAGGCCGAGCGATGATCGGCAACCTGTTGAGGCGTCGTCCGCTTCCCGAAGCGATCGGCCAGCAGATGGACGATCTTCTCCGTAGCGCAGCGGGTCTGAGAGGCGGCGACTCGGAGGCTGCGTGGGGTCTTCTCGAAGACGCTCACGTGCTCTCCCAGCCATGGATACGGCCGCACATTCGGGTCCACATCGCGATGCTGTCGTTGGGCTGGTCTCAGCGCGATCGGGCCGAGGTCGTCGGTCAGCTTGGGCGGTTGATTGTGGCGGGCCCGGGCAGCGCTATGGGCCGCTACCCAGCGGGCAACATCGGCCGGGCAACGGTGTCCGCGTTCGAGCCGATGCCGATTCGCGACGACCTCTCCCAACTCCTCGATCATGCTGGCGAGGACTCGAGCAGCGATTGGACGCACCAACCAGCACCATCGACACAGGACGGTGCTGTGCTCTACAAGATCACGGGCTGGTTCGGAGGTCTCGCGCTCAAATCGTACGCGCGACGCCGCAAACCGATCTCCGATCCCGTCGCAGCCCAGCAGCAGCAGTTGCTGAAACTGGTGGGCACGGCCAAGGACACCCGGTTCGGCCACGACCACGACTTCTCCCGGATCGACAATGTCGCCGACTATCAAAGCCGCGTGCCGATCCGATCCTTCGACGAGTTCTGGACCGACTACTGGTCCGAGCCGTTCCCGACGCTGAACAACGTGACCTGGCCAGGAACGATCCGCTACTTCGCTCGCTCGTCAGGCACCACCACCGGCGAGAGCAAACACATCCCGTGCAGCGACGAGATGATCAAAGCAAACAACCGCGGCGGCCTCGAAGTGCTCCTCTCACACCTCGCCAACAACCCCAAGAGCCGAGTGAGTGCAGGCCGCACGTTTCTGTTCGGTGGAAGCCCTGCGCTCGACGAACTCACCCCCGGTGTCTTCGCCGGAGAGTTGAGCGGAATCGCAGCACGAGAAACCATCTCGTGGGCAGGCACCGACCGCTACTACCCGCCACCCGAACTCGCCGCCATCACGGACTGGAACGACAAAGTCGAACGCTTCGCACAGGACTGCGTCGGCAAGAACATCAGAACGATCAGCGGCGTACCAACATGGCTGCAGGTCCTCTTCGACCAAGCCTTCGAGACAGCAGACAGCAACGACCGTCGGCTCGTGTCACTGTTCCCAGATCTCGAACTCATCGCCCACGGCGGCATCAACTTCGAGCCATACCACGACGCCTTCACCGACCTCCTCAAAGGCAGCCACGCCGAGCTACGCGAGGCATACGCCGCAAGCGAAGGCTTCATCGCAGTCGCCGACCGAAGCCCCGGCGAAGGCCTGAAGCTGTTACTCGACAACGGACTCTTCTACGAGTTCATTGAAGCAGACCAACTCGACCAACCCAACCCAAAACGGCACTGGATCGGCAACGTCGAACTCGACACCGACTACGCCCTGATCATCACCAGCTGCGCCGGTCTGTGGTCCTACGCAATCGGGGACCTCGTCCGATTCGTCGACCTAGATACACCTCGCATCCTGGTCGCAGGACGCGTCTCGCACACCCTGTCGACGTTCGGTGAGCACATCACCGGCGAGCAACTCGAGATCGCCGTCGCGGCCGCCGCCCGAACCGTCGGAGACCACGTGAACGACTTCGCCGTCGCCTCCGTCGTCGGCACAACTAGCGCGGTCGGACACCACCGCTACGTCATCGAGGCCACCGGGGACCCCGGCGCCGATCTCGCAGCCGCCATCGACAACTCACTGGCGCAACAGAACGCCGACTACCGAACCAAACGCGCGAACGACATCATCATCTCAGCCCCCGAGGTCCGGACCGTGCCCAGCGGAACCTTCGCAACGTGGATGACCGCAAACGGACAAGCCGGCGGCCAACGCAAAGTCCCACGCGTCACCACACCAGACCGACTCGACGACATCACCCGAACCGCCACCGACCTGTAGCGCATATCGCCGGGCCAGCGGTCTCCGGGCCCCGCTCGCGATCCGGCAATCTCGCGATACGGAAGCGCTCGATATTGTTCGCCGGCGCCGGCCGAGCGGGTCGATGGGGGAGAGGCGCGCGCTGCGCAACCCGCCGTCCGATCGATCGGACCTCAGGTGGTGCAACCGGTGGTGCAACGCCGATGATTCGACCAACTTTCCACGAAGTAGCTGGTCAGTGCGGGTGGCAACATTGGCGAGACTCACAACGTTGGGCGGGGTTCGATTCCGGGAATCGAACCCTCGTCGTTTTGGCGTGTCGTCCGGTGGCTGTCGGTGAAGACCAGGTCAGCAGCCATTTGTGGCGCCGATCATCGGAGACCTGCCGCCCTCCAAAGGCGGGCACAGGTGTTCGTTTGTGGAGCTGGGGGGAATCGAACCCCCGTCCCTCAGCCGGTGTACGTGCTTGCTACGACCATTCCCGGCATTGACTCTGACGCTGAGACACCGACGGGTCGGCTGCCGGATCGAGCCCGGCCACGCTCAGTCTTTCCTGAAAGTCAGCAGTCTTTCCCGCTGGCAATGGTCTTTCCCATCGTCATCCCCCACTTCTGTTGCCAGGCTGTGGTGGAGTGGCCCCGTGCGACATTTCTGCTCACTATGACTCTTCGCTCATCTGAAATGAATCAGGCGGCGAGAGCGAACTGCTCATCGGCAATTCTGTTGGTTTCCCCGTTTAACGAGTCTGAGAAACTCGGGTCGCAAACTCGAACAGCGTTACTGACGTCGAATCCAGTCAGCCCCTTGTTCGTGCCATTGTCATGGCGGTGTTCCTATGTGGGGACCAGCCTATCGGTCGGCCGGGACGGGACCGCAGCGACGGCATCGACCCGTGCTGCGATTGCGGGCACCGTGGAATTCAGTTGCCGTACTTCGCCGCGCGATTGAAGGCGGTTTCCATCTCGCGATCGTGGTCACGCTCGGCGAGGTTCTGACGCTTGTCACCCTTGGTGCGACCCTTGGCCAACCCGAGCTCCATCTTGGCTCGGCCAGCCTTCCAGTACAGCCGCAGCGGCACGATCGTGAGCCCACCCTGTGCGGTGCGCGCATCGAGCTTGTCGATCTCGGCACGATTGAGCAGGAGTTTGCGTTCGCGGTCAGGGTCGTGGGCACCGAACCCGATGGCGTTCGTGTACGGCGGGATGTGGATGCCGTCGATCCACATCTCGCCGCGCCGCACCCGGGCATAGCCCTCGGCGATCTGGGCATTGCCCTCGCGCAGCGACTTGACCTCGCTGCCGGTCAGGACCATGCCCGCTTCGTAGGTGTCGAGGATGTCGTAGTCACGATGGGCGCGCTTGTACGAAGCAATCAGCGTCGTGCCATCGTCCTTCTTGGACCCCTTCTTGGTCTTCTTGCCCTTCTTCGCCATGGTCGCCACGAGGGTATCGACACCACACGCACACAGCGGCAACGATTCCGTGCCCGTTCCGGCCGCCTATGATTCGGCGATGCCAGTCGGAGACATGACCACAGGTGAGCGAATCGGACTGATCGTGGCGTCGGTCATCGTGGTCCCAGCGCTCATTCTCACCTTCCTCGCTTGGCAGACTGCCGACGGCTCTGGAACATCGTTCGCACTGATGGTCTTTCTCGCCGTGGCGCTCAGCGTGCGCTGGTATCGCGAGTACGCGGCCACGCAGAGACAGCGGTGACGTCCGGTGATCGAGATCTCCCGCTCCGCCCATGCCCGGATGATCGGCCACGCGCTCGACGAGTACCCGCTGGAGATGTGTGGTCTGCTCGTTGGGCCCACCTCGGATCGAGCGCCTGAGTTCCACCCGGCCACGAACGACGACGCCTCGGCGCGCGTGTACACGGTCAACCCGAAGAACTTCATGCACGTCGAAATGGCGGCGGAGGATCGGGGCTTCGAGGTGAACGGGGTGGTCCACAGCCACACGCACTCCGAACCGTACCCCAGTCCGACCGACGTGTCCGCCGCAGTCGATCCGAGCTGGCACTACGTCATTGTCAGTCTCAAACGGGAACTGCCAGAGCTGCGCAGCTATCGCATCGTCGACGGCCAGGTCATCGAAGAGGAGATCTTGATTCTTTGAGGTCGCGGTCGGCTGCACGCAAGGGACTACCGTCATCGAGATGGCGCACGCTCCTGGTTGGTATCCCGATGGTTCTGAATCCGACATGCTGCGTTGGTGGGACGGCAACCAATGGACGGGGCACACCGCACCCAGGCCCGATGCGCAGCAACCGGCTGTCACCGAACCCGGTGCGCAGTCAGCTCCGCCGACGCCCGCACCGGTACCAGCGGCGCCACAGCTCGACGGATCGACAGCAGGTCTGCCGGCGGCGGCCGCAACCTCGGTGATCGAGGCGGACCGCAAGCCGGTGTGGAAACAATGGTGGGCGATCGCTGCGGCAGTCGTCGTTGCCGGTGCTGCGGTGTTCGGGGTGCTGTCGGTCGGATCCGGCGACGATGGTGACGATGGTGATGTCGACGATGCTGAAATCGCTGCGGACGTGGCTGACTCCGGGGTCGTCGACAGCGGCCCCGAGCCGGAGCCGGAGCCGGAGTCTGACGATGAGGTCGAACCCGCAGCGGAACCCGACCCGGAAGCAGAGCCGGAGCCTGAGCCGGATCCCGATCCCGATCCGGACGCTGAACCCGAACCCGAGTCTGACCCGGACGTCGACGATGATGGCGATCTGGCCAATGGCTCGCGCGAGCGTCCTTTCGCCTTCGACGCCGGAGTCCAGATCACCTGGGACACGTTCGGCGACGGCGACGGATCGCTCTGGAACTCGACCGTGTCCGCGCCCCGCGACATCACGGCGGACGTCGTGGCCGGCAACGACTTCAACGAAGCGCCACCCGAGGGTGTGGCCTACCTGGGATTCGACGTGTCGATGACCCTGATCGGTGCCGAGGTCGAGCCCCTGGCGACAGGATTCACCGTCACCTGGGAGGTGCTGGGTGGAAGCACGGCATCGGTCTACGACATCACGACCATCGAGACGGCGAACTTCGGCTGTGGCGTGGTTCCCGACCAGTTCGATCAGTTTCGTGAGGTGTTCATTGGAGGCACCATCGCAGGAACGGTCTGCATCCCCGTGCCGATCGAGGATGTGGACGATCCGCAGACGCAGATCTCCATGTCCCTCATCGGCAGCGACCGCATCCTGTACTCCGGAAGCGGAACAGCCGGCCCAGCAGCGCTCGACGTGCCGCAACCAGCCGTCACTCCCGCCGACGGCGACGGTCCTGCTGACGGATCACGGTCGCGCCCGTTCCCGCTCGACGCTCCCGCTGAGGTCGAGTTCGCAGCGTTCGGTGACGCCGACGGCTCCGTCTGGTCGACGACCGTCGGACCGCTGCGCGACCTGGGCGATGCAATAGCACAAGAGAATCAATTCAACGACCCGCCGCCTGACGGCGTCACGTTCGTGGGCTTCGACGTCACGTTGACACTCGTGAGCGGCGACGTCGAGCCGCTGGCACCTGGTTTCGCATTCGACTGGCAGATTCTCGGTGGCAGCACCGCCACTGCCTATGGGCCGACCACGCTTGCCTTCGGATGTGGTGTGGTTCCGAACGAGTTCGACGATTTCTCTGAAGTGTTGGCTGGTGGCACGTTGACCGGCACGGTATGCGTGCCGGTGCCCACTGCCGACCTCGATGACCCGGGCACGAGCGTGGCGATGAACTTCATCGGCGAAGGCCGAGTCGTCTTCCACCAGTAACCCCCACCGTCGCGTTCATCTCCTGGCGGCCTTCGGCGTTGCTGCGCGCTGCCGATACGATTCCTGACAATCCTGATCGGACTTGTCGGAATGCCGGGACGGGTCCGGCGGTTGTGAGAAGAGATGACTGATACGAAGCACATGACAACCCGGATCGCACCTCCGATGCCGGCGATGCTCCACGACGGCGTGCTCGGCATGATCGGCAACACGCCGATGGTCGACGTCTCGAACCTGTCGCCGAACCCACAGGTGCGGATCCTGGCCAAGATGGAGATGCAGAACCCCTTCGGTTCGGTCAAGGATCGCATCGCCAAGAGCATCATCGACTCCGCTGAAGCAACAGGTCGGCTCACCCCGGGCCAGACCATCCTCGAGCCGTCGTCGGGCAACACGGGGATTGCGCTTGCCGCGATCGCTCGGATCAAGGGCTACCCGATCAAGATCATGATGCCGGACAGCGTGTCGATCGAACGGCGACAGATGCTCGAGATCTTCGGCGCCGAGATCATCCTCACGCCGGGTGGCGAAGGTTCCAACGGCGCCGTGGCCCGCGCCCGGGCGCTCGCCGCAGAGCACCCCGAGTGGTACTTCCCGTATCAGTACGCGAACGACGCCAACCCGCGAGCCCACTTCGAGGGCACCGGCCCCGAGATCGTGCGTGACGCGCCGGACATCACCCACTTTGTGGCCGGCCTCGGCACGAGCGGCACACTCATGGGCACCGGCACCTTCCTCAAACAGCACGACCCGACGATCCAGATCGTCGCCGTCGAGCCGCCGCTCGGCGAACGCGTCGAAGGCCTCCGCAACATCGGCGAGGGCTACATCCCGCCGGTGTTCGAGAACTGGAACGGGTACGACCTCCTCGACCGCAAGCGCGTCGTCAGGCCGCGCGAGTCGATCGAGTGGACACGGCGACTCGTGCAGGAGTGCGGCGTCTTCGCCGGCATCTCGGCCGGTGCTGCGATGGCCGGCGCGGCCAAAGTCGCGACCCAGATCGCGTCAGGAACCATCGTGTTCATCGTGTGCGATGGCGGCTGGAAGTACCTGTCGACCGGTGCGTACACCGACGACCTCGACGTCGCAGAAGCCAACGCCGAGAAGATCATCTACTTCTGAGCGTCGCCCGGGCAGCACCGCTGCACGCTGGCTCGCTCGCGTCGTGCGCCGGCGACTGAGTACGCTCGCTCGCCGTGGACCGGCCGATTGGGATGTTCGATTCAGGCTTTGGCGGACTGACCGTCGCCCGCGCTGTCATCGATCTGCTGCCATCGGAGGATCTCGTCTACATCGGCGACACCGGTCGCTACCCCTACGGCTCCACACCGCTGACCGACGTGCAGTCCTTTTCCTGCGAGTTGGCGCACAGTCTCGTCGACGACTACGGAGCCAAGGCAATCGTCGTCGCCTGCAACACGGCGACGGCAGCAGGCCTCGATGAGTTGCGCATCGAACTCGACGTGCCGATCATCGACGTCATCGAGCCGGGGGCCAAGGCGCTCGTGACCACCACGACCACGGGCCGCGTCGGAGTCATCGGCACAGTCGGAACTGTGTCGTCAGGCGCCTACGTCCGAGCGGTCGCGCAGACCGGGGCGCCGGTGACGCTCACCAGCGCGGCGTGCCCGGGTTTCGTCGAGTTCGTCGAGCGCGGACAGACCACGGGCGACGAGGTGACGGTCCTTGCCGAACGATTGCTGGCGCCGGTCCGCAGCGCGAACATCGACGCACTCCTGCTCGGGTGCACCCACTACCCGTTCCTCGCGCGCACGATCAGTGAAGTGATGGGTCCGGGCGTGACACTCGTCAGCTCAGCCGACGAAACGGCCTTCGCCGTCCAGCGTCGACTCGCCGACCTCGGTCTGTCACGGACGGACGATCACCGCCTCGGCCGGCATCGTTTCGCATCGAGCGGAGACATCGACGAGTTTCGCGACCTCGGGCGTCAGCTGCTCGGCCCAGAACTCGATCAGACTGAACGGTGGTCCCCCAGCGCGTGAGGCTGCGAGGTATCGGCGCTACGTTGCGGTCCATGACCAGCACTGCCACCACCCGGCCAGACGGCCGCGCCGCCGACGAACTCCGTCCATTCTCCTTCCAACGGGACTTCACCGAGATGGCCGACGGCTCGGTGCTCGTGTCCTTCGGCGACACGCGTGTGCTCTGCACGGCGAGCATCGACGAAGACGTGCCGCGCTGGATGCGAGGGTCCGGCAAGGGCTGGGTCACCGCCGAGTACTCGATGCTCCCGGGCGCATCGCCCGAGCGGATCAACCGTGAGGCGGCCAAGGGCAAGCAGAGCGGCCGCACCGTCGAGATCCAACGCCTCATCGGCCGGTCGCTGCGTGCCGCCTGTGACATGGAAGCACTGGGGGAGCGTCAGGTCATCGTCGACTGTGACGTACTCCAGGCCGACGGCGGTACCCGAACAGCAAGCATCTGTGGCGGCTTCGTGGCACTGCACGACGCCCTCGAGCGGGTGGTTCAACGCGGCGGTCTCGAGAAGAACCCGTTGCACTCGTTCTGTTCGGCGATCAGTGTCGGCATCGTCGGCGGCAACCCGGTCCTCGATCTGCCGTACGTCGAGGACTCGATTGCCGAAGTCGACATGAACGTCGTCATGCTCCGCCCCTTCGGCGGCGGCGACGCGAGCTTCGTCGAAGTCCAGGGCACCGCCGAAGGAATGACGTTCTCTCGTTCGCAACTCGACTCCCTCCTCGGTCTCGCCGAAGGCGGCCTCGCCACGATCACCGACGCCCAGACTGAAATCGCAGGCGTCGCTCCGGCGGCACGCGCCGCTCGCTGACCAGGCCGGACAGCGATCACCAAGACCATGTTGCAACTCGTCTGTGCGTCGGCCAATCCGGACAAGGTCGCCGAGATCCAAGAGCTGCTTGTGGGCGTCGTCGACCTCCGGCCACGCCCCGGCGACGTCCCCGACGTCATCGAGGACGCAGACACCCTGGTTGGCAACGCTCGACTGAAGGCTGCTGCGATCGTCGACGCAACGGGCATCGCAGCGGTCGCCGACGACACTGGGTTGTTCGTCGACGCCCTCGGAGGTGAGCCCGGCGTGTTCACCGCCCGCTATGCCGGCGAGGGCTGCAGCTACGCCGACAATCGCGACAAGATGCTGCGTGAGCTCCTCGACGTCGAGCGGCGCAGCGCCAGGTTCGTCACCGTTGCGATGGTCGTGTGGCCCGACGGGTCAGAACTCGCCGTCGAAGGGGTCTGCCCCGGCTCGATCACGACCAGCGAACGTGGCGACGTCGGCTTCGGCTACGACGCGATCTTCGCCCCGGACGAGGGTGGTGGCGCAACATTCGCCGAGATGACTGCCGCGGACAAGCACGCGATCTCGCATCGGGGTCGAGCCTTCGCTGCGCTCCTCAGCCAGCTGGAGCAACGGTGACCACCAAGCCGCGATGATCGCTTCCCGGCACGGTGAAATCCTCGATCGCAGTCGAAACGAGGCCGTTGCCGGTCAAGGCATGGTCCAAGCGGACGAACGCCGGGATGAACTCGTCGGTCGGCCACGACGTCGAGAACCCGCGTCCGTGCGCTTCGTGAGCCGAGACGAAGCCGCGACCGAGCAGGTCGCGAAACACCGGATGCCAACGTGACGCGTTGAGATCGCCGATGATGAGTGTCGGATCGTCGGCGTCGCTGGTGACTTCGCCGAATGTCGTGAGGTCGTCGATCCACCCGGAATGGTCGAAGATCGGGGTGGGAGGGTGGACGCCGAGCAGACGCAGAGGCCCGTCGGGCGAGGTCACCGTGAGGTCGAGCGCGACATTGATCGTGTCGAGTTCCTCGCCAGCGATCAGCGGATACCGGCTCCAGACAGCGAGCCCGCCGGCGAACGGTCGGACGCTGTCGACTTTGTGGGGAAACTGCTCAGCAAGAGGGTGTGCGTTGAGCTCGGTCTGGTGATCGACGGTGTACTCGCTGAACACGATGACATCGGAGCGCTGTTCGAGCAGGGAGTCGGCAGCCTGGCTGATGACCGGATTGCGGTAGAGCAGGTTGACCGCAGCCACGGTGACGCCGGCGGCGGTCGGGTCAGGGGCTGGTTGGTCCGGAGTGAACACCACGGGTGCGGCAAGGACCAGGCCGCCCACGCCGGCCAGCGCAGCGACGACAGCGAGTCGGTCGGCATGCGCCCAGCAAGCGACGCCGGCGAGCGGGACGAGGCCGACGAGCACGTACGGCGTGAGTGCCTGGAGTGCAGCGACCTGGGTGAACCCGTTCCAACCGACTGCCTGAGTCAGCATCACGCTGCCGGCCGCCGCTGCCAAGAGCCAACCGGCGAGCATCGTTACCCGCCGGAGGCCACCAGATTCCACGGATGCACGATACGTCGCAACCGGACATCTCCGGAGTCAGTATCCTGACGGTGCGCCGACGTAGCCCAATTGGCAGAGGCACAGGCTTTAGGTGCCTGTCAGTGCGGGTTCGAGTCCCGCCGTCGGCACTGCTGCTCTGACACGAACCTGACGGCCGAGTACAGCTAGGACGTCGGCAACCAGGCGCACACGAGCTGAGTCACCTTGACGTCGGTCTTTTCCAGCCCGACGTCGAGCGTGGTGATCTCCTTCGCGAGTTCCATCCACTTGGCGTCGATGTCGATCACTTCTTCTTCGAGTTCGATCTCGAGATCCTCGACTTGCTCGACCAGCCGTTGCATCTTGTTCTCCGCGGTTTCCAGGCGGCCAGCAGAAGCATTCGTTGTGCCGCGTCGTCGAGCCGCCGTACCAGCCTTGCCGAGCAAGCCGCCGAGAAGGCCACCTTTGCTCTTTCGGCCGCCGAGCAAACCGCCGAGCACGGACCCGGCAGTCGACAGCATTTCGCTCTTGCGCTTGTCTTTGGTTTGATCCTCGAGTTCGTCGATCCGGTCCTCGGCTGCCTCGATCTTGTCGCGCAGCGTCTTGGCCTTTGCTTCGTACTTGTCGCGCAGCTTGGCGATCTCGGCGTCGGCCTGATCGTCTGCAATCTTCAGACATCGCGCCTCGAATGCGTCGGCGTCTTCGCCGGGGCGGCCGTACAGCTTGAGTCCGGCGTTGGCTGGCAACTCAAGGGAGAGCGTGCGAGTCAATTGATCCTTGATCTCGCGTTCGACCTCGTTCCAGTACGTCTTGTTGGCGATCTTCGCGTCGGTCAGCCGGTAGACGGCGCCGTCAGGAGCGTTGGTCTGCAAGTCGCGGTCGTCGTAGTCGACTTGGACGATCTGGGAGGCATCGATCTGTTCGCGCAGCGGGAAGAGCACAGCTTCGTACTCGTCGTCGTGGACGAGGTCGGCTTTGGTCTCGTCGTAGCGCAGCGCGACTCGCGCGACCACAGCGGCCTCGAGGCGAGTCCCGCGGGAGTCGCCCCCGACGTCTTCGAGCCACGGGGCAGCGACGTCGACGTAACGCACCGGCGTGCCGTCGCCCACGTCGGGCATGATCGCGCTCTCGTCGTCCGCGAGTGCGGGGGCGGGGGCGGCTGCAGCGACTGCGGGCGATGCAGCCTGCGGCGCAGCAGCGCCTACCGCTGCGACGGGGTCGGGAGTTGCCGCGCCGCTATTGCGGGTGGGGCCCATCATCGTTTCGATCTGATCGCGAGTCATCGGCCCGCGCAGGTACGACATCGCCCACCGGGTCGTGAAGACCTCGGGGGTGTCCTTGCCTGCCCGCCGGAGCATGAACTCGCGCTTGCCGAGCCCCGAGATGGTGTCGCCGATCGCCTTGATGTCGACGCCACCAGCGGCCGACGACATACCGTCGAGGAGCCGTGCCTTGTCGCGGTCGGTCTGTAGACGGCCGATCATCCATGTCCCAGCGTTGGAAATCGCCTTGTAGTCGATGTCGACCGGGTTCTGTGTGGACAACACGACGCCGACACCGAAGGCTCGCGCTTGCTTCATGAGCAGCATGATCGGCTTCTTGGTCGGTGGGTTGGCGGTCGGCGGCAGATAACCGGCGACTTCGTCCATGTAGAGCATGGCGCGCAAGTCGGTCGTGCCGCTCTGGGCGCGCATCCACGTGACGAGTTTCGACAGGACGAGCGACGTGACGAACTGGCGCTCGGTGTCGGACAGGTGTGCGGTGGTGATGATCGCGCAGCGAGGTTTGCCGTCGGGGGTGAACATCATCGACTGGATGTCGAGCGGGGCGCCGGCGCCCCACGCTGCGAACGCCGGCGACGCGAGCAGGCCGTTCAGCTTCATGGCCAGCCCCATGCGATCCTTCGGCGGGAAGAACTGGTCGATCTCGAAGACGCCGAGCTTGCGGATGGGCGGAGTGGCGACCTGGCCGACCAAGGTCATCAGGTCGATGTCCTTGCCGGACTGCCACGAATGGTTGATCAAGTTCGACAGCAGGATGTGCTCCCTGCTCGACAGCGGATCGGCATCGATGTCGACGAGACCGAGCAAGCCGGTCACGTAGCCCTCGATCTCGTCACCGACGATCTCGGCATCGCTCAGGTCGGCCGGGACCTGGAGCGAACCGACGATGTTCAGTGCGACGCCCGATTGTGAGCCGGGTGTGTAGATCGTGAAGTCGGTGTTGGAGCGCAGCGCGCCGATGTCGGAGCCGTCGATGCCCCAACCGTCGAGCCCCTTGGTCCAGAGTTCGGCCTGGCTCGCCGCGAACTCATCGGGTGTCTGGCCGGCGTTCTTTGCCTGAGCCTCATCGATCCACGGGCGGAAGTCGGTCGGAGCGAGGTTCGGGAACGTCAGGCACAGGTTGGTGAGGTCGCCCTTCGGGTCGATCGCGATGACCGGTAGCCCTGCTTTGAGGGCTTCTTCGATCACGATCACGCCCAAGCCGGTCTTGCCGGAGCCGGTCATGCCGACGATCACGCCGTGCGTGGTCAGCTTGTCGGTGGCAACCGTGAGGTGGCTCGTTGCGTCGTCGGTGGTTCGTTCGTGCGTGGCGGGATCGATCGAGCCGCCGAGGAAGAGGTCTGCCATGGCGAGCACAGTAGTGCCATCATCGATGTGGAGCGTTCTTCTCGATGTCGGCCGTGAAATATCGTGAGGAGATGGCTTTTCGACGGTTTGCGGTCGAGGGCATCGAGTTCTACGAACAACTCGCTGCGGACCGAGCCGCCCGGTGATCGACCGTTCTGTCAGGCGATCGCGCGATGAGTCTGGCGGTCCGTCTCGAACCTTGACAGGATGTAAAACGTGACTGCCACGATCCCCACCCCAGCGAGCACCACCGCCGTCGATCCGGCTACGGCGTCTGCGCTCGAGAACCAGTTCGGGCTCGCTGACCGCATCGTCGACGAGGCCGCCCTTGCGAACAGCATCCAACGCTTCCGCGAGCAGGGGATCACACTTCCGACGTTCGCTCAGCTCGCAGACCCGTCGACCTTCGATCACGACGACAAGGTGGGCGACGCGGACCCGCAGGGCCCTGATGCGCGCAACCTGTGGCGCTGCCACTGGTACAACGACCTCGAGGGCAACCGCGTCGAGGTGCCCGAGCATGTGGTGCTCCCGTCGACGCTCACCGGTGTCGACGCTCCCATCATCGTGGTCTTCGGCGACCGATTCCCCATGATCACCGCACACAAGGTGCTGGCTGCCTATTCGTGCTTTGCTCCGCGTGTCGTCACCGGCCAGTTCGACCCCACGGTGCACCGTGCCGTCTGGCCGTCCACCGGCAACTACGCCCGCGGTGGCATCGCGATCTCGAAGATCATGGCGAGCCGCGGCGTGGCGATCCTTCCTGAAGGCATGAGTCAGGAACGCTTCGATTGGCTCGACACGTGGTGTGCGAACCCGGACGAAGACGTCATCAAGACCTTCGGCACGGAATCGAACGTCAAGGAGATCTACGACGCCTGCAACGAACTGGCCGAGGATCCCGGCAACTTCATCCTCAACCAGTTCTCCGAGTTCGGCAATCACCTCGGGCACTACAACGTCACCGGTACAGCGTTCAAGCACGTGTTCGAAACCGTCCGTGACCAGTACGGCCTGGTCGGACGCGAACTCGAACTCGCAGCCTTCACGTCGGCTACCGGCTCGGCCGGCACCATCGCCGCAGGCGACCGGCTCAAAGATGAGTTCGGCACCAAGATCGTCGCGGTCGAGGCACTCGAATGCCCGACGATGTTGGAGAACGGCTACGGCGAGCACAACATCCAGGGCATCGGCGACAAGCACATCCCGCTGATCCACAACATCGCCAACACTGACATCGTTGTCGCCGTGTCCGACAAGGCAACCGACGAACTGGATTTGACCTTCAACACCGAAGCCGGTCGCGCCTACCTCGCCCAGTCGATCGGTGTCTCCCAGAGTCTCGTCGACAAGCTCGAGCACTTCGGCTTCTCCGCAATCGCCAACGTGCTCGCGGCGATCAAGACCGCGAAGATGCTGGATCTGAGCGAGAACCAGGCGGTCCTCACCGTCGCGACCGACGGAGCAGCGTTGTATCCGAGCGAGCGGGCCAAGCTGCTCGAGCGCCAGTACGGCAACGAGTTCACCACGACCGACGCCGCAGCGGCGGTCGGCGAGCATCTCGCAGGAGCGTCGACGGACAACATGATCGACTGCACCGACCTGGACCGCCGTCGCCTGTTCAACCTCGGCTACTACACCTGGGTCGAGCAGCAGGGAACGCCGTTCGAACTCTTCGAGGCCCGTCGGTCCCAGGACTTCTGGCGCGGTCTTCGCAGGTACACGGCGATCTGGGACACCATGATCGACGACTTCAACGGCCGCGTCGCCGCAGGCTGACCAGCGTGCGGGTCGAGCGATGAGGGTCACCGGGTGGCGCTGTGCGACGTGCGCGACCGAGGTCCCCATCTCGACGACCGCTGCGTTCCGTTGTCCGAACGCAACAGCGGACGACCCTCGCCACGTCCTGCAGATCGTCAGCACTGCACCCCGCACCATCGAGAGAAGCACCACGGAGAACGCTGCGTCAGGCGGTGGGCAGCGGTCCGCCTCGTGGGGGCGACAGACCTTCATCGATCATGACCCCGATCTGGCATGGGCGGCGCACGCAGCGGCCCACGGTATGGACCGCGCGACGCGCGACGCACTGGTCGCTGACCTCGACGACGCGATCGCTGCGGTGGGAGGCGTCGGTTTCGCCTCGACGCCCTTCGCTCGGTCCGACATGCTCTCGGACGAGTTCGCAATGGGTGCCGATGGCGGCGTGTGGGTCAAGGACGAGACCGGGGGAGTCGGCGGTAGCCAAAAAGCGCGGTTCCTGTTCTCGATCCTGCTCCATCTGCGCGCAGCCGAAGAACTCGGGTTGCTTGCCGAACGGCCGCCACTTGCCATTGCCTCGTGTGGCAACGCGGCACTGGCCGCAGCGACGCTTGCCAAGGCTGCGAACTGGCCGATCGACGTCTTCGTTCCGACCTGGATGAACGACGCCTTCGGAAACCGACTCGACGAACTGGGTGCGCGGGTGCATCGCTGCGACCGCCGGTCCGGTGACCCTGCCGGGGACCCTGCAATGCTCCGATTCCGCGAGGCCGTGGCCGCGGGCGCGGTGCCGTTCACCGTGCAGGGCCCGGAGAACGCGATGTGCCTCGATGGTGGCCGAACGCTCGGTTGGGAGATCTGCGACGAGGCCCGAGCAAATGGCATCGACCGGTTCGACCGGCTCTTCGTGCAAATCGGCGGCGGTGCGTTCGCTGCCGCAGTCGGCAGTGCAGTGAACGAGGGTTGCGGGCCGGTCGCGCTGCACGGCGTGCAGGCCGCTGGTTGTGCGCCGTTCGAGCGTGCCTGGCGGCGCGCCGAGGATCTCTCCGACCCGGCCCGCCAGTGGGCGGAGATCATGACGGTCTGGGACGATCCCGAGTCACTCGCCGATGGCATCCTCGACGATGAGACCTATGACTGGGTCGGCGTGCTCGGCGCCATGCGCACGAGTGACGGGCGGCCCGTCGTGGCGCCTGAATCAGCGGTGATCCTGGCGCACGACCTCGCACATCGCGCCGGCTTCGATGCCAGCCCGACGGGGGCGGCTGGCCTCGCCGGTGTCCTGGCGCTGCGCGACCAGATCGCACCGGACGAACGCATCGTCGTGATCATGAGCGGTATCACGAGATAGCGGTGCGCAGCCGCCTGGGAGCGGACCGCCGGGCAACGACACGCCATCGGCAGTAGAGTACGGAGCACGTCTGATCAACTGATTTCGAGGTGGGCCCGTGTGGGCATCATCGGTGTGCTCGGCCTGGCTTCGATCGGCCTCGTCGATCTGTTCGGCGCGCCCACCGGAGCGCAGTCTGCCGATGTCTCCGCCGAACTGGTGTCGGCCCAGACGAACGATGTACCGCTCGGTGGCACCGGTACGCACCCGTCGGTGTCGGACGACGGTGCGACGGTGGTGTTCACCAACTTCACCGGGGGCGGGCAGAACGGGACCTACGACCTGGTCGTGAGGAATCGCGGCAACACGACGAGCACGTTGCCAATAGCCGTGGGCAGCGCCGATCTGATCCGCGCCGCAATCAGTGGTGACGGCTGCACCGTGGCCTACTCGGTGGTCGCACCGCGTCCCGTTGCGCCGACCACGACGACCACGACACTGCCCGCCACGACGACCACGACACTGCCTGCGACCACCACGACCCTCGCTGGTGCCACGACGACCACGGTCGCTGGGACCGCCACGACCATCACCACCACCACCACCACGACGCTGCCTGCGACGACCACCACGACCACGACCATTCCCGCTCCGGTCCTGGATCCCGACATCATCGAACTGCGAACCCTCGACCTGTGTGGCTCGCCCGGAACTGCCCCAATCGCCGTGGTGCTCGACCGGATCGAGGGCAACGAACCGCTCGCCGCCCCAGCGCTGTCCAACGACGGCAGCGTGATCGCCTTTCCCGCTGACACCAACGTGCTCGTCTACGGCGCCAGCTCGACTCCGGCCGCCCCAGTGGTCACCGAGATCGAACCCCCCAACGCAGGCGACGTGGTCGGCGACCGCCTCGACATCACCGCCGACGGCGCAACGATCGTCTTCGAAGCAGGGTCGCCGATCAGCGTCCACATCGCGACCGTTGCGACACCAACTGCGGCCGCTGTGGCTCCGGTGGTGACCGGGCAACTGTTCGCACCGAGTGCCGCTGGCTCGTCCTGGCCCACCATCTCCGCTGACGGCACCCTCGTTGCCTACCAATCCGATCAGCAACTGCCGATCGACGACATCCCGGCAACCGGCGACTACGTCGTCATTGCCGAACGCGACGGTGCAACCGTCACTCACCGCCTCCTCACCGATCTCGCGGTGCGGCCGAGTCTGGCGCCGGACGGTATGTCGGTCGTCTATGACATCTTCGGGTCGATCCAGGTGCGGGTGTCGGAGTCGGCTGTCCCCTTCGAGGAGTTCAGCGAACGGATCGTGAACCCCAGGATCGATGTCGACTTCGAAGAGGGCGCCAGCGCTTCTGTTTCGGGCGCCGTGCTCTCGGCTGACGGATCCGTTGTCATTTTCGATCAACCCGCATCGGTCGCGTTGCGGTCCCCAGCGCTTCCCGGGGCGCACGTGTGGGCGCAGGAGACCGAGCCGCTGTTCGCGCCGCCTCCGACGTCGTCGACGATCGACAACACCACCACCAGCACGATCGCGGCCACGAATCCGACTGTGGCGACGGTCCCCACAACCACACGGACCACCACTCGCAACACCACGCGGAGAACGACCAGGGCCACAACACCGAGGACGACGCGGACGACCACGACCACGACGCTGGTCACCCAACAGCTCGCGTTCGTTCCTGCGACGTTCGAGTTCGCACCGACCATCATCGATGCCGGTCGACGAACAGCCACGATCGACCTGAGCAATCCGACATCGAGTTCCATCACCGTGTCGAGCATCGAGGTCGACACCGCCGGCGCAGCGGACTTCACGATCGACGCCTCGGCCTGCACGACGATCGAGGCAGGCGACACGTGCACGATCACCATCGTCTTCGCTCCGACGGAAACGGGCGAACGCACAGCGACCGTCGTCGCGACGCTGTCCGACGGCTCCACTGCGACCATTGCCCTGCGCGGCATCGGCGCCCCCGAGCCCGTGATCGACGTCGTTCCCGGCGTCGCCGCGAACAATCAGGTCGTCGCGGTGGTCGGTTCTGGGTTCCCGGCAGGAGCCACGATCGAACTGGACTGGCACGATGGTCTGGTGACCCGAGCCGTCGTGACCAGCGACATCGGCGGCTTCACCCAGTCACTGGTGGTGCTGCCCAACACGCCGAGCGGCCCGGTCGACATCACGGTTGCCGGTCAGACCGACCTGTTCGGCGACATCGCCACGACCATGCTCGTGGCTGACGCTTCGAGCCGGAGCAACACCGCGGTGCTGAGCGGCGGGATGTCCGGAGCGTCGCTCGGCCGCTGACCCAGCGTCAGTCGGCTTGGTCGACGAAGCCGATGACCGTCGCACCGACGGCGCATGAATCGCCGCCCGGCCCGGGGGTGTCGCATTCGAGCAGGAGTTCGACGGTGGCCGACTCATCAAAGCGGAACGGTGCCACGAAGTGCAGATCAAGGTCGCGGAAGTTGGCCAACTCTGATTCGAGCAGGACCTCGCCGTCACGCATCAAACTGACTCGCCCGGTGGCGCCGGCGGGGTTTTGGAAGACGACGTCGGTGATCGACAGCACGCGGTCCGAACCCACGGTGAACGATTCGTTGGCTGAGCCGCCGGGAGCGGCCTCGACGTTCAGGCGCTGATCGACAGGGACGCCCAGGGGGAGTTGGCGGGCGCGTTCGCCTGCCGCTTCGAGTTCGGCGATCTTGTCCGCCAACTCGAGCTGTTGTGTTTCCAAGGCGGCAGCGGCTCGATCGTCGGCGATCGATTCGACGGCGGGCTGCAGGAGGGTGAACCAGGCAAGCGTGCCGATCGCGAGAGCTCCGACCATGCCCGCAGCTGCGGGCAGAAACCAGGGACGGACACGGGGGCCCTGCTCGAAGACGCCCTCGAGTTGCAGCGTTTCGTTGTCACTACCCGCGACGGTGACGGTGAAAGGATGCTCCTGAGGCTCGCCGTTCCAGAAACGGACACGAGGATGCACCCGGAGCTCGACCTTGGCGCTGGTGCCGGGGTCGACGTGGAGCAGCGGTGCCGCGAGCTCGATGTCGACCAGGTCATCGTGGGCCTCGGCGCCGATCTCGACCATCATGGGCGTGTTCCCGGTGTTGTCGACCACCACCTGGTGCTTGCCGCTGCCGCCCGATGACGAGCGCGCTGGCAGCAGGGTGATCGAGTACGCCACCGTCGACTCGACGTCGATCGTGGCTTCGGCGGTGATCGTGGTGCCGCTTCCGTTCGAGACCTCGATGCCTGAGGTGTGGAGACCGGACAACATCGTGCTCGACACATCGACGATCACCGGGACGGCGAAACTCTCGCCCGGATCGAGATAGATGGTCTCGGACTCGAGCACGGTCTGTGCTGCGAGGTCTCCGAGTGCCTTGAGCTTGACGACGGCCTCGGCGTCGTCATCGTTGTGCAAGTGCAGCGTCAGGGCCGCAGCCGAGCCTGGCGACGACGAGATGCTGGAGGGTTGAAACGTGGCGGTCACCGTCATGGCCCGCAGGGTAGTTCCTTCACCGTCAGACCGTCGTGCGCCGATAGCCTGATCTCATGTCGGAACTCACATCTGCCCCTGCGATGAACCCCAGTCCCCTTGCTCTCGAAGGCGGTTTCGACCCGCGCTCGGCAGTCTTCGACCGATTGCTCAAGAATCGCGTGGTGATGCTGGGGTCTGACGTCAACGACGACATCGCCAACCAGATCTGCGCCCAACTGCTGTATCTCGAGGGCGAGGACCAGGGCGCGGACATCTGGCTGTACATCAACAGCCCGGGCGGCTCGGTCACGGCGGGCATGGCGATCTACGACACGATGCAGTTCGTCGGGTGCGATGTCGCAACGGTGTGTCTCGGGCTGGCGGCCTCGATGGGTCAGTTCCTGCTCACGGCCGGTGCCGAAGGCAAGCGATATGTGCTGCCGAACGCCAGAGTCATGATGCATCAGCCGCTCGCTGGGCTGCGCGGCCAGGCTTCGGACATCCAGATCCAAGCCGAGCAACTCCGTTACACCAAGCAGCGGATGGCCGAGCTCATCGCATTCCACTCTGGCAAGGATCTCGAGCAGATCCAAGCGGACTCCGAGCGCGACCGCTGGTTCACGGCCGAGGAGGCCAAGGACTACGGCCTTTGCGACAGTGTCATCCTGCGTCGCGGCGAGATTCTGAGCTGATCACCGGTCGGCGCCGAGTGCACCGGTGGCGCCGGAATGCGTCAATCGTTCTGGGCCACGATCGTGAACACCGGCCCGATGTCGACGGCGCAGTTGGCTTCGAGCCACCGATCGACGGCCGCTGCTGATTTCTCCGTCGAGAAGATCGAGGCGAGTGCGATCTGCTCTGACTCCGGGTCGCCGGGAACCACGGTGCTCGCTGTCTCATACGCCGTCACCAACTGATCCCACTCGGGTTCGATCGCGAGCGGAGCGAGTTCGCCGATCTCGCGGTAGAGGTCGAGCAACGGTTCGATGTCGTCGGTGAACTGCAGGTCCGGTTGCGTCAATCGCTCGGTGTTCAACTGCACCTCACCGCAGAACCGTTCGGCGTCTCCGGCGTCGTCGCTCGCGCATGCGCCGATTCCCACTGCAGCGACGGCTGCGAGCAGTGCGGTGGCGGGTCGGCGGTGGAACATCGGCTGCATTGTCGCACGCTGGTCGGCCGAAACAACGGCGTGCGCGATCGACTCGCGTCGGTCATCTGGTCACTGTGTGACAGTGCACGGGTACGGTGGCACTGCCGATCGACCTCAGCGATGTTCGGCCGGTCGTGGGGCCGGATCTGCCCCTCCTTGTGTCCACTGCGGTTCGCCGCGTCACCCAAGGAGGCGCCATGTTCGCGTCGATTCCATCAGCCGTCGTCGTCGGAGCCCAGGGCTATCCGGTCCGCGTTGAAGCCCATGTCGGGCCCGGGCTTCCGGGCTTCTCGATCGGCGGACGCCCCGACGAGTCGGTCCGCGAGTCTCGTGACCGTACGCGAGCGGCGATTCTGAGCTCGCAGCTGCCGTACCCGAAGACCAGGATCACGGTCAACCTGGCACCATCTGACCTGCGCAAGTCCGGTGCCGGGCTCGACCTCGCAATCGCCGTCGGGATCCTTGCCGCCGGCGAGCAGATTCCCCTCGAAGCGATCGCTCGACTCGCGTTCATCGGTGAGCTGGGCCTCGACGGCTCGGTCCGAGCGGTACCGGGCGTCGCTCCGATGGTGGGTGCCTTGGGTGATGTCGATGTCGTCGTGCCGGTCGCCAGCGCTCTGGAGGCTGAGGTCGCAGCGCTGGGCCGCGTCCGCTTGGTGGCGACGTTGGGGGAACTCGTCGCGGTACTGAACGGCCTGACGCCGTGGGTCGATCACGAGGTGGCGTCCCCACCCGCGGAGCCTGAGCTGACCGCGGATCTCGCTGAAGTACAGGGTCAGCCATTTGCACGCCAGGCTCTGGAGATCGCCGCGGCCGGCGGCCACCACGTGCTGATGGTCGGTCCTCCCGGAGCCGGCAAGACCATGCTCGCTGCGCGTCTGCCCGGTCTGTTACCCCCGCTCGAGCGCGCTCAGGCCCTGGAGGCCACGATGGTGTGTTCGGCGGCCGGTCTGGCGCTGCCCTCAGGGGGCCTGGTCACCCGGCCACCGTTCCGGGCGCCGCACCACACGGCATCGAGTGCAGCGCTGATCGGGGGCGGCTCCGGAGCGGCGCGGCCCGGTGAGGTCTCGCTGGCACACGGCGGAACGTTGTTCCTCGACGAGATCGCCGAGTTCGCTCCCAAGGTGCTCGATGGTCTGCGCCAACCACTCGAAGACCGCCAGATCACCGTGTCGCGTTCGGGGGTGCATGTCGTGCTCCCTGCGGACTTTCTGCTGATCGCCGCGATGAATCCGTGCCCCTGTGGCGGTGGCGCACCCGGAGAGTGCCTCTGCAATGCTGACCAGTTGCACCGGTACGTGCGGCGCTTGTCCGGTCCACTGCTCGATCGTTTCGATCTTCGGGTCAACGTGCATCGGCCTGGTGTGGACGAATTGCTCGCTCATCGATCAGCGGAGTCATCGGCAACCGTTGCCGCACGAGTTGCAGAGGCTCGCCGGCGGGCGCTCGACCGTCAGGGATGTCTGAACCGCGAGCTGTCGGGGGCACAGCTCGATGAATTCGCGCCGCTCACCAATCCGAGCAGGGCGATTCTGCGTCACGAACTCGAGCACGGCCGATTGAGTGCGCGCGGGTACCACCGCATCAGGCGGGTCGCCCGGTCGATCGCTGATCTGGATGGTGGCGGCGGCGAGGTGGTCGACGTCGACGCGGTCCACCTCGCACTCGGCTTGCGCTCCGCGTTCACGAAGGTGCTCCCGATGGGACGAGTGGCATGAGCGCCGCCGAGACCACGCCGCACGGCGATGACGACGCAGTGGCCGGCGGCTATCTGTCCGCTCTGGCCGGCTTCGAGCACATGACGCCGAGCCGGCTCCGACACCTGCTGCGCGGCCGGACCGCCTGCGAGGCATATGCCATGGCGGTGGGAGACATTCCGCCATCCCCCGCACTCGAGGTGGTCTTCTCTCGCCGACTTGACCTCCGGACCAGATGGAGTGCGCAAGCCGCTCGGCGACGTCCCGAGCAGTGCTGGGCGGACACGGTCGCTGCCGGCGTGCGCGTGATCACGCCTGACCACCCGGAGTTCCCAGCGCAGCTTGCTGCAGACCCGGCGTGTCCCGCCGTACTGTTCGCACGGGGCGACCTGGCCGCGCTCGACGCCCGACGAGTCGGGATCATCGGTACGAGGAATGCAACACAGGCCGGTCGATCGACTGCTGCCCAGCTGGGGGCCGAACTCGCCGAGGTGGGCGTCGTCGTGTTGTCCGGGTTGGCACGCGGCATCGATGCTGCGGCGCACCGCGGCGCGTTGACGTGTCCGGATGCGACTCCGGTGGCGGTCGTCGGCAACGGGCTGGATTCGCCGTACCCGAAACAGAACACCGAACTCTGGAATCAGCTCGGTGCACGGGGTCTGCTGCTGTCGGAGTGGCCCGTCGGGGTCGCGCCGGACCCGTTTCGCTTTCCGCTTCGGAACAGAATTCTCGCTGCACTCACCGAGGTACTCGTCGTTGTGGAGAGTCGCGAGCGCGGCGGCAGCCTCATCACTGCCCGCGAGGCGATCACCCGATCGGTCGAAGTGATGGCGGTGCCTGGTTCGGTGCACAGCCGGGCCTCGGTCGGCACCAACAGGTTGCTTGCCGACGGAGCACTCACGGCGAACGACACCGCTGACGTGCTGATGGCGCTCGGACTCGACCATCGCCGGGCCGGTCGGGCCCGCTTCGACGCCCGCGCACCGCTCGCCGGGACAGATGTCGATGTCTACGATTCCTGTCGGAAGCAGCCACGGACCGTCGACGGGATCATGCTCCTGACCGGAGCAGGGGTCACAGAGACGGCCATGCAGCTGGCGCGGCTCGAACATGCGGGTTGGCTGACCGAGACCGGCGGATGGTTCGAGGCAATCGACGTCTGGGGCTCACTCGCGTGAGGCGCGATGCACGTGCGACGGGCGAACCCATCACGTCCTTCTTCGTTCGATGACCGTACGATCGGCCTGTGGACCTCTGGCGTATCGACGACTTTGCCGACGCTCTCACGTCGTTGTCGGACAACACGGTCACGGCCTACGTGTCGGACATGCGCGTGTTCGAAGCCTGGTGCGCCCGAGGGGAACTCGATCGCCCCGCTCAGGTCAAACGCACGACGATCAGGCGTTACCTCGCTCACCTCACGACGCGCCAGTTCGCACGCCGCACCATCGCCCGAAAGATCGCCGCAGTGCGGCGCTACTTCAAGTGGGCGGTGGCCAATGATCTCACTGAGGTCGATCCGACGAGTGGGGTCTCCGTTCCTGCCGGCGATGGCCGCCTTCCGCGTGTGCTCGACCGTCGCGAGATGGCAGGATTGTTGGACGCTCCCGCCGTTGCCGACGAGCCCGAGTGGCGCCGCCGGCGCGACGACGCCGTGCTGGAGGTGCTGTACGGATCAGGTCTGCGAGTCGCCGAATTGTGCGGTCTCGACGTCTCGTCGTTGGCGCTTGCGGTCGGCGCGGCAACCGTATGGGGCAAGGGCGGCAAGGAGCGCCGGGTCCCGCTCAGTGAGCCGGCGGTTCGTGCGGTTCGCCGGTGGCTGGATGTGCGCCCGGATGTGGTCACGCCCGATCAGGGCGACGCGCTGTTCGGCAACGAGGTGGGCAAGCGCCTTGCTCCGCGCGACGTCCGTCGCATCATCGATCGCCGGTCGCCCACGCCGACGCATCCACACGCGCTACGCCACAGCTTCGCAACGCACTTGCTCGATGGGGGTGCCGACCTGCGCGCCGTGCAGGAACTGCTGGGCCACGCCGATGTGGCAACAACTCAGCGCTACACCCACGTCAGCCGGGAGCGACTCTCGGCTGCCTACCGCGACTCCCACCCGCGAGCATGAGCATCGTTCCCGAAGACAAAGACCTCCAGATGCAATGGACGCGTTGGCACAACCGGCGCAATCCGGCAGCCCGGGACCATCTGATCGTCCATTATTCGCCGTTGGTCAAGTTCGTCGCCGGCCGCGTCGGCGCCGGCCTCCCGTCGAGCGTGGATTCCGGCGACCTGATCAGTTCGGGCGTCTTCGGCCTGATCGACGCCATCGAACGCTTCGACCGCGACCACGGTGCACAGTTCGAGACCTTCGCGGTGCCCCGCATCCGTGGCGCGATCTACGACGGTCTGCGTCAACTCGACTGGGTTCCTCGGTCTGTGCGCAGCCGGGCGCGCAACGTGGAGAAGTCCCTGTCTCAACTCGAACACCAGCTGGGCCGGGCGCCGACCGATGACGAACTGGCCGAGCACCTGCGAATCTCGTCGGCCGAACTGGCCAAGTGGTTGTCAGCGATTGCCAGCACGACGATCGGCCCGCTGGACCGAGCCATCGCTGCGGGTGCCGAACCAATGGCTCCCGACACCGCAGTGTCCGGTTCGCCAGCTGCGGTGGTCGAGGACCGAGAGCTCAGTCGCCTGATGCGCGAGCAGATCAAGAAGCTCCCCGATCGAGAGAAACTCGTGCTGTCGCTCTACTACGATGAGGGCCTCACCCTCTCCGAGATCGGTGAGGTCATGGGTGTCACCGAGAGCCGCGTGAGTCAGATCCACACCAAGTCGGTGCTGCATCTCCGATCACGGCTCGCGTCGGCCGGTCTGCACTGACCGGAACGCCGCAGTACCACTGCGCTCCGCAGCGCCGCCCATCGGCTGATTCGCAGCCCATCGACGCTTCCAGCGTCCATCTGCTGATCCGTTCCCGATGGAGGACCCCCGATGCGACGAATCCGAACTGTCCTGACTGCAATCCTGATCCTGACTCTCAGTGTGGCGCCAGCGTCACTGCCCGCACACGCTGCGCCGTGCTGGCGACCGCCGGTCAGCGGTCAGATCACCGACCACTTCCGTCCGCCGGCGTGCCCGTACTGCGCAGGGAACCGAGGCATCGAGTACCGGACCGCTCGCAACGCACCGGTTCGTGCCGTCGAGGCCGGCATCGTGACCTTCAGTGGACGTGTGGCGTCGACGGCGTACGTCGTGATCGAACATCGCAACAACTGGAAGGTCACCTACGGGCGCCTCACCGAGACGCTGGTCGAGCGTGGGCAGCGTGTTGCCAGGGGAGCGAGAGTCGGGGTCGCTGGCCCGGACTTCTACTTCGGGCTCCGGATCAACGACCAGTACCGCGACCCTGAAACGTTGCTGGGAACCGAAATCGGCCGTCCCCGCCTCGTTCCCGTCGACGGGACCGCCCGCCGCGCCGTGCCCAGCTCACGGTGGGCATGTGAACACTGAGCCGGGCCAGGTGGGGGGCGCCGCCGGGGGCCGGTAGCATCGATGCCGTTGTTCCATCCGGGACGACACCCACCTCAATTGTTCCGTCGGTCAATCAGCGGTCGCCCCCGGGCGCCGGCCGACGGAAAGAACCGCACAAGGAGAACACCATGGCTGTCATCAGCATGCGTCAGATGTTGGAGTCCGGAGCTCACTTCGGTCACCAGACCCGTCGTTGGAACCCGAAGATGAAGCGTTTCATCTTCGGTGAGCGCGCCGG
>ENA-ORXT01001547-ORXT01001547.1-marine-metagenome-genome-assembly--contig:-NODE-1547-length-30514-cov-28.643099_pt1 | contig 30514 bp, 23 predicted proteins | sample MGYA00237868_ERZ511482 | MGnify/ENA metagenome assembly ERZ511482 | reverse complement strand
AGGTGATGATAGCATATCTACTCCTTCGTCGTAGAGACGCTACATACCATTATACGTTATATGCAAGCAAATCGAAATAATATTAAACAGTAAATCTAAACATAAAAAAATGATAACTATCTTTTGGTGGATGGCTTGGATTGGTGCCGTTTTAGCTGCAACTGGAACAATTGGGTACCAAGTATGTAATCATAATATTAAACAGAAAAGTGAAGAAAAAGCTACAAAAGAAAGAAGTGACAACACAAAGACGATTACTGATAAACAAGATGAAATAGGAACCAAATTAGATTCTATTACATCGAAAAATAGCGCTGATTCAAAAAATATAGATTCAATTCTTGGCGATCAACAAAGCATTAAATCTCAGCTTGATGAACTTTCAAAGGATCTAATGACTCAGAAGGAAAAAGAAAATTTGCTAAGGGAATTTGGCGATATTATATCTAAAGAAATTAACAAAATCGATTTTAAAAAATCAGATAGGTCAGATTCTGAGTATATAGAAACGACTGACGAGCACAAAAAACAAAGAATTAAAGTGACACTTGAAAGTGCCCAATCATTCTATGAAAAAGAGTCTGGTTTCTCAAGTAAACAATACGTAAATCATAAAATCGGAACAATAGGTTTTGATTTCCAAGATTTTACTGTGAGGAATTCAAAGTATAACTCCAAAATCAGAAATAAAATAATTGGAGCTATTGGAAAGTTATTTAGTGATTCAATTGATGGATCGTGGAGATATAGGTCACTCGGCGACACATATATTCTATTTGTTCCCATACTAAATGAAGAGGAACTCTTAAGAATTGCGAAGAAAATACACGTCGTCTTGAATAGCTATGATTGGGAAGAGTTTGATACGGAGTTCTTCTTAAATACAATTACAACTTACACCACAATTAGTAATGAGGATGATATTGAGGATCGACTTAGGTTTATACTTAAATCATTAATGGTGCAAAAAGCAGACGGTATCGTTTTTGATAAAGCTATCGAAGGATCAAGTAGCAAAGAAGAATTATATACATTGATATCATACAAAAAGCTAAAGAAATAGCCAGCATATAACACAGCATGATGACAGAATCCTTCCTACGTCGTGACTCTGCATATGCATTATTCGTTATCTCTAAGCAAGAGAAAGAATCACATTAATCTAATAGTCATGACATTTGCGAAATTTACCAATTTTTGGTAAATTTAAATAAAGTGATAAGATATGAAAAATACATCTATATCTCTTGGGAATTATTTTGACCAATTTGTAAGTAGTCAAGTTTCGGCTGGACGCTATAAAAATGTTAGCGAAGTTATCAGAGCCGGACTTAGAATGTTGGAAAATGAGGAAATTAAAGCAATTGCATTGAGAAATGCTATACAGGAAGGATTGAATAGTCCGTTAGTTGAGGATTTTGACTTTGATGAAAATCTAAAAAGACTAAAAGCAGAAAAAAGAAAAAATGTCTAAAGTTATACTTAGACAAGAAGCCATAGATGACTTAAATAATATTAGGGACTATACTTTTGAAAAATGGTCTGAAAAGCAAGCTGATAAATATTATGCAATAATTAAAATGGCTTGTAATTGCGCTCAGGGCAGGCAGTATGGGTCTTCCAGATAATGAATATCGGAACAGGCCGTATACGGCGGTTCATTTATTCAAAGTTTGACTTTAAAGTAGTAGTCTATCATAGACATATAACCTTTTCTCCTAAGTCTGGAAAGCGTGATTGTCGTTCCGAGTATATGGCTTTGAGCTATTGCCCATCCTCTCATTCTAAATCGACTCCACGAGTATGCTTTACCTTGTTTGATGCCAAGCCTAATAAGTTTCTTGCGCTAAAGCTCCTCCAAGAGTAACAACTAACATAAAACTGCTGACGATATGATAATAGCCACCGCTATAACAGAACTCCTGTGCATATTGCTAAAGAAATCGGAGCTTAATCCTACTGCTGTTAGTCAAATATAGTACTACGTTAGACAATCGTCACCTTGATATTAGATGTAGCTCCATAATCAACCTGTACTCTTAGAGAATATTCTTATCTTAAAGTCTAAATAACAACATAGCGTTACCCCATACAAAGTCCAACTGGAATTTAGCTATATTAAAATCCACATACATTCTTTTGTGTTACCGCCAACGACTTAATAACATAACACTAATCGATATGAAAAATCTATTGTTAATTATACTGCTGATAAATTTGGGATGTTCACAGGTAAAAGAGAATAGTTTTCAATTTCGACCAATTAAATGCAATCCAGATGAAATGCCAAAATTTGATGGAAATAAAGTGACAATTTTAGATGATCAAGGGAACCCATTAAAAGACACTATAATTGGAGAGATAGAGAAAAGAAGAAGAGTGTTTAAACCATGTCGAGAAATTATATACAAATCAGAATTTAAAACTAAAAAAGGCGAATTGATTTCCAAAGGAAGAATAAAAATGATGGCCAAAGGAAGACGTTGGCAATTCCAACCAGATAAACAAGATGAAATTTTAATTCAATATGAATTCAGTCAAAAGGATTTTGATAGTAATAAAATTCATCAATTAAATAAAGGATTGATTGCTGATAAATGGATAGGAGAAGTAACTGAAGGGGTAATTGAAAATGTTGAAAAGGTATGGATGCATCCATTCAGATTTAATCAATATAATTTTACAGAGGTTGCACCATTTCCAGAAATTAAGTTTCCTCTTAGAATAGGAAAAACCTGGACAGGAAATTTACAAATACAAGAAGGTTGGGGAGATTGGGAAAATACTTCTGTATACTCAGAATACCAAGTGGTAAATAAAGAAACGATAAATACCAGTTATGGCAAAATAAAAAATTGTTGGAAAATTAAATCTAAAGCAAAATTTAAGTTAGGAGAATCTACGTTTGATTATTGGTTTCAAGAAGAATTAGGCTTCGTAAAAATGAGTTACAAAAATTACGGAAATCAAACTCTTCAAATAGTTTTAGTGGATGTCATAGAAAACTAATATGAATTGAATTAAGAAAATTTATTAGTTACCTCGTCTCCATAATAAAAGGCAACCTCGCCATGGGCTCACGATATTGCATAATAGATCTGATATCCTGATACTTATCCCACATTTCTTGCTCTGGACCTGTAAGAGATATCTGGGCAGTCTGTCCTTTCATCATTTCGGATATAAGTTCTTCCCATACTTCTTTCTTGATGAATGGATATTCTTTGACTTTATAATCAGAACCGAGTTCTGCTAATTCTGCAGCAATCTTAAGTGCTTCTTCTATACCTCCGAGTTCATCTACTAATCCTATCTCTACAGCCTTACGGCCTGTCCATACACGTCCTTGCGCTACTTCGTGGACTTCATCTATAGTCATGTCTCTGCCATCCGCCACTCTACTTAAGAACTTCTGATACATATCATCAGTGAACTTCTGCATCATCGTAGCTTCCTCTTCATCAATATCAAAGAATGGTGTCATACCTACAGAATGTGGACTCGTCTGTACGGTATCGAAGCGTACGCCGAGTTTGTCATTCATAAGTTCTGTCATATTAGGCATCATAGAGAAGACACCTATAGAGCCAGTAAGTGTGTAGGGATCTGCGACGATCTTATCTGCACTTGCTGCAATGTAGTATCCTCCAGATGCAGCGTAGTTACCGAATGATGCGACGACTGGGATGCCTTTAGCTTGGAGCTCTTTCATCTCTTTCCATATCGCATCAGATGAGAAGGCACTACCACCTGGAGAGTTTACTCTTAGTACAACAGCTTTTGTTTTCTTAGACCTTCTTAACTTGTCGAATATTTCGTGGTATTTTATTTCACTTACTACACCTTTATTTTCATTATTGTATTGGATTTCGCCTTCAGCGTAGATGACTGCGATCTCATTGTCAGAACTTGGCTTCTTGATGTATTTTTTAGAATCATATTCTGATAAGCTGACGTAATTGATTTCTTTGCCTTCATTTATATCGAGCTTAGCTCTTATCATATCTTCAAACTCATACCAGTAAGCTTTGCCATCTATGATACCGTTCTCTATACATTTGTCGATGTTATCAAAATCAAGCTCATTAATAACTTCCTTGAGCTTAGCAGGAGAGGTGCCTCTGGATTGGGATACATCTTCTAAGAACTCGTTATAGTAATCTGTGAGGTATTCTCTTGTTTGTAGTTTATTAGCTGGACTCATATCATTACGTCGGAATGGCTCAGTAGCACTTTTAAAATTTCCAGCGTAGAAGACATTCATCTTGACGCCTAATTTATCTAAGCCTTCTTTCATAAATGGTATCATGGCACTGTATCCATTGATATCCACTGTTCCGTTGGGATTAGAGAATATAGTGTCTGCAGCTGAAGCTAATAAGTAACTTGAGTTAGAGTAGAAGTCTCCATATGCATAGACGAATTTGTCAGTAGAGTCTCTGAATTCTTGGATGGCATCTCTTAATATTGCGTTAGTCACTAATCCTGCACCACTAGCCATAGGAGCCTTGTATACGATGCCTTTTACATTCTTATCTCCTTCGGCTTTTTTGATAAGATCCTTTATCCTATGTACACCTATAGATTTCTCAGCTTCGAAGTTGAAATTGCCATGATCGACATTGCCAGTCTTCTCTGGGATGGTATTATCGAGTTCTAAAAGTAATACAGACTTAGTAGCCACCTTAGTATCTTTCTTAGAGAAAACGCTTCCGATCGCGATCAGCACAAAAAATAACAATCCTAATGCTAAGAATGTACCAAGACAAGAGGCGAATAAAAATTTAAAAAATTGCTTCATTATAATCGTTTAATATCTGTAGTTCTGAGCTTATAGAAAAATGAATATGTGTCCTTAAGAATATAGTTGTTACTATGGTCAGACAGCGTATGGACGCTGCTAAGGTATAAAAATAGTCCTTTTAGGGCTGTCGGCAGCAAATAAAATAGACTAATCACGTTTGTTAAACGATGAGAGAATGATTAGCTTTAAGCTCGATTTGTCTTGACCATTTGCCTGATCTGACTTATATCTCCTAATTTTATCGAATATTTAATAATCTAACTGCATTTACGTTACAGTATAGTAAACCCTGTATGACACGCCAGACTCCATTCGTAATACTATTATTCTCACTGCTATTAGCGGTAAGCGTTAATGGTCAGATGTCTGTGGAGCCCAGTAATACTCAGCCTTTTACACCTCAGAATATTATAGAGAATGTCTTCTTAGGTAATGGTGTAGAGATCCTCAGTATAGATTATGAAGGTACAGAAGATGCAGTCGGTGTATTCAGCAATGCAAGACCATATGTAGGATTAGGTCGAGGTATAGTGCTGTCTACAGGATCGGTAGAAGATATTAACGAAGTATCTTCAGAACTCGCTGATGGCGATACATCACAAAGCGGAATCGTCGATGAGCAATTAGAAGAGCTCGCAGGTATCACAGTTAAAGATGTAGCTAGATACACCATAGAATTTATTCCTACCAGCGATACACTTAGATTTAAGTACGTATTTGCTTCTGAGGAGTACCCAGAGTTCCAGTGTAGTAGTTCTAATGATGCTTTTGGTTTCTTCATAAAAGGGACTAACCCTAATGGACCAGATTATGATTTTAAAAATATAGCACTCATACCAGATCCTGATAATCCATCTGCATTTCTTGATCTTCCTGTAACGATCAATAATGTCAATAATGGAGTAGTGCCAAGCATCGGTAATCCTGACAGATGTATACTTGAATACTCGGAATATTACAATGATGCGCCAGCTAACGATTATCCAGTATTCAATGGATACCTTGATGTATTTATAGCTGAAGCGATCGTCGTGCCATGTGAAGTCTACACCATTAAGATCGCTATAGGAGACGGTAGAGAAGGCGAGATAGATTCGGCAGTATTTTTAGAAGAGAAAAGTTTTAGTACGGGCTCACTAGATATAAGCTTAGATAATCCAGGTATCGATGGCGGTATATCAGAAGGATGCCTGCCTGGTCAGATTAATATCTCATTACCTAACGTAGCGACAACTGACTATCCTATAGAATTAGAAGTATTGACGGATCCCAGCCTTGGAGATATCGCATTGCCTAATGTTGATTTTGAGTTGGTTATGGATAATTTATTTATACCTGCAGGCCAGTCTTCTACAACGATTGATCTTATGCCTCTAAGTGATTCTGATGAGGAAGAGACAGAATTTATTTACATAACAATAAGAAAGGATATATGTAACTTAGATACACTTGTAGTTCCAATATTTGATAACAGTCTTGATTTCGTAGATCTACCAGATACTGTATTTACATGCTTTCAGAATCCGATAAGATTAGAAACGATGCTGGACGATAAAGTCAATATCACAGTACCTCCCATTTTTACTAATAGTACGAACTATACAATATCAGGATTAGGCAATGCTGTAATGTCTCCTATACAGGTGAGCAACTTACCGCAAGAATTTCTCAGTCCAAGAATGATTGCAGAAGTCTGTATAGATACACTTACCCATACACGACTTAATGACTTAGATATATTCTTAAGTGCACCAAGTGGTCAGTACTTAGAGTTATCTACAGACAATGGACTTAGGGCTGATAATGATACTCAGCAAGATACATTCTTGAATACATGCTTTACAATAAGAACGAGTGGCTTTATAGATCTTGGTGATCCTATCGAAGGTAGGATGGACTTGAGTAATACAACTTACAGTGGTAGTTACCTCCCAGAGGGTGCATGGGGTAGCTGGTTATCTCCTATCGTGTCTCTATCTAATGGGACCTATAACTTGATCATAGTAGACGACCAAGGAGAATTTGACGGTGAGTTATTGTCATGGACTATTAAGTTTAATTCAAGATACGAGATAGATTATCAATGGTCACCTATAGACGGGCTGAATTGTCCTTTCTGTCCAAGTACAGTGGTACGGCTTGATTCATCACAATATTATTATCTGACCCTATCAGATAGCTACAGCTGTAGTAATGAAGATTCTATATGGGTAGAAGTCATTCCAGAGCCAGAAAAGCCCGAGGTCAACTGTATAGGTATATCCCCGAGTGAAGTATTGATAAGCTGGAATGATATGCCTAATGTGACTTCATATGAGTTTAGAATTAACGAAACATTCCCGTGGATATCTACAGATGCTAATCTCTTACGTAGAGGCTACAAGATAACATCATCTTCTACGGCTAATGAAGTAATTGTAGAGGGCTTGCTTCCAGAAGAGGAAATACAGATAATATTTAGAGGTATTAATGTAGACTCAAGAGTCAATAATGGAGCATGTCTTGGTATAAATGACACTTTAATATGCCAATCACTACCTTGCCTTAAATCTTCGCCAGTGATAGATACAATAATTATCTCTCAACCATCTTGTGACACACAAGGTGGTAGCCCAGTTGAGATTATTGCTTCGGATGAAGATCAGCCACTGACTTATCGGATATATAAAGACATATTTACATCAGAAAATAAAACAGGAGTATTCTCAAGTTTACCGCAGGGGGACACATTTCTTAAGGTGATAGATGCAGATGGGTGTATAACCTTGGATACCATAAGTGTAGATGATCCTCCGCCAGTCGAGATTATAGATTCTATTACAACAATAACATGTACCGATGCTGATGACGGTATGATAGAACTTGTCGTAAATAGTGAGAATCCGCCACACCAATATCTGTGGTCTCACGATATGTCTACTGATAGTATAATAGTAGATCTCAGTGCAGGCGTATATACTGTTACTGTAACTGATAGTGATGGCTGTACTAATTCTGGAAGCTATCAATTATTAAATCCTGAGCCTATCGTATACTCTTACAACCTGATAGACACAGTTGATTGTCTCGGTATTAGAGATGGTACAGCAAGTATGATTATAGAGGGAGGGGCAGAACCTTATCAGGTTACTTGGGATAATATTACAATCGCAGATACGATAACCGAATTGAGACCAGGACTTATATTGTATAAGATAGAAGATGCCAATGGTTGTGTAATCATAGATAGTGCTGAGGTGATACAGAGAGTAGGTTTTGAGGTATCCTCTTCAGCTTCTGTACTGACTTGTTTTACTGATACTACTGCCACTGGTATGGTAATAGCCAGCCAAGGTATAGCCCCATATATTTATAATTGGGAAAATGGACAATCTGATGCATCAGCTTTTGAGTTGCATGCAGGAGATAACTTTGTGACGATTACAGATCAAGAAGGCTGTGAGGTTATAGAACCCGTTTTCGTAGATGCTCCTCCGGAAATTATTGTTATACCAGAGATCATACCTACAAGTTGTTTTGGCGGCAATGATGGATCTGTAAGTATAAGATTAGAAGGTGGCAAAGGATCACCATATAGTATAGAATGGTTTAATGGAGCTGAGACTTCTGGACTGGTAAATCTGAGATCGGGTAACTATTGTGTTACTGTTACAGATTCTAATGACTGTGCAGCTGTAAGATGCTTCAATGTCAACGATACACCCATAATCGAAGCTAATCCAGACCTCGTTAATGTAAGTTGTCTGGGAGAATGTGATGGTCAGATAACATTGATGCCATCAGGTGGGACTGGTAACTTCTCCTATAACTGGACTGGTCCAAGTTCATTTACTTCTACAGATTCTATTATCAGTGATCTTTGCGTAGGGGATTATCAATTAACCATTACGGAACAAGATGATCCTAATTGTAGTCAAATATTCGAATTGGCTGTTGAGATAAGCAATGTTATAGATATCGTTATGTTGCCAGTGAAGTTTATCTCATGTCATAATGGTAATGATGGAATATTAGAAGCAATCCCTACAGGTGGCACAGAGCCTTTTATATATGAGTGGTCTAATAATGTTGTGATGAGTAATGACAGCATCGCCTCTTCTTTGTCACAAGGCATCTATATTGTAACTGTAACTGACGCTAATGGATGTACTTCAAGTAATGAGAGGATACTTTCAGAGCCAGATAGCCTACAGGCTGTTTTTGATAATAAGATGATAACGTGCTTTGGTGATAATACTGGTGAGAGCATAATAGCGATAGAAGGTGGAGTGCCAGATTATTTGATTAGTTGGGACGGAGGATCTGCAAGTGATACCTTATCTATGCTTACGGCAAGGACATATCAAGTGACTGTAACAGACAGAAACGGATGCCAGCTGATAGATGCTACTGAAATTATACAACCAGAAAACCCTATTAATATCGGGCTCGATATCACAGATATTACTTGTAATGGAGCTGATGATGGAGTTGTAAGATTAGGAGTTACTGAAGCGGTACATCCAGTTCAGTATAGTCTTGATAATAATAATTTCAAATTCGACAGCACATTTCTGAATATCAGAAGTGGAGACTTTACTGCCTATATATTAGATGGAAATAATTGCGAGCAGTCAATTGATTTTATAATTCCAGAAGGACCAGAATTAGAAGTAGATCTTGGTGGTGATACGACAGTCTTCTTCCAGAATTCTGTGGTATTAAGTGCATTAGTGTTGAATAATCAAGGAGATATCTCTTACGAATGGTCCACGGCTTCTCCTGACATATTTTTCAGTTGTACTGATTGTCCTAATCCACTGATAGAAAGTGTAACGAGTGCTTTTTCAGTTATGCTTGAAGTTACTGATGACCTTGGTTGCATAGGTACAGATTTCATCAATGTCAATTTTGATGATCTTGATAATGTCCAAGTACCAGCGGCATTTTCTCCCGATGGTAATGGCTCTAACGAATTACTGAATGTTTTTGGTGACCCTGGTATTACCATTACTTCATTTAAAATATATAATCGCTGGGGCTCAGTGGTATACACAGATAGTAACTTTATGACTAATAGTATGGGCAGAGGATGGGATGGTACACTTAAGGGTAGCGATGCACCATCTGATTCTTATACATGGACTGTGGAGTATATTGTAGGAAGTGGGAGGGTTGAGTTTAATTCGGGCCAGACAATTCTATTCAGATAAATTAAATATATTTGTAATATAAAATACATTGATTATCAGTAATATATATAGAATTTTGCTACTTATGGTAGTTTTAGGTTTTTCCATATCGTTGTATGGACAAGAACCTATATTCTCTATATCTACAAGTACGGATACCTACCTTAATCCAGCTAATACATTTAATGCAATTACCAGTGACGCATTTCTTAAGTTTGATGTGCAGTTCCGAGACCAATGGAATTCTGTGAGATCTGGGGATAGTTATGCTACATCCAAGTTACATGCGGAGTATAATATCTATGAGTCACAATATGATGCATGGAATATGGGCGTTATTTTTCTGAGTGACCAGTCAAGTGCTCGTAGTCTCGGATATACAACTTTTCAGCTGTTGGGATCCTACTCAAGAAAACTTACTGGAGACAGGAGGAATAGAGATAGCCATATGATCACCTTAGGTGGTGCTTTTGGTTTTAACCAGATGAGTAGCTCTGTCGGTAATTTATGGTTTGGACGTCAGTTTGATCTGAATACATTCTCTATAGATAATAGCTTAATGACGGGAGAAGAATTCAGAAATGATTCATACAATTACAATAGTCTGAATATAGGAGGTCGATGGACATACTTGATAGAGAAGGGCATATACTATACCGCAGCTTTAGCTATAAGTAACCTTAATAATCCGAGCGTCAGTTCTCTAAATCAAGATTATCTTATCAGTCCCAGGATCGTGTTTCAGTCAGAAGCAGCGATGTATCTTTCTGATGGATTTGAACATATTCCTGCTTTGACATTCGTGTCGCAGAACGGCTTCTGGCAATTAGTCCCTTCGTATAAAGTTTCTATAGATATTAATAGTGATGAAGATGCATTCTCACTGCTTGCAGGAGTAGGTGTAAGAGCAGTTAACTCTGTAGAATCAGTCATGGCAGATGCCGTACTGTTTAACCTTGGTCTACATTCGCCCAATTGGAGTTTCTGCTTTAATTTCGATATGAATATATCTTCACTGAGGACATTTACTAATAGCAACGGAGCTATAGAATTGGCATTAGGCTATAGTCTTACACGTAACTAATTGCATTCGCTGATTAGATTTCTATATAACTTTGAATAGCATAAAAGAATTACCATACAGTTGTAACTGTCTTTTTTCATTAACTGCATAATTTCTTTTATGTTTATAAGCGATGATAAATCCACTCTCTTACTTGTTAGCAGCAATCCGTATAATTTTATTGATTGTTATTATGGCGATTTTCTTATTGATCTATATACCTATAGATCTTGTATTTAAGATAAATACTCCTGAGCGAGCATTCTGGCTGAGAAGGCTCTATATAAGTTTAGCTATTCCGATATTAGGTATAAGAACTAAAGTAAGCGGTACGCCATATGATGGCACTGCATTGTATGTATGTAATCACAGAAGTCTCTCTGATCCGCTTATTGTATCCGCTTTTGTCAATGCATTTGTAATAGCTAAAGCTGAGGTGAGTAAGATTCCTATACTCGATACTGGTGCTAAGCTTACAGGAATTATCTACGTCAAGCGAGAAAGCCAAGGCAGCAGACATGATGTACGAGCTAAGATGGTGGAGACACTTCTCAGTGGTGTCAATATTCTCGTATATCCTGAAGGTACTGTCAATAGTGAACTTCAATTATTAGACTATAAGCCGGGGACATTGATAGAAGCTGTAAAAAATAACATTCCTGTGGTCCCTCTGGTACTAGAATATCATAGCGAAAAAGACCTCTGGGTTGACAGAGGTTTGGTTTCTCATTTCTTTGTGCAATTTGGAAAATTTTTCACAAAATCAAAATTGGTAATAGGCCCTCCTATGACTGATGAGGATGGTATTGTACTTAGAGATAAGGTGCAGAAATGGTCACAAGCTCAGATCTATAATATCCATGAAGGATGGGGGAGTTCTATAGAAAAAATCATCAATCAGCAGGAATAAACTTAAGTGATATAGAATTGACACAATGACGTGTGTTCTTATCCGTTAGTCGTTCTCCAGAAAAGACATGACCTAAATGCCCTTGGCAGTTATTACATATAATTTCTACACGTCTGCCATCGGCATCCATTACTCTCTTAACAGCACCACCGATCTCATCATCAAAAGATGGCCATCCACATCCTGACTCAAATTTGTCAGCAGACTCATAGAGTGGTGTCTCACATTTTCTACATATATATGTCCCTGCAGCTTTATGGTCATAGTACTCACCTGTAAATGGTCTTTCTGTTCCTTTTCTTTCTATGACATAAGCTTCCTCTTCCGTAAGGGTATTGAATTTTTTGGGTTCTGGTAAGAGGTGTTTGAAGCTCTCTCTGAGCTTAGTAAGCTTTGGTGATATTATAACTTGGCAATAGCTTTTTTGGCTGTTATTAAGGTAATAGTCATGGTGGTATCCCTCTGCCGGATAGAATGTTTCTTTGAGCTTTACTTCGGTTACAATGTTGTCTTCCCAGACCTCTGATGCTTCGTTAGCGATAAAGTTTTTGACGAGGGCTATCTCATCAGTATCAGTGACATAGATGCCTGACCTGTATTGTGTACCCACATCATTACCTTGACGATTAAGAGTTGTCGGATTATGTGTAGAGAAGAACACTGAGAGCAGATCTTTTATTGTAATAATTGAAGGGTCGTACTCTACTTTTATAACTTCATTATGTCCGGTATTGCCAGTACATATATCTTTATAGGTCGGGTTCTCTGTTTGTCCAGCTGTATATCCTGGAGTGACAGCATTTACACCTTTTAATTTCTGGAACACGGCCTCCGTACACCAGAAACATCCTCCGCCTAATATGATTGTCTTTATGTTATCCATAGCAGCTATATCGTATTATTAGATTTATAACATAGTAATAATAATATGCCTCACTAAGTTCAATATGGTTAATTAGTAATTTTTATTATCTAAATGGATGAATTCAAGAACTTTTTAAGAGCACATCAAGTCCAATAATCCTTGTGGTAATCAGCAGCACTGAATTCTATATCTTAATACTTAATAATCTTCTCAAGGTATAAAGTATTAGAGGTATTACCACTATTAGAAAATATAGAAACAAAATATAGACCGCTCGGAAGTGTACTGATATCTATGACGAGTTCCTCATCATTAGGCATGTTGTATGTTCGGAATGTATTACCGAGACTGTCTAAGATATTGATGGTGTAATCTGAAGTACTTCCTTTTATTGTAAATAGTCCCATAGTGGGGTTAGGGTACAGCGTAATGTCGTCGGTGGTCAGGAGCACATCTTGTAGAGAGGTACTCATTTGGCAACCTATGTTTTCCATGACAGCTTGATACTTAGGTGCAGGTAGTACTGTGGTGTTTTGGTTCATGGTTTCGAGAATACCCCAGCTTCCATATTGTGCACTTAGTGGTGTGATAAAACTGAAGTGCATTAATAGCATAGGATCGTCAGAAGTATTCAATGCTCTCATCTCATCGAACCATTCGTTGTAGAGGTTGTACATCGCAGTATCTCTCTGTATGTCATTGAGTGCATTCTGGTAGCTAGGCATAACTCCAAATGGAATCGGTGTCATATGATGTCCACCTTCATAGAATGCAAGTGGAACACCATGAGTATCAGCTATCGTTTTCATGTTGTTGATATAGCTCATGCTATTAGCCATCCCAAGTCTTGTGTGGTAGGCGATATCTGCAACTGTAGCGCTACTGCCTAAGCCATCTAATATCGCTTCTGACGATTCGTCATAAGAAAAATAAAAGGTCGGAGAAATTACGTCAAACGAACCAGCCGTAAGATTATTTACGATTCTTTCACTTACATCAAGCCATCCCGTCTGTACAGGAGCGACTCTGCTTATACGATCCATTTCTGAAGAAAAACTTGTAGACCATAAGTCCAATGTGTTTTGAACTTTTGGGACAATACATTCTGGCCATACGGCATTACCGGCGCTACATTCATATTCGTTAAGCCACTGTGCTTGTCCGAATATCCAATTCCAGATCTCATTACTGTACTCTACGTATATATGCCTATCACTATCGACATTATCACGAAAGAAATCCGCCATATTACTAATGTAATTATTACTCGCAGTATGTGGTACGCATACCCATCCATCGACTCCTAAGTCGTTAATCAATTCTGCCATGAGTTCATATGGTACACCCTTAGTACCTGAGTAAGTGTAGAAGCCCACTGGGGTACGCTCACTCCAGTCAACTAATGTCGGTGACTGCCAAGTCCAAGGATCGGGCTGGCCCCAGTTATTAGTATGTCCCCAATCCATAAATCTTATGGTCCTGAAATCTGAAAGCTCATCGATCCAGTCTTGATTAAATGGTTGTGTCTGATAGGTGCTCTCAGTACCAGGCAACAGTAATCTCATATTGCTTACTGGATCGTTGATATCCGACGATATCATTGTTATCTGCATCAATGCACCTGGTGTGGTTGTGTAATCAAATTCGTATCTATTGCTATTGACCATAACGATATTAGTAGGAGCTCCAAAGAATGTAAAATCACCTGTACCATCCCATAACAAAGTATATGTTCCTGTCGGCCAAGAATCCATACCATCCCATACAGTAGCTACTTGTTGTGGTAGTGGTGTACTTGGAAAGTTCTGCGGAATATGAGTAGGGTAGCCATTAGCATCGTATGTTAAAGAATCAGCATAGCCGGTATCCCATGTGTAGCTGTTGTCATTTTCACCTTTTGTATACCATGTTCTTGCTGTTTTCATTGCATTGGCGAATGGAACTTCTCTGCTAAAGTCAGATATACCAGCTAAATTTATCCCCATCTCAATTGCGCAACTATCGGCAATCTGAGCTGAAAGTGTGCATGGAAATAACAGCGTAATAATACAGAAGTAGAAGAATGAATTACAAGATGTTTTCATTAGTGATTGTATTAGATTGTAATGGGGTATAGACTATTGCTTATTAAAGCATATCTAATATACAAATTTATTGGTATTGTTGTTTGATGGGTGTGTGAGATTATTACATAACGAGTTAATCACAAAGTGCATCTGGATTAGAATATTTATGTAGGATATTATTAGATTTGAAAAGGCTTTCTGTTTTCTTTTTACAATTTCATAAAACCATTATTTAATAATACCCATTTTTTTAAACAGCTTTTCGGCTTTGGATTCTGAGCCATCGGCTTTCTGAAAACTCATGAGCTCATCCCACTTTCTGTTGTCTGCAAGTGTGGCTTGTTGTGCCCAGTCTTTAGGATCTATGATTTTATATTTATCGCCATATCTGTTGAGAATAGTCTTTAGATTTTCGGTATTGTTCTTTGATAATAGATTAAAGTTCTTAATGCCGTTCTCTTTAAGGACTTGTTCCATCTTAGGACCTATGCCTTCTATGATCTGTAAGTTGTCATTACTGACTTTAGAATATTTGTCACTTGTGCCTGACACCTTAGTAGGACTAGACCTTAGTGGCGTAGGTACTATTGGAGCTGTAGCTGATAGGCGCTTAGTGTCAGTCTGATTGGCAGAGAGGCTACTGATCTTAGCCTTGGCAGTTGACAGTTGGTGCTTATAATCTCTTATTTCGCTGCTGAGAGCATCTTTCTCTTTATCGCAGGCATTTAATTTTTTCTTTAAGTCATTAATGCGAGAATTGGCCCTTGCATGATCGTCTTCAAGCTCTCTATATTTACGGACCCATTTGCCCCATATTAATCGCCCTAATATTAGACCTAATAGAAAAGGGAGTAGCCACGCTAACCACCAATAACTGCAAAAGTCTGTGAATATATTCAAAGTCATATCTAAAAGTATTTTCTGTCTATTTTATAATTTGTAATTCTGTTCTTCTGTTTTTAGCTCTTCCTTCTTCGGTGTAGTTATTGGCGATAGGGTTGTTTTCGCCACTTGACATAACGATGACCTTATTCGGTGATAAGCCTTTTTTAATGAGATAATTTTGGATCGTAAGTGCTCTTAATTCTCCGAGTCTTCGGTTATATTCTTTAGAGCCTTCATCATCGGTATGTCCTATTAATCGTATGGACTCTCCTGAGCTTTTTACTTTTGCGACGACCTCATCTAAGTACGCTTCTACTTCTGCGTCGTTTAGTTTCTGCGAGGAGCCGTATGGGAAATATATAATTGTCTTGTCATCTACTTCTATAATCTTTTCTGTATTTCTGGCATAGCGGAATGTGATAAGATTATTAAGTTCAGAATGTAGGCAAGAGTCTCCTTTCACTTTAGAACCTAATCTTACACGGTCTTTTCCGACCTTACTTATTAGCTTAAGCACATTGCGGGCACGTTCCATACCAAGATTGTCTTTTGCATCAGAGTTTTCATCATTATAATAGTGGCCGTTGATCTCTAGTAAGCTATTGCCCTTAAGGTTACTTATCAGTGAGTCCCTAAACTTGACCCATTCTGGATCTGTATTAGGCACGGCACTCGAGCAATCGAATCCTATTGGTGTCAATTTTTTAATGCTGGGTGCAATGCTCTTAACGGGTGCAACAGGTGGTATTACTTGAGGAGATACTCCCCGATGACCATCATCAGAACAACATGTATCCTGACATTTCCAATAAAATAATCCTAAAAGCAACCAGATAATAATGATTATACTACGCATAAGCAGGTACAGGTATAAGTAAATTTGATTATTTAAGAGCTATACAAAATGAGCATATAAGCTTTCAATTAAGTCAAAATACATATTAAAATCATATATACAACATTTACGATAAGTTTTAACGTGGAATTGATAAGCTAAATATTATCAATCGTTAAGCTTTTGATTTTACTGAAATTAGTATAAAGATAAGAATGGCTTCAATTATCCTAATTCGGTTCTTTGGATACATTACTACTGTCAAATTCCTAATTATTTCATAGATTTATTCCATTAGTAATAATCAGTTGTAATAAGAAAAGTGTAAAGATGAGAAGATTGCCTTTGTTTCCTTTGGGTTTGGTTGCTTTTCCAGATGAGAAGCTTAACCTACATATATTTGAACCCAGATATAAGCAGTTAGTATTAGAATGTCATGAGGAGAATAAGACTTACGGAATACCTCCAGTTATCGATTCTAAGCCTACAACTATAGGATCAGAAATGAAAATTATTGAGATATCCCACATCTATCCAGATGGGAAGATGGATATCAAATCAATAGGTGTCGGTAAGTTTCGTCTTAATAAATTTCATGCGAAAGCTGACTATAAACTCTATCCAGAAGGGGAAGTTGAGATGATAGAAGATGATGGTGCCACTAATATCGTAATCCAAAGCAAAGTTATAGAATTGATCACAAGCCTATATACGATTATGAAGATGGATATTCCCATACCGTCGGTATCCAATACGTTCAAGATATACACAATAGCCCATAAGATCGGTCTTAACTTCGAACAAGAAATAGAACTGCTCAAAATAAATAGCGAAGTTGGTCGCTTAGAGTATGTACAAGATCATCTCGTAGACTTTATACCCGTCGTCTCGGAGATGGAAAATCTTAGAAAGAGAATCCAAATGAATGGGCACTTTAAGAATGTGATACCGCCGGATATTAGCTTATGATTTTTTTAATTCGACTGAGTGTTAATATTGAGGTATCAGAAATCAAAAGAATACCAGTCGAAAAAAAAAGTATATGATCACTATACATTATATTCACTTAATAACGTGCTGCTTTTTATACCAATATTTGATATGTTGCAAATAAAACAAAGATGTCAAAAAGCACTTCAGTTACTCTTGGAGATCATTTTGAGCAAATAATTGAAAGATCTATTGAGTCTGGAAGATATTTTAATGCAAGTGAAGTAATTAGAGCTGGACTAAGGTTAATAGATGAGCGAGAACAAAAAATACAATTACTTAGAGGAGCTATTGAAACTGGCCAAAGGAGTGGATACCTTAGAAACTTTGACCCTATAAAGCATTTAGCTGAATTAAATGCTAAAAATGCCAAATAAATTAGATTTTGAATTAAGTAAATTGGCACTAAGCGATATTAACAATATTTGGATTTATACTGCCAACAAATGGTCTAAAGCACAAGCTAACAAATACTACAAAGAGATATTTAAAGGTAATGGTTCAATTTGCACCAATTCTGAAATCGGAAGAAGAATTGAAGATATCAAACCCAGACATCGTATTCTTCAAGTTAAGTCACACTTAATTATATATCAAAAGAATAAAGACAGAATTTTGATTGATCGTATATTGCACGAAAGAATGGATATTGAATAACAATTAACAGAATAACATTCTCCATAGAAAATGATATTGATTATCCTACTGGAGAATGCAGAAACGACTTAAGTAGCGGATCCATTATGCTATAATCAAACGTGCTTAGCCATACTCCTGAAATTGTATTTAGGGAAAAATTAATTTAGAAATAACTAAATTTAGGAGTACAGTAAAAAAAGCGCTAACCATTTAAGAACTATACTAAATCGTAACTTATGCCAATCCATCCCCTCGCAGGTAAGAAAGTAACTCAAGATCAGCTAACTAATATTCCGCAGTTAATAACAAATTACTATGTAGAACAGCCCGATCCTCTTCAGAGAGATCAAAGGGTGAGCTTCGGTACTTCTGGTCATAGGGGGTCTTCAGAAAATAATTCTTTTAACGAAGATCATATATTATCGATCACGCAGGCTATATGTGATTATCGCAAGGTCAATGGTATTACTGGACCTATATTTATGGGTATAGATTCTCATGCATTATCTATTCCTGCTCAGGCGACAGCCTTAGAAGTTCTGGCAGCTAATGAAGTCCTCACAATGATAGCAGGTAATGATGAATATACACCTACGCCTGCTGTCAGTCATGCCATTATCGAGTACAATAAGGGAAGAAAAAATGACTTGGCAGATGGTATAATAATTACACCATCTCACAATCCTCCGACGGATGGCGGCTTCAAGTATAATATGACTAATGGTGGTCCCGCTGAGGGATCCGTTACAGCTTGGATAGAGAATAGAGCAAATGAAATAATGGAAGCTAAGCTTGCTGATGTCAAAAGAATGACGTTTTCAAAAGCTTTAAAAGCGTCTACAACTGTGAGGTATAGTTTTATAGACAACTATACTGCTGACTTGAGTCAGGTAATTGATACGAGCCTACTTAGTCAATCCGGTCTGCTAATGGGCGTAGATCCATTAGGAGGTGCTGGTGTCAAGTATTGGCAGAGGATTGCTGATCTTTATAAGTTAAATCTAACGGTAGTAGATGATTCAGTAGATCACACTTTTAGCTTTATGTCCTTAGATTGGGATGGAAAGATAAGAATGGATCCTTCATCCAGTTATGCTATGCAGCGGCTTATAGGGCTTAAAGATAAGTTCCCCGTTGCTTTTGCATCTGATACAGATCATGATAGACATGGTATCGTAACCCAAAGTGGGGGACTGATGCAACCTAATCATTTCTTATCGGTAGCCATAGATTATTTATTTCAGAATAGGCCACAGTGGGGTACTGATACAGGGATCGGTAAGACACTTGTAAGCAGTCAGATGATAGATCGTATCGCATCTAAGCTTGGCCGTAAGTTAGTAGAAGTACCTGTCGGGTTCAAGTGGTTCGTAGATGGTCTATTTGATGGAAGTCTCGGTTTTGGTGGAGAGGAAAGTGCAGGAGCTTCTTTTCTTAATAAAAAAGGTGCCGTATGGTCTACGGACAAAGATGGTATAATAGCGGCCTTACTTGCGGGAGAGATAACAGCGAGTACAGGCAAGGACCCAGCAGAGATATATAAAGAATATACAGCTGAATATGGAGAACCAGTATACGACCGTATAGATGCACCAGCTACACCAGATCAGAAAGATAAGCTGAAAAAACTTTCTGCAAAACAGATAACTTCTTCTCAACTTGCTGGAGAAAAAATAATCAATATCTTAACTACAGCCCCCGGTAATGGAGCAGCCATAGGAGGATTAAAAGTAGAAACTGCTAATGGCTGGTTTGCCGCTCGACCTTCAGGAACAGAGAATATCTATAAGATCTATGCCGAAAGTTTTAAAGGCAAAGAGCATCTACAACAGCTACAGGAAGAAGCTCAGGTGGTGGTAAATGATGCTATTAAATAGATGAAAGTAAAGCGAAGTAGAAGAAGCCGCATTAAGTGGCAATTACATTTTGTAATAACATCATTATGAAAAGTCGAGTTGTGTTTTGATATTTATTCTGAGAATGTGGCATTGTGCCATATTTTTAGTATGTTTATCAAATCACTTTAAGCCCATAGATGTCGAAGAAAGTTAAGCCACATAGCTTATTTACAGATTACGATATAGAGTTGTTCTTATCTGGACACCATAGTCAATTATATAATAAATTTGGGAGTCACGTCATTGAGTTAGATGGCACATCAGGTGTATACTTTGCCGTCTATGCGCCTGCTGCTTTGAAGGTAGAAGTCATTGGAGATTTTAATTCTTGGAATGGCTCCTCATATGCTCTCAATGTACGGTGGGATGATTCTGGTATATGGGAAGGGTTTATACCTGACACTGGTCACGGTGACTTATATAAATACAGAATCTATTCTCATGCAGATAATAAAATAAGAGAGAAAGCAGATCCCTACGCGAGATGTAATGAAGTACCTCCTCATTCTGCAAGTATCGTATGGCAGACAGATTATAAGTGGCAAGATACCAAATGGCAATCGGATGTAATCGAAAAAAATAAATTAGACAGTCCCATGACTACCTATGAATTACATTTAGGTAGTTGGAAGAAAAAAGACCAGCACAGTTCTTTGTCTTATAAGGAACTTGCAGATGAGCTTGTCAGTTATGTCAAGGAGATGGCATTTACACATGTCGAGTTTATGCCGGTTATGGAGCATCCGTTCTATCCTTCATGGGGATATTTGTGCACGGGCTTTTTTGCACCGAGTAGACGTTATGGTGACCCTGAAGAATTGATGTATTTAATAGATTGCTTTCACCAAGAGAGCATCGGAGTAATTTTGGATTGGGTCCCAGGACATTTTCCTGAAGACGAACATGCTTTGGCAGACTTTGATGGGACAGCCGTCTACGAGCATCCCGATAGATCTAAGGGCTTTCACCCAGATTGGAAGAGTCTTATATTTAATTATGAGAGAGCACCTATAAGGTCATTCCTACTGTCCAGTGCACATTTCTGGGCTAAGAACTTTCATGCTGACGGTATCCGTGTAGATGCCGTTGCTTCCATGATATACTTGGATTACTCAAGAGAAGAAGGAGAATGGACACCTAATGAAGATGGTTCTAATTATTATAGAGCAGCCATATCATTCTTACAAGAATTGAATACAGTAATGTATGCAGACTTTCCCCATATACAAATGATTGCGGAAGAGTCCACTGCCTATGATGGCGTTACAAGACCTGTAGATCAAGGAGGCTTAGGTTTTGGCTTGAAGTGGATGATGGGATGGATGAATGATGGATTGGAGTTTTTACAATTAGACCCTATACACAGGAAGTATCACCTTGGTGATATGAGTAGAAGTCTCACCTATGCATTTACAGAAAATTATGTACTGCCACTTTCTCATGATGAAGTAGTCCACGGCAAATCTGCATTGGTGAGTAAGATGCCTGGGGATGAATGGCAACGTTTTGCTAACCTGAGACTGCTATACATGAGTATGTATGGCCACCCAGGACAGAAATTACTCTTTATGGGAGGAGAGTTTGGTCAGACTTCAGAATGGGAAGTCGATGAATCTTTGCCGTGGGACTTATTAGAATATGATCCTCATAAAGGCATCCAAAGTCTAATCAAAGATCTCAATAAGCTTTATAGAAATGAACGTGCCCTGTATACTTTTAATTACAGCCCTGACGGTTATGAGTGGATAGATTATTCTGACCACGAGAATTCGGTACTTTCCTTTATCAGAAAATCACATGAAGAGCAATTAGTTTTCGTACTTAATTATTCTCCAGTTGTAAGAGAGAACTATAGGGTAGGTGTGAGCGGTGATAAGGACTTTGTAGAAATCTTTAATAGTGATGATATCAAATACTGGGGCTCAGGAATTCTGAATAACAATAGCTTTATATTATGTGAAGAGATACCTTTTCACTCTAAGAGTCACTCCATATCGATTGCGCTTCCGCCACTAGCAGGAATCATTCTCAGACCTGTAAAATTATTAGATGCCTAAAGTTCTACACGTATCGAGTGAATGTTATCCAGCGGCTAAAGCTGGAGGCATGGGTGACGTTGTAGGGGCATTACCATTATATCTTCCCAGTCATAATGTCGATGCTTCTGTTATTATCCCTAAGTATAAGACTAAATGGATCACAGAACAGAACTTCAAGAAAGTACATAGCGGAAAATTTACAATAGATAATAAGTTGCAGAATTATACTGTAGAAGTAACTAAAGATAAAGTGCTGGATTACCCCCTGTATTTTATAGACCTCCCTGGTTTATTTGATAGAAGTTCTATATACCTCGGTGAAGATGGACATGGTTATAAAGATGAACCTAAAAGAAACATTGCCTTTCAGACAGCAGTGGTAGAGTGGCTCTCAGAAGGCAAATCAAAATTTGATCTTATACATGTGCATGATCACATGACCGGACTGATTCCTTTCTTCATGCAGTATTGTCCTAAGTATGCTAAGCTTAAAAATACACCCTCAGTATTGACGATACATAACGGCATGTACACGGGAGTATTTGAATGGGATGAAGTGCAATCATTGCTTCCAGAATATCAACTTGCTCATGAAGGTCTGCTTGACTGGGATAATAAGCTGAATAGCTTAGCTGCTGCTATCAAATGTGGATGGCAGGTTACTACAGTATCTCCATCTTACATGAAAGAGATAGTCCAAGAATCTGGCACCTTAGTACCCTTGTATAATTCTGAAGCAGATAAATGCACAGGTATACTTAATGGTATAGACAGTAAGTTGTGGGACCCATCTACAGACACTAATATATCGTATAATTATGATGGTAACTGGAAAATATTCAAGGCTAAAAACAAAGCTTTTTTAGAACAAAAATTCAATCTAATAAAGCGCAGACCTATTATAGGATTTATAGGAAGATTTGCTTATCAGAAAGGGGCTGATTTATTGATGGATGCGATCATGCATAGTCTTAGAAAAAAGCTGAAATTCAACGCTGTTATTTTGGGGTCTGGTGATAAGTCCTTAGAACATGACCTCAGTAATCTAAGTTCAGAGTACCCAAGGGAAGTAGGCGCCTACATTGGCTATGATGAAAGTCTGGCGAGAAAAATATATGCAGGTTGTGATTTTCTTGTTATGCCTTCCAGATTTGAGCCCTGTGGACTTAATCAATTGTATTCTATGAGGTATGGTACTATTCCTATCGTCTCCAGCAAAGGGGGGCTGATAGATACAGTCTCAGATATTTCTGATGATGGGCAGGGTATTGTCATTAAAACTTTAGATACCGATCATATCATTGTTGCTATCGAGAGGGCCATTAATTTATTCAAGAACAAAAAAGCAATTTCCCATCTAATAGAAGCCAATGGTGATTTAGATTATTCATGGGAAAAATCAGCTGGACTATATTCAGAGTTATATTTTAAACACCTAAATAATTAAAGATGACTGACAAAACTATAGCTGTAATATTAGGGGGAGGAGTAGGTTCAAGATTGCATCCACTCACAGAACATCGATCTAAGCCTGCGGTTCCTATCGTCGGGAAATATCGCCTTATAGATATACCTATAAGTAACTGTATTAATTCGAATATTAAGAAAATATTTGTCTTGACGATGTATAACTCAGCATCACTTAATCAACATATCTCTAACTCATTTAAGTTTGATGGTTTTACTAATGGTTTTGTAAATATTCTAGCTGCTGAGCAAACTCATGAGAGTAAAGATTGGTATCTGGGGACAGCTGATGCAGTCCGACAAAATATGATGAAGTATAATAGCGTAGATCATAATACGATTATCGTTCTCTCTGGTGATCAATTGTATAATATGGACTTAGAAGAATTACTTACATACCATCATAAGCAAGATAGTGATGTAACTATCGCTACCATACCGGTGGTAAAAGAAGAGGCTACAGGCTTTGGCATAATGAAAGTCGATGCAGACGGTATCATTAACGATTTTGTAGAAAAACCAGAAATCGATATAGTAGATAATTGGGAGTCAGTATTACCTAAAGAATATAAGGAGCAGAATAAGAACTATCTGGCAAGTATGGGTATTTATGTTTTTAAAAAAGCAGCTCTAAAAAGTCTATTTGATGAAAATAAAGGGTGTAATGATTTTGGGAAAGAAATTATACCTTATGCTGTCAGTAATAGTGCATATAAAGTAGCTAGTTATATGTATGATGGTTACTGGGCTGATATAGGAACTATCAGTTCATTTATGGAAGCTAACTTAAAGCTAACAGGCATGCTTCCAGAGTTCGATCTCTATCATAATGAAAATAAAATTTTCACAAGATCTAGAATGTTAGCGCCTACAAAATATTTTGGTACTAAGGTGACGCATGCTACTGTCTCTGGCGGCTGTATAATCCATGCTGAAGAAATATCTCAATGTATCATAGGCGTACGTTCTCGTATAGGTCCCAAAACTATAATCAGAGACAGCATTATCATGGGAAATAATTATTACCAGACGATAGACGATATAGCTGAGCTTCCTGATAACGAACTGCTTGGAATAGGTTCTAATTGTATGCTCCAAAATACCATCCTTGATAAGAATGTAAAAGTAGGAAACAATGTCGTGATAATAGGCGACCCATCACTTGAGGATATGGAGACAGATACATATTGTATAAGAGATGGGATTGTAATAGTCAAAAAAAATGCCCACATAGAATCTAATTCTAAAATCGGACTAGTTAATTAAGTTGTTTACATTGCTTTCTTAACTTTGTGCCTCAAAAAAAATAAATAGACTTTGAAACAAGAAGGTGTTTTTACAGAAAAGGAAGGTTACCCTAAACAATACGAAAGTCATACCCAGAATGATAATTATATTGAAATAGATTCTGTCGAGGATCTAAAGTTAAGAGTCTACTTAATTACAGAAAATATAATTAGGATACGTTACAGTATAGAAGGATATTATGATGCAGACTTCTCTTATGCTATTGACGAAAAATTTAATCCACAGACAGTAGAGTTTCACGTAGAAGATAATTCTTCTGAACTTATTGTGAAAACTAACCAACTGCAATGCTGGATATATAAGGATAACTTACAAGTCACTTTTAAGTCTCATGATGGTAAAACTTTATGTGAAGAGGAAAAAGGTTTTCATTGGGAAAAAAATGAAACCTATGGCGGATATATCGTTCAGAATAGTAAAAGAATACCAAAAGGAGAAAGTTATTTTGGCTTAGGAGATAAGCCGACTGATCTAAACCTAAGATCTAAGAAGTTTACCAATTGGGGTACCGACGAATATGGCTATCACAAGGATACAGATCCATTATATAAAAGTATTCCGATCTATTATGCCCTCAATGAAAATGGTGCATATGGGATTCTCTTTGATAACACCTATCAGTCGCATTTTGATTTTGGATCAGAAAGATCATCTGTGACAAGCTTCTGGGCCCAAGGAGGAGAGATGAATTACTATTTCATCGGAGGACCAGATTTAATGGATGTCTGCAAGAGATATACTGAGATGACAGGGACACCTGAGATGCCACCAATGTGGTCACTGGGCTATCAACAATGCAAGTGGAGTTATTACCCTGAGTCAGAGGTCATGTCCATAGCGACAAAAATGCGAGAACTCAGTATACCATGTGATGCTATTTATCTGGATATAGATTATATGGATGGCTTTAGATGCTTTACTTGGGATAAAGAGAAATTTCCTGATCCCAAGGGCATGGTAGATAGACTTAAGGATATTGGTTTTCAGACCATGGTGATAATTGATCCAGGTATTAAAAAAGATAAAAACTACGACGTCTTCTTGGAAGGCATGGAGAAAGGTTATTTCTGTAAGAGGATCGATGGTCACTACGTAGAAGGTAAGGTGTGGCCAGGAGATTGTTACTTTCCAGATTTTACGAGAGCAGAAGTTAGAGAATGGTGGGCTGGATTATATAAGGGGTTAATAGAAGAGGTAGGTGTAGCTGGTGTATGGAATGACATGAACGAACCTGCACTCTTTGAGGTAGAGAGCAAGACTTTTCCGATGGATGTCATCCATGATTTTGATGGACATCCGACTGGACATAGAAAAGCACATAACATCTATGGTATGCAGATGGCAAGAGCTACAGCAGAAGGTGTTAAGCAATTTAGAAATGGACAACGGACATTGATAATTACTAGATCTGGGTATTCTGGATTACAGAGATATTCTTCTGTGTGGACGGGTGATAATATTGCGACTTTCGAGCACCTCTGGCTAGCTGATGTTCAGGCGCAGAGACTTGCCATATCTGGGATCTCTTTTTGTGGTTCTGACATAGGTGGATTTATTAATCAGCCTAAGCCAGAGCTTATGATGCGATGGATACAGCTCGGTATATTCCATCCTTTCTGTAGAGTGCATTCGTCTGGTGATCACGGAGATCAGGAACCTTGGTCTTTTGGAGAAGAGTGCCTTGACGTATTCAGAAAGTATGTAGAAATGAGGTATGAGTTATTACCGTATGTCTATACAACGTTCTACCAATACCACAAGGAATATACGCCCATGATGCGTCCGCTCGTTTTCATTGATCAGAATGATAAGGAGACGGTCTATAGAGATCACGAGTTTCTCTGCGGTGATCATATCTTAGTGTGCCCAGTAGTAGAAGAGAATGCAAGAATTATAAGAGTGTATCTGCCTCAGTCAGAATGGTATCACTTATGGACCAATAAAAAATACGTCGGTAGAAAAGAATATGATATCCCTGCACCTTTAGATGAGATGCCTATTTTTATAAAAGCTGGAGCCATCATACCTAAGTATCCTCTACAACAGTATGTCGGTGAGAAAGTAATTGACGCGGTTACACTTGATGTCTATTATAAAGAAGGAGAAGAGATAAGTTGGTTCTATGATGATGATAAAAATGGCTATGGTTACGAAAAAGGAGAATACAACTATTCTAAATTTTCTTATTCTGGCTCATCCAACCAGATAGATATCAGCCAATCTATAGAAGGCAACTATGAAGGAGATCTAAAGAATTTTAAGTTGAATTTCGTCGGTCTCCCATCGGATGTAAGTGAAATCCACGTGGATGGCAAACAGTATGATATAGGATCACTGATCCCCTCAGGATTTAGTCACATGAAGATTGTATTGTAATAATGATAGAGTCTTTAAGTAGGATTAATCATGCGTAATGAATGATGCTATTGGGATTAGTAATGAGAATTACTAATAGTGAATCATATAATATCTTAGAACAGTTTTCGTAAAAACGAACAAGGACACTACTATCGTGTTGAACAAATATGAGTCAGGCTAATACAGGCGACCTTCTAAGATTTACTCCTAAGGGCATATACTGCGAGCGTGCAGGGATCTACATAGATCCTTGGAGGCCAGTAGATAAGGCACTGATCACACACGGACATGCGGATCATTCGAGATGGGGGCATAAGTCCTATCTTGCTACTGATAGTGCTGCACCAGTTATTAAGTATCGCTTAGGAGATATCAATATTCAATCTATTGCATATGGCAAAAGTATAAATATTAATGGGGTGGAATTCTCATTTCATCCTGCTGGGCATATCATAGGATCTGCTCAGATTCGTGTGGCATATAAGGGTAATATATGGGTAGCGTCGGGAGATTATAAGTTAGAAGATGATGGCATCTCCGAAGCTTTCGAGCCTGTAAGATGTAATACATTTATTACCGAGTCTACCTTCGGATTACCCATCTATGACTGGAAGCCTCAGAAGGAGATATTCGATGATATCAACCAATGGTGGCGATCTAATGCCGCTGAAGGAAAAGTGACCTTCATCACTGGATACTCTCTCGGTAAAGCTCAGAGAATATTGAATGGCTTAGACCCTTCGATAGGAAAAATATATACCCATGGAGCTGTCGAAAATATCAATGAAGTGTTACGTAATCAGGGTATAAAATTACCAGAAACCATTAGAGTGACCAGAGAAATAGCGCCGAAAGATTATGTATCTAACCTCGTACTTGCGCCTCCTGGTGCAATCAATAGCGCTTGGATGAAGAAATTTAAACCCATCTCTATAGGTATGGCATCTGGGTGGATGGCATTACGTGGAGCTAGGCGAAGGCGAGCGGCAGAGAGAGGATTTATATTGTCAGATCATGTAGACTGGAAAGACCTTAATACGGTAATAAAAGCCACAGAAGCGGATCGCGTAATTGTCACTCATGGATACACAAAATTATATACGCGATACTTATTAGAACAAGGCTTAGAAGCAGAAGCTGCTCAGACAGAATTTACTGGCGAAAGCCTTGATGGAGAATCTACAGATAATTTAGAATCCTCTCAAACTTCCAAGACATAGTATGAAGAGATTTGCCCAATTATTTAATCAGCTCGATCAGACGACTAAGACTCTTAAGAAGGTCCAGTACCTGGTCGACTATCTGCGTAGTGCAGATGATAAAGATAAACTCTGGACAATAGCCATACTGAGCCACAGAAGACCTAAGCGTACTGTCAAGACAAGTCTGATGAGAGTATGGGCGTCGGAGCTGGCTAATGTACCATTGTGGCTTTTTGAAGATAGCTACCATGTCGTCGGAGATCTGGCAGAGACCATTGCACTAGTACTTCCGCCACCGACTAAGCAACATAATAAGACTCTGACAGAGTGGATTGATGTCATCAAATCATTAGCTAAGCAGGAAGAAGATCACAAGAAAAAAGTGGTGCTGGATGCATGGTCAGGATTAGATTATAATGAGCGATTCGTATTTAATAAGTTAATCACTGGTGGATTCAGAATCGGTGTATCGCAGAAACTAATGATGCGAGCAGTAGCACAATTAGAAGAGCAAGAAGAAAGCGCTTTAGCGCATAGATTGATGGGTAATTGGACACCTGATACTACTAATTATGACGAGCTAATAAGAAGCGAAAATCCTTTAGACGATATATCTAAGCCATATCCATTTTATCTCGCTTATCCTATAGAGGGAGAGCCCAATGATCTTGGTGATGTCACAGAATGGTCACTTGAGCGGAAGTGGGATGGTATCCGCGGGCAAGTTATTATCAGAGACGATCAAGTATTCGTCTGGTCAAGAGGAGAAGAATTAGTAACTGATAAGTTTCCAGAATATCATCCTCTCGCTGAGTTTTTGCCTAATGGTACTGTACTCGATGGAGAGATTCTTCCTTTTAAAGATGGAAAACCACTAAGTTTTAATCTCCTCCAAACGCGTATAGGAAGAAAAAATCTCACTAAGAAAATTCTGGAATCTGCTCCCATCAAATTGATGTGTTATGATCTCTTAGAGTATGAAGGAGAAGATATCAGAACTAAGCCATTGTCACAACGACGGTCACTATTAAAGCAACTCCTAGTCGATAATGTGACTAATGGTATATGTATATTGTCAGAACGTGTAGATGTGTCAGACTGGCAAGAGGCTGCTATTGAGAGATCAAAGTCAAGATCACTGCTCAGCGAAGGCTTGATGATTAAGAGATTAGACTCCGAGTACAGAATAGGGCGTAAGAAAGGTGACTGGTGGAAATGGAAAGTTGATCCGCTCACCATAGATGCAGTCATGCTCTATGCCCAAGCCGGTCATGGTCGTAGAGCTAATCTATTCACGGATTATACATTTGCAGTTTGGGATGGTGATAACTTGGTGCCATTTGCCAAAGCGTACTCTGGGCTTACTGATAAAGAATTTAATCAGATCACAGCTTGGGTCAGAAAAAACACAAAAGAGAAATTTGGACCGGTAAGGAGTGTCAATCCAGAATTAGTATTCGAATTAGCATTCGAAGGCATTAATGAATCTAAAAGACATAAGTCAGGTATCTCATTACGGTTTCCAAGGATGCTAAGATGGAGAAAAGATAAACCTGTAAAGGAAGCGAACACATTAGAGGACCTCAAGAAGATGCTGGAGCTATACTCCTAAGTACAGATTATGTAGTCAGATTGTGAGGTGGTATTGATATGCTGTATACATCGCGGTGACTACTGTCATATTTACTTCACATTTGATTTCACAATAGAATTGGATTCTGAGATCTATGGTGTCGTAGCGGCTGGTAATATATCACGCTGTAGCAAGATTCGGTTTCAGAAATTCACATTCTTTACTAATAGAGAATTTAAAGGTAACACCATAGTCAGGATTTCGCTGAATGCTAATTTCGCCTTTGTGCTCCTTTATATATTTTGCACAGATAGCTAAGCCTAATCCAGTACCTTCATATTTATCTTTGCTGTTAAGTCTCGCAAATTTTTCAAACACTTGGTCAAAATAATCTTCTCCAATTCCTATACCATTATCTTCAATGTATATGCAATAATGATA
>ENA-ORXT01001545-ORXT01001545.1-marine-metagenome-genome-assembly--contig:-NODE-1545-length-30573-cov-6.156807_pt1 | contig 30573 bp, 23 predicted proteins | sample MGYA00237868_ERZ511482 | MGnify/ENA metagenome assembly ERZ511482 | reverse complement strand
CCACGGTTGAACAGGCAATAACCGAGGCTATCGCCAAAACGGCTAATATTTCCAAACCGAATTTTCAACAGTCACAAAGCACTAGCGCGAAATGCTAGAGATCGGGCTGCTGAGCGTAAAAATGCGGAATATGCTGCGATTGAGCCCTTTAAATAACGCCAAAGAGAAGCTGATAGAAATCAAATATGGCAAACTGGACTGACAGAGTGGTGGTGGTGACTGGCGGGTCGAGCGGTTTAGGGCGCGCAATTGCGGCTGAGTTTGCTGGCGTCGGCGCGCGGGTGATTTGTTTGGCGCGGGATGAGCAAAAGCTGACACAAACGGTGAATGAGTTAAGCCAATCAGGAGCTGCGGTCAGTGGTGTCGTTGCTGATGTTACCGATGGCCTAAGCGTGGCCGCCGCGGTGGAAGAAATCAAGAATCGGCATGGGCAGATCGACGTCTGGATCAACAATGTTGGCCGGTCTTTGAGAATTAGTTTGGCCGATGCTCGGATAGAGGACTTTCAAGAGCTAATGGAGATCAATTTCCTTTCGGCGGTGCGCTGCTCTTTGGCAGCGCTGCCAGAGCTGGATCGAACCAGTGGCCATTTGGTGAACATTGGATCTTTGGCATCAAAAACGGGTTGGCCTTTGGTCGCACCCTATTCGGCTTCGAAACACGCCCTGGCGGCCTATCACCATCAATTACGATTGGAGGGGCCTCGGTCCATCCATTACCTGTTCGTCTGCCCAGGGCCAATTCGTCGCACCGATGGAGGGACCCGCTACGCCGATCAAGCATCCATGTTGCCTGAAGAGGCGGCGAAACCTGGCGCTGGTGTTAAGCTCAAAGGAATTCCTCCCGAAGAGATTGCGGTGCGCATTCGCGAAGCCTGTGAGAAACGCTCGGCGGATCTAGTCATGCCCGGCAAAGCGCGGATTGCGTTTGCATTGGCACAGTTGTCGCCGCGATTGGGAGACTATCTACTCAAAAGGTTCTCCAGCAGCAAAAAATGATCGTCGCGGGGTGTATGAACAATTACGAAGTTCCTAGGATAAATGTAGCAGGCGAAATATCAGGCGAAGTGAACCTCGGCTTAAAAATTGTGCCCTGCAATTCTTCATTTGAGCGCGATTGAAAGTGTGTTTGGTGGTTGCTTCGAATGAAAACCAATGCGAAGATGACGAAAAGATGAGACCGGTTTCAAATCTGCCCTTTTATAATGTGTGGAGAGTAGGGCTCTCGATTAGTTAACACTCAAAAATTCGTACACGCGACTATCAAAGTTGCGCGGCAACCTAAACCCGAGGCAAAACAAATGACCGCTTTTTCGGATATTCCAAAGATCAAATTCGAAGGACCAGAGTCCGACAATCCACTTGCGTTTCAGTACTACAATCCGGAGGAAGTGGTTGAGGGCAAAACGATGAAGGAGCACCTACGCTTCAGCGTCGTTTATTGGCACACCTTTCGCGCCAATGGCAGTGATCCCTTCGGGGCCCCAACGATGAATCGTCCTTGGGAAGACGGCACCGATAGCGTTGAGAACGCGATCAATCGAGCACGCGTTGCGTTTGAGTTTATGGAAAAGTTGGATGCGCCTTTTTACGCGTTTCACGATCGCGACGTGGCCCCAGAAGGTGACACGTTGGCTGAATCTCACGAGAACCTCGACAAGATCGCCGACGTTTTCGAAGAAGAACAAAAGCGGACCGGCATTAAACTGCTGTGGGGTACCGCCAACATGTTCTCTAACCCACGTTTCATGCACGGCGCGGCGACCAGTTGTAACGCAGACGTGTTTGCGTACGCTGCGGCTCAAGTTAAAAAGGCGATGGAGGTCACGCATCGGTTGGGCGGCGAGAATTACGTGTTTTGGGGCGGTCGCGAAGGTTACATGAACCTTTACAACACTGACATGAAACGTGAGATGGATCATCTGGGTAAATTTCTCAACATGGCCGTCGCCTATGCGGATGAAATTGGATTCAAGGGCATGTTCCTGATCGAACCCAAACCCAAAGAACCGACCAAGCATCAATACGACAGCGACGCTGCGGCGTGCATCAATTTCCTGCGGACGTACGGTTTGATGGATCGTTTCAAGCTGAATCTTGAAACCAATCACGCCACGCTTTCAGGTCACACGATGATGCACGAGATTGACTACGCCGGAGCGCAGGATTGCCTCGGTTCGATCGACGCGAACACGGGCGACCTGCTATTAGGCTGGGACACCGATCAGTTTCCAACGGACATCTATCTGACAACTCAGTGCATGCTGGCGATTCTCAAGCACGGCGGCATCGGTCCCGGCGGTGTGAATTTTGACGCCAAGGTTCGCCGCGAGAGCACCGATCCGATTGATTTGTTCTACGCACACATCGGCGGCATGGACGCGTTCGCTCGCGGGCTGAAAATCGCCGCTGCGATTCGCGCCGACGGCGGGATGCAGGAGTTCGTCGACCAGCGTTATTCAAGCTGGGACGCGGGCATCGGCAAAGAGATCGAAGCCGGCGAACATGATTTCAAATCGCTCAGCGAATACATGTTCAACAAGGGTGAAGCGGACGCCAACACTAGCGGCCGCCAGGAGTTCCTAGAAAACTACGTCAACCGGTTTGTTTAAACCGGTTTGTATTGAAAAGCACGAGAGGTCGAGGCTGATGAACTGAGCGGCATGGCCCTTGCCGCCGGTAAGATGCCCAACGGTAACAGGGGGCAACACCGGGGGCTATCCCCCAATGGCCCTCGTTTCGGTCAAAATAGACTGCAAGCTCAGATTTGTGTTGTGCTGGAGTCGAAATTCACCGACAAGCACGCTTTTGTTTTCCTACTCGGAGCGTCAAATGACCTTGCCAGTAAACAACGTCAAACCTTCTGTTAAGAGCGACAAAACTTTGTCTGCAATCAATTCTCTACGGAATTGGTTCGCTGGTGGCTTGGCTGAAGAACTTCAGCCAAGTTCACCCAACGCTGTGTACACCAGTTCGTTGACGACGTGGATGCTGGTTCTTCAGCGGCTAACCGGCGGCAAAAGCGTGGAAGCGATTGTGAAAGAGACGATCGCCAATGTTCCATCTTTTGTACCGAAAAACAAACGAGTTCAGAACCGACAGCTTTCGACCAACTCAAGCTCCTTCAGCACCGCCCGAGGACGACTCAAGCTGAAAACTGTTCGCTGCATGTTCAATCAAATCAGCACTTGATCATCTCGCAACGCTCCGTTGGTGAAGGCCGTCGGAAATGGTATTTGATTGACGGCACGACGATGACGCTTTCGCCCACCGAGGAACTCAAGCGTTGCTTTCCACCAGCGGCCAACCAGCACGGCAAGCCTATTTACCTGGTCACTTCACTCTTCGAATTGTGCTGCGAACAGGCTGCCGAGAAATATGGTTTGCGTTACGACGTAGAGACCGATATCGAGAACATCAAAGTTGCCATGGACAGCGAAAAGATCCGCGCGGCCAGCAGAGTGATGGTGATGAAAGAACTCTATGCATTGTTGACCGCTTATAATCTGGTGATTCAATTCCGTCGCCAAGCATCTAAGATTGCCCGCGTGCCCGCCCGACGACTGAGTTTCCAAGGCGTTTGGGATGCGTTCTCGAGCTTCTTGCAGCGCGACTTGGCGGTCCTGGAACCAGAAAAATGCTTCGAGTGATACCAATCGGCTTTAGGAATCGCCGCTAAAGACAAAATTCGAGACCGCCCCGGACGGAACTACCGTCGAGCTGCGCACCCAAGGCGGCTAAAAACAGCAAAGACAGGAAGCCAAAAAACAAAGACAGCAATTTCAAAAACAAACCGAACTTGAGACAACTTCAGAAGATATATCGTAACGAGGGCCATTGGGCTTGCGCCTTGCCGCTCACAATGTTCCTTAGTTCATCATCCTAGCCTCGTTCTCCCAAATGAAAAAAGCCGCTCAAATTCGAGCGGTTTTTTCGTGACAACAAACCCTGCTTGTTGTTAGACGGGTTGGATAAGGGTGGTCTGCTAAAAGTTTGGTTTTGCGTGGGCAATCCGCATACGCAAGTTTGTTACCTTTGGGCTGATGCTCAGATCTTCCTTTCTTGGGAGGTGAACCCCAGGACGGAGTGTTTCCCAAGTCCACTTGACCAAGTGCTTTATCCGGCACTGCGACAACGCTCGCTGGACCAGTTCGGTGGTGACTTCGGTCGTCGCGACTGCCAGTGATAAGATTTGGCGGGTTACCATATTGCCGCTGTGATGAAGTAAACGCTTTCCCTTGCCGATCAGTGACTCGAGAACTTCAGTGCTACCGGGCATTGAATGACCAAGGGGGGAGACGATCACATCCCCTTAATTTCAGCCGCCACGCGATCGACAAGCTGACGAGCCTCAGCGGTATGTAAGCTTTCGCTCAATTTTCGAACTTGATTTGCCGTAATTGACTGATAGCCCGTTCGACGGACCAGACGATTGATCGCCTGCCCTGTCAGGATCACCTCCATCCACATCGACGACGCCTCGCGATACTCGTCCAACCACCCCAGCCGTTTCTCAACCATTTTAGTATCCAATCGTTGACGCTGGCGATCATTGAGTTGGTTACTGCGAATGCGATCGAGAATATGCAGCGCTCGAACGCCCCAGCGGACCTCTCGGTCAAAGTTCATATAGCGAGCTTAGTTTCGGGCGTCGGCGGTTTAAAATGCGCCAACGCGCTCTGCCGCAGAAAGTTCGCACACACACAGCAGCCCTTGCGATAAGCATCCCACAGGAAGTCGGACTCAAAGAAATGTTTGACGAATCGGCTGGCCAGATGGACGATGTCGTAATACGAAGCGACTCCCGGGTGCCGCTGTTAAAACAGTTCGACGCCTTTTTTCAGGTCGCTCCCCCCGATCACTGAGCGTCGCGATTGGCGTGCCAAATTGCTCGAGTTGTCTATCGATCGTCATCGAATTGACCATGCGGGCTCGCGACAACGGCAAACCAACTTGTTCTGGCTGCGGCAAACGTTGTAGCGGCTGCAACTCCCAACCCACTCCACGCCGACTTGACTTTATTCCGTTGTGGATAATTCCGGTGGTGTTGATCTACACGATGCGACGCGTTGACTGCCCTCGGTGCGGCGTCATACTCGAACGGGTTCATTGGGCCGAGGGTAAAAGTCGGCTGACGAACGAGTAGAAATGGTTCCTCGCCGGCTGGGCGCGGCGAATGAGCTGGAAGGAAGTGGCCGGTTGCTTTGCCGTTAGCTGGGATCACGTCTATAACTCTGTTAAACACGCCGTTTCTTGGGGTTTGTCGCATCGTAGCCTTGAGGGGATCGAATCCATCGGCATCGACGAAGTCCAATGGAAGAAAGGCGATCGACAAGGTGCGTGCCGCCGAAGCCAAACAACTCAAGCAAGACGCGTACGAAGAAGTTCTCAAAGGAGGACGATGGTTGCTGCTCAAGCGTCCTGGGAATCTCAGTGACCAACAAGCAGGCGATCAGACTGGGCGTACTGCTGGAGTACAATCTCAAATGCATATGGAGTTACCTGATGGCATCCACTGATTTCAAAGTAACGCAGACAACGATCCAGGAATTTCATTTCAGCCTAGGAAAAATTGGAACTGAATTTTTCGCGGAGCCACGTAATCACGTTGGCTTACTAGCGAGTTTCCGTGTCGTCCTAAAAATACCATCAAATCCGCAGTCGTAAAAATCGGGACTATCGGAGCCCTAACAACTTCCGTTTAAATGGAACTAGCACCGATCATCTGACTTCATAATCGTTTCGGCTCCGGTCCAAACCGAGACTCTGTATCGTCCCAGGGTACAGGCTCGGTTCGGCGGCGGGAAGCATTCTTAAGTTGCCAACCTGCCCTGTGGAACAACCGTCGAACCTTGGCCAATGCTTCGCTGAGCTACCATCGGTTGTTGTTCCGCTACGGCTTGGGATGGGGCGGTCCGCTGTTGTTGGGTTGCTGATTGCTGTGGTCCAGCCTGCTGCATTGCGGCTGCACTTTGTTGAGCGGAAGGCTGCTGAGGAGCGGCGACTTTTGTGATGCCACCAACCTGGCGCTGCGGTCCAACCTGCTGCATTGCGGCTGCACTTTGTTGAGCGGAAGGCTGCTGAGGAGCGGCGACTTTTGTGATGCCACCAACCTGACGCTGCGGTCCAACCTGCTTCATTGCGGCTGCACGTTGTTGCGAGGAAGGCTGCTGACGAGCGGCGACTTGAGCGTTGCCGTCAGCCTGTCGCTGTTGTCCTGCCTGTCGTTGAGCAGCAGCCTGTTGTTGACCAGCCGCTTGTTGTTGAGCAGCCGCTTGTTGTTGACCAGCAGCCTGTCGTTGACCAGCAGCCTGTCGTTGACCAGCCGCTTGTTGTTGACCAGCCGCTTGTTGTTGAGCAGCAGCCTGTTGTTGACCAGCCGCTTGTTGTTGACCAGCAGCCTGTTGTTGAGCAGCCGCTTGTTGTTGAGCAGCAGCTTGTTGTTGACCAGCCGCTTGTCGTTGACCAGCCGCTTGTTGTTGACCAGCAGCCTGTCGTTGAGCAGCAGCCTGTTGTTGACCAGCCGCTTGTTGTTGACCAGCCGCTTGTTGTTGAGCAGCAGCCTGTTGTTGACCAGCCGCTTGTCGTTGACCAGCCGCTTGTTGTTGACCAGCAGCCTGTCGTTGACCAGCAGCCTGTCGTTGACCAGCAGCCTGTTGTTGAGCAGCCGCTTGTTGTTGAGCAGCAGCCTGTTGTTGACCAGCCGCTTGTTGTTGAGCAGCAGCCTGTTGTTGACCAGCCCCTTGTTGTTGACCAGCAGCCTGTGGTTGGGCATTATTTTGCTGCCCTGCAACTGCCTGTTGCTGGGCCTCAATCGCGGAGGGTAATTCCAACAGGTTGGCCAGGTCGTCTATTGCAACTTCACTTCCGTTGGACGTTGCCAACAAACGAGAGATATCGGTGGAAAGTTGTTCGACAACCGTAGGAATTGTCTCCTGTATTTGTTGAAGTAGCTCTGGCGGGATGGAGTCCGGTTGGTTAATGGCGACGCTACCTAGTTCCTGAATTTGGCTCATGCCAGCATTAATTTCGGACAAAGAAGCAGACAGCGATGAGTTAATAGTACCAATCTGCTGATCAACCGCTGCTATCTGGGGCCCAAACTGTGATAGCTCTTGACCGCCACCTGCCGTTTCGGTTGAATTTGCTGTCTGGCCGGAGGCCGCTTCTGCTTGCAATTGTTGCCCCAAAGCCTCGAATTGTTGCTCGCGACCGGTTTCAATTAAATCAATTTCACTTGCAAGCTGACCGACTGAATCTGTGAACTGGTTGAAAACGCTTCCCAACTCTGACTGCGGAGCGAACAGCGATTCAAGCCCCGCTTGTTCAACTCCCGCCAATATTTCCGTAAGTGCCTCGCCGGTCTTAAAAGCTTCGTTTGCAGATGATTTGGTGACTGCAAGCTGCTGATCGAGGAATTCAGCTAAAACGTCTTCTGTACTTTCAACTTGATTGCCTGTTGACGTATCCGACGCCGGAACAGCCATGCTATTCTGCGTTTCACTGGCTGCATCCGCTTGGACCTGCTGTGTATTGCCGGGAAAGCTAGCCGAGAGCATTATTCGATCTTCCATTTTACAAAGCGTTTTTGTCAGATAGTTTTTGAAATTTTTCATATTAGCCTGATAAAGGTTAGTCAAATTGATAATGTTTTCGCCGATATTAATCAGACATCCCATTTGGTAAATCAAAAAAACTGGTGAGATTGATAAACGATCCAAATAAAGGCTTATTAAAGCTTATATTCGGATTTTGCCCGCAATTACTTGGTGTCGGCAGCCAAAGCTTATCAGCGCAAAATTGTCGTCTCCCTACAATGCTTCGAATCCATACAGACGTTTGAATCGGCAAATTGAGCCCAACTGACAGAGCAAGAACCCGCCACGTCGTCAAAATCGAACGATGCGAGAGCGATTGACGATCGCACCTTCCTCAAGGCTTGCCCCTATGATTATGCGTTACCTGTAGCGAGCGATCTTGCCGACAAGTTTCAAGTTTCCGGCTGCATGAGGTGGCTCATTATTTCCGATGCAATATTTATCACGGCTACCCAATTAGCAGATTTCTTCGTCTGCCTAACGAAGAGAAAAACTGTGGTTCAGCAAATTGGTGCAACTTGCCGCGTGAGGTCAAGAGTGGTGTCGGGCTCAAAATTAAAGTTCTATCTCGATGGCCCCGCATAAATTCGAGAATAGTAAATTGCCGACCGATTCTCCATTTGGAATCGGATGTGTATTACCCAGGGATTTCTAGAATTGGGTCCATTCCGGCATTAGAAAGCAGTTTAACGGACTTCTTTTCTCGGTCAAGCATGGCGGCGCGGTTGGACCTCAATCGTCTAGATATCACTCGCTGCGCATTTCGAAGCAGTCGAATACACTTGATAGACGAAAACTGAACTAACAGCCGTCGCCGCAGATTGTCGGCAACGACAGGCCCCCATGCCAAATCCAGAAGATCGTCGTCAAGGAAATGCACGGTTCGGAAAGAGCCGGGGTCACCTTGGCGGGCACTTCGACCTATCAATTGTCGGTCGATACGCTTTGAGTTGTGTATGCCCAAAACGATAACATGCAATCCCCCTGAGTCTCTTGCAATATCGTCCAGTTTGATATCTGTTCCCCTGCCCGCCATATTGGTCGCAATTGTTACGGAGCCTCCCGTTCCTGCTTTGGTAATAATCTCAGCTTCAGACGCATCGTTCTTTGCGTTAAGTAAAGTGTAAGGTACTTGGTTGGCTTTGAAAGATTCAGCCACCTGCTCGGAGATATTGATGGTTCTGGTTCCGACAAGAACTGCCCTTCCAAGTTGGCTTAATTCTTTTACCTCCTCTGCGACTGCTGCGAACGCTTCGTTCCGCCCGGAGTATGCGACCGGGGGTAATCGCTTGCGAAGACACTTTCGGAATGTAGCAATGGGCTTCACTTTCAGTTTGTAAATTTTTCTAAATTCAGCAGTGGACTGAACGGCAGTGCCAGTTAGGCCAGATCGAAATTTGAATGCCCTGACAAAATTCTGTACCGAAACTTTTGCAAGATGTCCAGACGGACCGGTAATCTTTAGCCCCTCTTTAGCCTGTATTGCCTGCTGCATGCCCTCGCTCCATTCGCGTCCGATGCTCAGACGGCCTGTATTTTCATCGACCAGAATTACCTCGTTGTCTCGTACAATGAATTTCTTGTCACGTATAAATTCCGTATTCACCAGAATCGCTCGTTCTACATACTCAAAGAGATCCAACAGACTTGATCGTTGTGTTTCGTGGTTCTTCGCCATTTGCCTGACCCATATTCTCCCCGCTCCTGTCAGCTCAATTTTATCTTTAAGACTATTCTTAATATAGTGTGTCTCGCGTTCTGCTTTGATAGACGTCGCGTTTGCCCAGACAAACAGTTGGCGGCGATCTTCGGGCAATAATTTCTTCGCGCTCGAAATTACCATCGGCGTGGCCGCATCATCAATCAACAATGCGTCGGCTTCATCAATGATGATCGCGTTCAATTTCCCACGGCCCACGGGAGTTGCTTCAGGGCTTACGCCGTGCAAATGTGAATGTCTAAGTTTGGCTCTGTCCCGCAGGAAATCGAAACCAAATTCGCTGGTGGTTCCATAGGTGACATCGCATCGATAGGCCAGGCGACGTTCGTGGTCTTCACTATCGGAGACAACGGTACCCACAGTTACTCCCAGCCTTGAGAATACCTCCAACGCATGTTCAGCATCTCGAGCGGCAAGATAGTCATTTGAGGTAGCAAAATAGAGTCCTTTGCGGTCAAGTGACTTAAGGAAAGCTGGTAAGAGTGCGGTCAGAGTTTTCCCTTCCCCGGTTGCCATTTCCACAATGCACGGTTTGCAAAGCTCGATACCGCCTCGAAGCTGAGTCGGGAAGGGTTTTAATCCGGTAGCACGCTCTATTGCGACACAAACAATACTGAACGCCGGCACCAAGAGTTCATCAAGGGATGCCCCTGCCATGGCTTCAAACTGGAGATTGCGACATTGCTGCCGGAGTACATCATCAGAAAGGGACTGCATTCGTGAAGCTTCGTGGTGTATTTTTGCGATGATGCTCTGGTGGCCTCCCTTGCCCCCAGGACCCCGCAAGCTAAACGAACGGTTCTGAAACATGCCAAGTCGCTTATTTTAGAGTTTTGTATTGGTAAACAATCGAATTGCCCGGTGAAGTCGCCACAGACAACTTCTCAAACCGACATAGATCTTTGCGGAACCCGATGAACCGAAGAGAATTGTCGAAGAGTCTGCCAGTCGACATTTTCCCATTATCACTGCCGCATTCATGGCGGCGCCGTCATTGTTAACTGCCGCACCAGTGTTCTGCGACTTGCCAGAGGCGATGATCGACTTTGCCTTAGTGCCCTCGGTCTCGAAATCGACCAGATCCCTTGGGAGCGTGGACTCTTCACTTAGGAATTCCAAAGTGCTTTGATGGACATGAGAACGGTCGGAATTGAACAATACACTTACAGGCTGTCCATTTTCAAGAAGATCAAGATTTGAGTGTTCAATCGTCAGCGTGGCCCAGACTGAATTGTTCGGTGAGATACGACATAACTCCGCGCCCGAATTTAACCAGATTGAAGCTTTGCCCATTAACAGATTAGCGTGCCCCAAACGGAGATTACGTTCGTCATTCATCCGACTGGTGTCGATCTCTGGACTGACCCCGATCACTCGTCCGGTGATGGGGGCTACGATCGTGAGCCTTTGGCAACGACGTTCTAGCTGTCGTTGTTGCGAGGTCAGGCTTTCCAATTCCGCGGTCAGCAACTGAACCGTCGGCTGGTCTTTGCTCGAATTGAACAGGTCGTGACTGCTATGATTCAATTTTATCCTGACCGAAGCGACATGTTGCCGGGTTTGAGCGAGTTGTTCTAGCAATGATGGATTGGAAAGTTCGGCTATGACATCGCCCTGCTCAACGATTTGACCAGGCAGAAACGATGTTCGGGTCAATACTCCTGGTTCCTGTGTAACAACTGCTCCAGCATCGCCTCCATCAAGAGTACAGTCTGACATTACGTAGTATGGAAATGGAAGGCACAGCAGCACCAACGATGACACCACAATAATGACCAATTTCAATAGATTAGCACGTTTGATTTTGATAATTGTACCCGGGGTCTTTAGCTTTTTTGCTAAGTTGTAAAACGGCATCACGAAGTAAAATATGGTAATGACTACCGAGAACAGGAATGCGGCAGGGGCCAGTCCTAACGCGGTGGCCTGATCAACCATTACTAATGCCACCGTCAACATCAAGGACGCCCGAAACAGATAGGCAGCGACCCCATATGTAACCATAAACCACTTGTTGTAAGACGTTACCCAAGGAGTTTGCTCGTCCTCAATTCCCAACGCATGGACCATAAACTGACGACGAATCTGGTCGGTGGCATCGACTGAAAGATTGGGGATTTCTACGAGGTCCGAAAGCACAAAATACCCATCGTATTTTAGCAAGGGATTCCCGTTGACAACGACGGCGCTCAGTGAACAGACGAACATCAGATTTATTGCAATGCTTTGGATCGCTCCGGATCCCGAAAACCACCAGATGAATGTCGCTGCGGCGAATATGAATATCTCGACGTAGACTCCTCCAAGCGCCACAGCGATCCGTGCCCACTTGTCTTTTAACATCCAAGAGTCGCTGGTGTTGCAATACATTGTGGGCATAAAGAAAAAAATCAAAATGCCGATTTCATGCACTTCTCCCCCAAACCGTTTGAACGCATATGCGTGACCTAACTCATGTAGTAATTTCGTGCCAGCCATGACGAAAAAAAGTGTTGACCAGTTCGCCGTATCAATAAATGACCAGAGACTTGGCGCACGCTGCATCACGGTTTCATAGTTTATGGTTAGAAACACCACGGCAAGGCATGCAAAAACGCAGACGGTAATAACCGCCGGGGCTGAAAAAAACCAACGAACATAAGGATTCGTTGCATTTAGAAAGATTTCAGGATCAAATCCTTTCCATTTAAATGCATAGATACTAAGCACTTTCTGCTTGGCTTCCTTCCTCAATTTCTCCCGTGAAATTTCGAGCAGCTTTTCCCCCTGCCGGAAATTTGATGAATAGATAAGGGATTGTTCATGGAACTTACCTACTACATTTACCAGTTCGTTCAAGTCTACCCGGTAAGGTGAGAATTGCCGCTCGAAACGCTCCTTGAGATCGTCAAACGAGACAGAGCCATCGAGCCAACGAAAAATTGCATATTCTTGCTCATTGAGGCGATGGTATTGCTGGTCCAGTGGGTCTTTGCAAACCCAGCAGCGCTCCCCCTGATAGGAGACTTCTTCCACGACAATATCGGGCCTATGTTTTACTCCGATTGCCGAAGAACCGCTGGAATGTTCGAAGTAGCTATTACTCACCTTCAACCTGCGGGAGATCTAGTTGAAGGATAAGCTTTCCTTGCATGCCCGGGAGCAGTATCCAGCCACCACTGCTCTTCGACCTTTGGTTGCGAACCTTAATGACAGCCAAGTAACGCCCGTCACGTTCTACTCGTGGAAGATGTCCGGATGTTTCAAATTCGAAATCACGTTTGCCAATCCCGGGAAGCTCAATTATAACTTTTCCGGAAAGTTTGCTGAACGCTTCCGGTGCAACTTGCGAATGTTGTAGCAGAACTGACCCAAGCAGAAAGTCTAAACGGTAAACTTCGGCGATAGGGACTTCATCAGATACCGCCTCGCCAACATGTTTGAATTGCTTAAACACAATTCCATCGAATGGGGATCTAATTATAGAATCTCGAATGTCCACTCTAACCAATTCCACTTCAGCTTCCTTGGCCGCGAGACGATAGCCTGCTTGAGCTTTTTCTGATGTCGCACCCTGCAAACCTGCTAGATTAATTTGAACGGAAGTTTCTGCCTCCATGATTTCAAGGCGCGGAATGCTGGTCTGGTATGCCGCAGTTCTCAGCTCCCGACTTCGCATCTTCGAAACTTTCAGGTCCTGTCTTGCTTTCACAAGAGCAGACGAATTATTGGCTTGCTCTCGAAGTGCAGCCGCTTCGGCCTGCAGTTTCTTCTCTTCTATTAGCTGTTTTTCGACAATCAGGCGGGCAATGACTTGGTCTTTCCGCAGGATGGTTCCGGGGGCAAGAAATGCTTCGGACAGAAAACCTTTGCGACGCGCGGTAACATTTAACTTTTGGTAAACCTCAAGTCGCAGGGTGAACGCCTTGCTCGCTTCATCATCAGCAGTCATTTCTTTCAAATCATCGGCGTTTGCTTGCTGTGCAAAACAACCAGCTGAAAAACTGACTAGGGTAACAAGTATCGCTCCAGTCCCGATAAAACGCGGCACCCAATCAAAACAGGCAATTAAATTCATAATGTATTATTTGTAATCGTTGAACTACTGGGCTATTAAAGACTGAACTCAAACCATTTGGAACTTAACCAATCGATAACCTCGTAGCTTTTGCAGTAAGCGAATGAGCGGCGGCCGCAGATTACCTTTGCCAGTACGGCTGTCCTCGACTTCTTCTGATACTCTGGGATCTCGTCGATCGTCACCGCGTAGATTGGTAGCGTGTATCCAATGTGCTCGTCTCGCTCAAGTCCGGGGCTAACAAATGTGACTTTCGCTTTACGATCGTTCCCCGGTGCCGATGCAAGTCGGTATATGACCGGAAGGTCTCTATCTTCCTCGTTTGCCTTACGCCAAGCCGATTGAACATACCCAGCCCTCTGATCTGGCACGCGTAACTCAAGCTGAAACGGCGTGTCCGATGGAATAAGCGTAAACAGGTGTACGCCTTTCTCCAGCGGTCGATTTAGTAGCCTACGCTCCGTTTTCCAACCGGTGATAGTGGCGTCAAACGGCGCTCGGACGACATGATTCTCTAATTCATTCAGGGTCAGGCTGCGACGCTCGTCAAGTTCTGAAAGCTCTGCTTCCAGCTGGTTGACTTTGGACGCAATATCGACAGTTAAATCTTCTGTTGCGTTGTCGGCGGAGAATAGTTTCTGAGTCCGCGAGTCGTTCAGGTCATCGACCTCCACTCTTTTTTGAGCAATCTCTCCCTCAAGCTGTGCAAATTCCTTCTGAAGGGAGAGGTTTTCCTGTACCATCAAAACGTCACCCTTTTGCACTTCTTTACCGTCGAAGGCGTTGAGCTTAACGACTTCTCCCTCGCCTTGGGAATACATGTCAAGTGTGTTCTCGAACACAAGATATCCCTCGCATCGAAGCTTAAAATCCGATGGAATTAGGAAAGAACCCAGTAAAAGTATACTAATCAATGCGGTTATTAAAATTGCCTTGCGTTTGGTCTGGCCTCGGTAAAGGGCACCAAACCTGCCAAGCAACGTCCAAAGCCGAATCAGAAAAATCGAGTCATATCGGCGGGCGTTACTGTATTGATTAAGCACCAGCGAATGAATTTGCTCCCAGTTCTGCTCAAAAATTTCCGTCTCAATTACGTCCTCGATTTGCTCGACGAGAACGGCACCGATTACCTTTTGGGTGGATGCCGATCCCGTGTGGATCGCTTCGAGCATGATCTCATCTTCGGATGGATAGACCGGCTTTTTAAACTGCACCAAAGGTAGCATTGCGAAGGAATTAACAAGCGATTCGTCGGTGTATTTTCGAACGCTGCCTTTCATGGAGTCCGCCAACTCACTGAAGTCGCCGGTGAACCAAAACGGCTCACCGGTGCGTGCCATCTTGCCGACCATTTGCTGACCGGTTCGAATTGAGTTTGAGCGTTTATTGAATTTGGGTTGCCCACTAACTGCAATGACTTTGGCATCGGCATTGTTTACTTCAAAGATACTGACACGATCACAGGCCATAAAATTTCGGATTTCGTTTGCCATGGCGTATGCTTGATCGGCAATAGGCAGTTTTTCAGAGATCGTTTCGGCCAATCTCAGAACACGTCGCGTATTAGTGCTTTCCTGTAATGCTTTCCGCGCTGAGATAAACTGTTCACGTATTTCGTAGGCAGTTTTGATCATATGGAGGAGCGGCGTATCCTTTGATGTAATAGGACAGATGGACAACAACACGTGGATATTACTTAAGGGCCGTACCCACAGAATAGAGTCATGCTCCGAAGAATGCAGCTGTTCTGGAAGTGGCCGCTGCAGCACAGGCACGTTGCTCTGATGATCGGTTACAGTGTCCGCGTCCTGCTCGGATTCATGGCCATTTTCTGTTTTCCAATATGCCACCGAATCTATCGACTGAATCTCTCCTGTGAGGCGACTGTGCCGGTAGCATTTCTCTGAAGCATTCTCAAGAGCGAGCGTAACTTGCTGCTTGAGAAAAAGGTGAGGGTTAAGAGCCTCTAGCAGCTCGACTTCATCCCCGGTCTGTTCCTGCCAAACCAGCGAAGATTCCCCCTCGACGTCGCGTTCTAGGGCCAAAATTCGACTAGCAGTAGCTTCGGATTCCAAATGACAGAATTTAGACAATTCCAGAATGAATGTGCTAACGTCGACTGCAGATTCATCGCTGAACTCTATCTTCAGACCAGCTTTATTAAAGATCTGGTACATTGGCAAAACGATGCGTGAAGGGAGTTGTGGGGAAGAAACGCAATCTTGCAAGAAAAGCCATTAAGCTCGCGTCTATCGTCTATATAAATATAATCCGGGGGCGGTGAAGTTTTCTTAAAATTTACCACTTTTTGCAATAAGATCTACGTGGATTGCTTAAACCATCACTTCAACCGGTGTTACCGTTATTTTCTACAAAATTTATTCTTTAGCCAAAATAAGGTTAAGCTTGACAGATTCAGAAAAATATTAGATCAGTGATGTATGAGAGACCCCCATTCAAATTCGCCGATATGTGTTCGCACCGTTACGCTGATGGTCATCCTCGTAACGGCAGGATTGTTGCTGCTAAGGCAACCGGGGCAGCAGGGGCAGCAGGGACAACAGGGGGGCTTTCGCGCCGGTGTCCAATTATATGATGCAAACACACCTTTGGTAAGGTTTGATGAGATGCCGATGCCGCAAAGGGCAATTCACCAATCGCGATATCCTGAATCGGCTATTGCGTATCCGCCAAATGTACGAAGGGTCCCGCGACCACAATTTAAACCGGGAGTCGTGGAGCGGTCGGATGCTTACGGCGTTGGCGAGCGAAACCTCGAAATCGCAATCGAAAACGCAATCGAAAAAGAAAGAGATCGGGTTATCTTGGCCGCCGCGCAGATGGCCGTCGAACGAAATATTAATCCCAACGGATCAATCCCGGAATCAGATGTTGAAATGGAGGAGATTTTTCACGCAGAGAATCTGGAATTTTACCTAGACGACCTAGACAGTGTTGAAACAAGCGTGAGATCAAAAGCTCGCCAAGGGAGAGGCCTGTCAACTTTTCACGAACGCGACTCGGAGCTGCCGTCTCGAAAAGGAAGAGATTCGAAGAGAAACTCTTTCAACGAGCTCAAAGATGATACGAACCGGGGCACCGAGCCATTCTTACCGATGCGGTCAGAATATATGAAAGGTAATTTGCTCGACCAGGCTGAGGACGAAAACTGGGAGGTTCCACCTGAATCCGAGAGCCAGTCGCCAACAACATTCGCGTTGGAGCAAACAAGTCTTGAGCAGTTTTTGGGTCAGGTGACGTCATTGACAATTACTACGGCCCCGGTGACCCTTCGTTGGTCACTCGATGATGCAATCAACGCTGCCCTGCTATATTCGTTAGAGATTGACGAATTAAACATTGCATCCCTTGAGAATTTCCAGGACATCGGAATTCAGTTCGGTGGCTTCGATACGGTGAGTTTTTTCGAGCAGTCGTTTCGTGATTCAAATACACCAGTCGGGAACAATTTCGAGGCCCAACAGGGAGTGGGCAGGATCAAGGGGGAAGAGTTTAATTTTAAATACGGAGTGCGTCAGAAATTGCTTGGAGGAGGTGAGATAGAATTGTCCAAAAGTTTTGGAACGCGAGACGACAATTCGGGGGTCCTTAATCCTCGGGATCAAGCGAATTCACAATTAGCTTTAACCGTATCTAAAGAACTTCTTAAAGGTTCAGGGCGTTCCATCGGCATGAATGAAGTTCTCATTGCATCGCAACGAGCACTCGTCGAAGAATCGAATTCGGTAACCACGATCACCGAGCTTTTGGGACAGGTATCGAACGCTTATTGGCAAATTTTCATCGCCCGGGCAAAACTAATTGCAGCGATTGAAAATTCCAATCAGGCCAATAGCGTACTAAACGATTTGCAAGCGCGTCGTAACCTTGACGCTGACCCCAACCTTCTTGAACAAGCACGCGTTTCCCAACTCCAACAACAGGCGGAAGCGGACATTTCGTATGCAGATCTTGCAAAAGCCCAGTTCGAATTGATTAGACTGGTCAATGCGCCCGAATTGTTAGCGAACCTTCAGCGTATTGAGCTTATTCCTACTGGTATTACCTCTGACCTTATACATCCCCCTGACATCATTTCGAGACAAACGACTGCGATTCACAATCGAGCCGAAGTGAGAGCGATTGTCGAAGAGATAAAAGAGGCTCAGTTAAAATACAACTTTTCTGTCAACGAGCTGCTGCCGAAGCTGACGTTTGTTGCGGAAGCGGCGTTCAATGGCCTTAGCGGCGAACGTGACTTCGCCGCTTCTAATAGAAACTTGTTTGATTCAAACGCGACCTACGAGCTCGGATTTAATTTTGAGTTCCCCTTACAAAACCGCGAGGCAAGGTTTTCGAAGCGCAAAGCAGAACTTGTCTTGGCAAAGCTAAGTCGACGTTGGTCCGCAGCGGTCGAGTCGGTAAAGAAAGACGTGCTGGTGGCAGTGCAGGATCTCGACACCAATAGCACGCTGCTTGAGCGGCAGCGGACCATCTACCAATCCTCCCAAGAACGACTTGCCTTCCTCGAACAGCGGCGATTTAATATTCCTAAAGAAGGTACGATACCAAGTCTTCAGCTAGGACAATTGCTAGATGTTCAGGCACAGCTGGCCAAATCTAAGGCCGATTTTGCGGAAGCGCTTGCCAACCGTCAACGTTCTATGTTCGAACTCAATCGTGCGACAGGAATTTTGGTCCAGCCTGGAGAGGCCTGCCTGACAAACCCTGGCAGCCATTCGTGCGTTGTTGTCTATCGACAATACCTTGAGAGTGACCGCGTCTACCGTGAGCACGCAAACCAAACGGCCGATAAGATCAGTAAAATTGCACGCCGTGAACATTCTTCGTGGAAGAATGATTGCCTGAATGACTGCAGTGCCTCGTCTGCTGGTTTTGGCTATCCACAACATGAAGCCACCATCGAAATTTCACCCGGGCTCGATAGTCTGCCTTGGTGCCCTGTCGGTTTAGAAGAAGCTGCACTCCCGGAGGAAGTCGTAGGCGAAATTATCGATCATCAGCCAATAACATCGGAAATAAGCAATTATTTAACCTATTCCGAAACCCCTGTTTTTAGCAGTTATCTCAGTAAAACTGGCGTAATCGGAAATAAAGATCTTAGCGGCATGTCGGGGCGTACAAGAAACAGCCGGTCGGTAACGTCGTCCCGCTTTAGATCCCGACAACGGAAACAGGCGATTGCAGGGGAAATAGCTGCCAATTCATCAAGACGGTACCCGCTAGCAGCAGTGGCAGAGTCAGGTAATGGTCAACATCAAAGCCCCAGTGGCAGGCCGTTAATGCAGCTAACGACGCGAAGCTCATCGTTACCCAATGTAAAAGAAACTGGCCGTTCTCCAAAACCCACCTCTCAAGTTATTCAAGCGAGCTATCTTCAACAGTTGCCTCAGGAATCCCGCACAATACACCGCGACCGTGTTCCCAATAAGTAAAACTTGGCTATTACAATTTTCTGTTTAAGCGTTTTTGGACTAGTGCTTTGTGACTGTTGAAAATTCGGTTTGGAAATATTAGCCGTTTTGGCGATAGCCTCGGTTATTGTCTGTTCAACCGTGGCTATCGCCAAAACGGCTAATCCGAAAATTGAAGTGTCACAAAGCACTAGCTTGCGATGTATTTCTTAAAGGTCACGGCCAACGTGTTATTGAGCATTGGCAATTTGAGTGCATGTAGTTCGTTGGGGGTCTTAACGGGTTTTAAATCACCTTTACGGAAAAACCAAAGCACACGCCTCTTTCGACGCGGGATCGTTGTCAGTCTTGGCATAAATTCCAGATCCACGTGGGCTAATGAGGCGACGCCCTTCATTAGCAGCCAAGCTACGCCATGAGATTTGCTCAAAAAACTAGGCAACTTGTTAAACGAATTTGCCGTGCCTTTTGTCGCATATTGCGGTGCGTATCTAACAACATTGGCGACCAGACCGCATTCCCTTGTTCAACTTTCCTCTATCTGCAACTCATTCGAGTGTCTCGCGGATCCTTGGAAGCCAATTAACCCGCGTCGACAAAATCACCGCTGCAATTGAACGACGATGCAATTTGCGGATGATTTTATTCAACGGATGCGATGTGTTGAGAGCCATCTTCTTGATTGTCCAACGATGCCGGGGGAGCCAAGCCTATTCCCCAATGGCAGGCATTACGCTTCAGTTGTGTTGCCGAGATTTACCTTGCATGCTCGCGAGGGCCAACTAAACTTTACTTCCGGCGGTTTTCCGCTGTATAACAACGATCGCTACGGCAAAAATAGTAACGAGGTCAACCGTGAGAGAAGTTCCAGATAGAGAGGGGAATGATGTTAAGTCTGCCTTTTTGGATGCGCTAAGCGTCCCTCCGGCGGATCGCAAGTCTTACCTTGAGCAGCGATGCGGTAATGACAACTCCTGTATTGCCGAAGCTACCGTGTTGCTCGATAGCTACGAAGCCGCATTGGATAAATCTTTGCTGAACCTCAACTTCGGCGACATCTTACTGAAACAGTTGGTTGGGATATCAGGCCTTGGAGAGTCCAGTCATTACACAATCGACCGATTGATTGGTGGTGGAGGATGCGCGGTCGTATATGCGGCAACGCGAACGGAGTCGCCGCAACAAGTCGCCATCAAAATGCTTCGCCCTGAATTGCGGGGGAACGTTGAGCTTCAGTGCCGTTTTCGATTTGAGCAGGAGACCCAGTGGAGTCTTGACCACCCTAACGTGGCGCAGGTATTCGATTCCGGAGAATCTTCCGATGGGGTGCCGTATCTTGTGATGGAGTTGCTTGAGGAAAAGAGTATCGTCAATTACGCCAGTGAAATGCAGCTTTCAGTTAGTGAGCGTCTCAATCTTTTTCTGGGCGTTTGTGATGGAGTCCAACATGTTCACCAGCAAGGCATCATTCATCGTGACCTCAAACCGGCGAATGTTCTTGTCACAATCAATGGTGGGGAGGCTGTCGCGAAAATAATCGACTTTGGAGTTTGCAAGGCAGTCAATGACTTTGAATCGCCAAGTGAAAATATTACTCATGCCGGGCAGTGTCCAGGTACATTACGTTACATGTCACCGGAGCAGCTTATGATAGATGGCAGGATAGATGGCAGGAGCGACATTTTCAGTCTTGGCGTTTTGCTGTATGAGGTCCTTACCGGCACGCTCCAATTTCCGGGAATAAATGGAGCGAACACGGCCCGCATCATACGTGAAAGAATCGACAACTCCGGAGCGATGCCTATCGATCAAACCGATGATTTTAACACGTCATCAAACCATTTTCCGCTTGGCGTCCGGGTTAAGCCAAAACAAAAAAACGGGCTGGAAAGGATTTTATTAAAGGCACTCGAGAAAGATCCCAAGCGTCGCTATTGCTCGGTTAGCGAGCTGGCAACGGACATTAAGCGGCATCTTCGCAACGAACCGGTGTCAGCTGTTCCTGCCTCAATAGCTCATCGTGTCTCGGAATTTGCACGTCATAATTGCATGGCTGCTGTTATTGGATTGTTTTTAATGGCGTGTCTGGTCTGTGGAATCCTTGGCGTTACAAACGGAATGAGAAACGCCGCGATACTGGGTGCCGCAGCGGAGCGTCTGAATGACCGCGTTAATAGCGGCGCAGGTCACACCGGCGAGACTTTTGAAGTCATCGGAGAAATGTTCGATATTTATCTTTCAAATAGCGAGCAGTGTGAGAATAAGAGTCGGTTGCATGTTTGCTTCAACGAATCTACGGTTCTTGAAGGTGATGCGCCGCAAGTAAGAGGGGTGCAAGAAGCAAATTTACGTGTGCGGACAGGAGTGTTTCTTGCACGACTGAATTATTGCCGGGAAGCAGAAATTCAATTAAGAAAAGCCGTCGACCTCTACTCACAAGAGCTTGATAGTGACGACGATGTTTTGCTCAATGCGAGAATGGATCTCGCTGAAGTGCTCTGGATGAGCGGTCTGCATAAAGAATCAGGTAAGATAAGCCAAGAAGTTCTTGATGCTCGACAACTCGCCCGAATTCCTCTCGACGATATTAGGATGATGTCTACGACTGAGTGTGTTGCGCGTTGTATGCCCTATGCTGAATCGAAAGCAATCTACGAAAATTTGCTGATGTTTTACGCTGGCCATATCGGGGGACCTCATCACCATCGTGCGATCGCTATTCGACATAATTATGCAATGATGCTGCTTGAAAACAAAAAGTTTTCAAAGGCGGCCCGTGAATTACAAGCGGTTGTGGAAAGTGAAATTCAACATTGCGGAGAGCGAGGTAGTCGCGCGCTTAATGAACGTTTTCAGTTAATATCGGTTCTTCGAAAAGACGGCAGGCTGAGTGACGCCATCGCCGTACTGCAAAGGATTTGCGAGCTGGACAAGATTGACCGAAGCCCCAAGGTGGGGCGGATGCTATGGCTTTCTGAGATGAAGTATGCCAATCGCGACTATAGAGAAGCCCTGAGGATAGCCGAAGGTGCGATGGACTTCGTTCCTATCGACGATTTTAATAATCGGCAGAACATCGCATCGCATATTAGTAAATGCAGAGAACGTTGTGGCTCGGAATTGTCGTTGCACGAGGAGGGAGGGGAACGTGGCTAGGTCTGATGAACTATTACCGCTTGTCTATGATAGGCTACGAAAGTTTGCCTATACGCGCCTCAAGGACAGTAATACGCTATGCGGAACCGGTTTGGTGCATGAGGGGTACCTTCGGCTGGCAAAGATTGACCATTGGGAAAGTGAGTCTCATTTTTATAACGCACTCCGCAACGCCATGCGAAGTGTAATCGTGGATCATTTAAGAAATAAATCAGCGACCAAACGAGGCGGGAATCTGCGTCGGATCTCAATGGAATGTATGGATGACGAACCTGCAAAGGACTTAGAGGGTGTTCTGGCATTGGTTGACGCACTGGATGAACTGTCAAACACTGACAAGCGGGCCGCTGATGTGGTGACATTGCGTTTTTTCGCGTGCATGTCGATGGAGGAAGTTGCAGAATCCATAGGTGTGTCCAAACGCACCGTCGTCCGTGACTGGACTTATGCGAAAGCTTGGCTGCAAAATGCGTTACGGGAATCAAATTTCAAATGCGTGGAAAATTTAGAACAGAAGGCTGCAGTGCCCAAATGAGCAACTATGACTTCGAGTAGGTGCAAGCCAGCCAAGAGACAAATTTCAGATAAAACAATGACTTTGGCTAAGGGGCTCCAGTTCGTCAAAAAGCAGTTATGCGCGAAGCAATTTTTACCTCACCTATGTTGTCATATTCTTATGCCAATTGACGCCTATCTGTGGCTCGTGCCTGTTTGCTTATGAAGCCTTGTTTAATCTCTTCGTTGAATTTGAAGCTACCCAAGGATGTAGGCGGTGAGCCTCCTAGCGTCATGCTTGTATGACCAAATCAAGATTTATGAAACAAACGCGACGAGCAATCGCTTGAGACAACGATCTGGCTGTTTTGACCCTCGCCCAGTAACACATCCAAGACACCGCATTTAGTGAGCCGGCAGACCGGCTTGCCCGTCCATTCCCCTATATTGAATGCGTTCGGGCATTGAACACTTCAGTCCACTGGTATTTGAAGTGGGGAAGAAGGCAAACTGGACACCTGCCTTTGCGGGTGGACTCAGAATGTGCGAAATGTCTTTTCCACGACAATCAACTTTAATTCACTGTCCAGTTTTCTCCAAAAAATGCACTAAACGAGTCAGCGAGACATTTCTTGATGAAAATTTATTTTATTTAAAATAAGTGGCACTAAATGTCCCGATAATGCGTAACTTACTAATAAGGCTTCTTTTGTCGGCGTCTACCAGAACCCAAATTAGATTTAATTTTGGACGCTTTGGCCTTAATTTGAAGAAACTAAACCTATTAAAGGAAAATTGAAAATGAGCTCACTCAACAGTGTATTGACCATCGGACGACGTAACCAATTGAGTTCCAGTGGTCGTGACAGTTATTTTGAACAACGAATAATGATGATTGCGAGTCAAGATGCACTTAACACGGCTTTAGCTGAAAAAGGCCGGACGGATTATAAACTCACCGGAGACTTTGCCGGAAGCAATTTCAAGGTGACCACCCCAGGCTCTACGATAAGTGGTAAAAAACCCGACGGTACTAGATACAAGATAACAAGCAACGATCCGAAGACACCTATTTTTGATGTCAAAGCGGATAATGTTAAAATCGATAGTGTCCATTTGGACGGGGGTGAAAAAAAGGATAACCCAGAAGATCAAGAGTTCAGTAATCAAGGTGTTCGATTTAGCAATACCGAGGGGACAACTGTTAGCAATAGTCGGCTTGATAATTTTGGCCGGGGGGCGTTTGCAGTTGGAACCATTAAAGATTTAACTTTCAAAAACAATGAAGGCAGCAACCTAGATGCGGTTGTCGCGGTTAATCGCGACGTAGGAAGAGACGGCGGCAAAGATGCCTTTGATTGGGGCACTGTAGATATTCAAAACAACAGGTTCGACAATACGGGATTTGCTCAATACTCCCTGGATGCAGGAAATGATGGTACCGATGGTGATCCGAGATTACTTGCGGCAGCAAGAAAGGGCGAATTGGCGCCCGGCGAAAGAGAGAAGGCCACTACAACGCCAACAAAGGTGAGGGGGCAAATCAGCAATAACAATGGGACTGGAAGAGGTTTTGGAGTTGCTATTGCGAATATTGATGGACAGCAGCCGACAGAGGGGGTAAGTGATAAAGGTCTCAATATAGATACCAATACTTTTGATATCAGCGGCGACCGTGCGTTTGGAGAGGCTTTGCACTTCGAACATGGTAGTAGGAATATTAGCGCTGCAAGTAACACGTTCACTGCAAGCGGTAGCGGGATTAAGAACGTGGTGGGCATAGGCACGTTCACAGACAAATATCGAGATGCAGATGGCAACCCGCAGCGTGACAACAGCGAGTCATTCACTAATGGCACAGAAAACATTCGTCTGGCCAACAACAGCGGTACGGTTAGTGGTGAAAAGGGAAGTGCCCTAAATGTAGGTGGTACTAGAGACTTGCGTTTAGAGGGGGATCGACAAAAATTCGAGCGTCAGAATGAAGACGGGTCAAGAGAAACTTCTGCATTCGACAAGGTGATACCGAAAGATTTCCGCAACCCGGAAGAGGGGACGTTTAAGTCTTCCATCAAGAGAAATGATAACGGTGTTGAGTTCGATACTACTCCGGATAAGGCTGACAGGCCTGTCATAGATTCTGAGGGCGGCGATACTGCTTCAGGCGACATGGCCGCAAGACCACCGCTAACTGCAACTCCGCTAAGTGCACCTGCGCCAAGTGAGAGTGCGGCAAGTACACCAGCGCCAAGTGCGGATTCAGGTCCTACTGCACCTGCGCCAAGTGAGAGTGCGGCAAGTACACCAGCGCCAAGTGCGGATTCAGGTCCTACTGCACCTGCACCAAGCGAAAGTGCGGCAAGTACACCAGCTCCAAGTTCAGCTGATGTCAACGATGAGGCTCCGTTAGCGGTCTAATGACTCCGTGAATGATGGTCGAATTGCTCCGCTTGCTGAAGGATCAGCGAGCGGCATGCAAACACCATCTGACATCGTGGTTTACATAGCCAATATCAAGGTAATTGCATCTGCTGGCTCAAACAACGAAATAGGAAAACAAAATTTTCGGACTTTTATGGTCTGGTCCAACGCTAAGATAACTTTGCGTTGGAGGCCATTTAGGCCTTGCAAGGTTTTCACTACATGACAGCGTATTTAATGTTTCAGCGTTTGTTGTTTTCTAGCACTTTGCATTTGATGCAATGTTTTTTTGATTTGTGTCTCGCAGGTTCGATCTAAAATGATCGTTCCTGCGGCGCAAATTGACATCGGAGAGGATGTCCCTTTGATTGCTGAAACTGCCAGCGGTCTTACTGGGTCGTATTAACCTAAGGTTTTCTTTAAGTGACCCAAACTGCCGGCACCTAACTTTCTTCAAAAGCGCCAGCTATTAAAAAACGTGGTTCGTCAAAGCTAAATATTAATTGGACAGCGTCACTTCAGTGATTTTCTGTTGCGAATCATGGCCTTTAATTGTGAAGGTTGCAAGACTTGATATTATCGACGTCGATTCCTAATTCATCGTACAGCTGTATCCTTGTTTTGGTGCGCGACTTGATGGCTAGGTCGTTTCTTTCTTGATAGTAGCGTTGGCTTTCCATCATCTCGGCGATGACTTCATTGCGGTCCTTCAGTTTTTTTCTAGCTGAAGGATCTTTTTGTCTTTCAGCTGCTCCAATATCTTGGCAGATCGCTGAAGCTTTCTACTCACCTTTTCGAACGCTCGCTTGGCTTGGCTCAGCACTGCGTTGACCCATTGGTGAATTTGGCTGGGCTGGACATCCAATTCGGCAGATAGGTCGCTGACAGGAACTTGATCTTTGAGATGCCGACGGACAATTTCGGCTTTTTGAGGGGTAGTAAAGTAACCTCCTTGTTCGGGACATAGATTCTCTTTCGGGCGATCTCGATTAAAACACCCAAAATCTACAAAATCCGTAACAATTCAGCTATCTGAAGTTGCACTTGTCAGCCGCCACGCGATAGCGTCCGATTCTGTTGTAACTTGAGGAGACGAAACCGGGGGCTATCGCCCGGCGGCTGATTTGCGTAATCCTTCGGATTTAGCACCACAATTTCAGACCGCTGAAGTACTACCTTTTATTAATTCTGCGCACCTGTCTTGCATTTCTCGCCATTTAATAATTACGAACGCTCGGTCTCAACGTCTTGCACGGCCGCTTTGTTGCGAATCAGCCCAGACGCAAAAATGGCGAATATGGAAGCGAAATTTATGAACTGGTATCCAACAATAGCGGTCGCAATCCTCCTTACAGGATTAGCACTTACGGCACATGCCCAAGATGACGTTGCGGAGGCCGTTGTAGAAACGATCCTGATCGACGGCAAGACGCTGGCCAAAACAAAAATTCGGATCGAAAATAAGGGCCCAGATCTACAGCCCGCTTTGAACGCACTGATCCAAGAGGCCGATCCGGATAAACCCGATGGGCTTCCCTACATCCGCCGCGATGGCCAAACCCATCCAGCCAGTCAAAGCAAAGATGAATCGGACAGACCCAGAATCGAATCGGTAGGCATCAACACTGAGACGTTGGGATTGGCCTATTACTTGACCGGCGAAGAAAAGTACGCCAAGAAAGCAGCGGAACTGGTCATCGGTTTGTTGATTTAATCAGCCCTCGACTTCATCACATCAACAGAGACTCACGATGCAATTCAATAAAACAATTTAGCGTTTGGCTTTTCGATCCTGATCGGAACCGAAGAAACGTGCGAAATCCTCGAGGGTCTTCGCAGAAGCGAAAATAACAAGATCAGCATCCTTCGCAGCACCGATCACTTCAAAACTTTTGATACCATTGTCCTTGACGATGAACTTCCTCGCCAGAATACGACTTGCCTATTCGGCTTGGGCGGCGGAGCTGTCGTCTGTGGTGTTGGCTACGAAGATTCAGGAAAGATTTTTCGTTCGACCGATGCCGATTTGACGTGGACTCAGACCGCCGATTTCCCCGATGCTCGCGACGTGATGAATTTCTATTCTATCGGCGACAAAGTCTTTGTTCTCACCTCGGGCATCGCGACCATCTTCAGCAGTAACGACAACGGGCTGACTTGGAAAAAGCACACAAGTTTGGGAGAAGGGATTCCTTGGCCAGCACGAAATCCTTAACCATGGCGGAAAAACGTACCATCTGTTGGCCGCCACCGACCAGCGCGAAAAATGGAAACGTCACGTCGTATTGATCTCCGACGATGCGGGTGAAACCTGGCACGAGTGGATCGAATTGATGACCGATGTTTCTGGCGGCGCCAGCAACCTGGCCGTGATCGGTGACGACACGATCATTGTGGGCACAGGAAACCACAGCATCCAAGGGGTTGTGCACACCTTGAAAGTCAAGTGAACCCAAAGGCGCTGAATTGCAACGGCGGACGTCTGCAAGACCGCCAATACAAACCCGCAGCGCCAGCAAGTGAATATTGCGTGCCGGATTCACTTGCAGGCGCTGCGGGCTTATCTTTCGATTCCCCTAAAAACTCTCTTCGGGAAGTTTAACAACGCCGATGGTTAGCAGAAGGTTAGCGAAGCGGCGCTGTTCGCCGGTGGCAATTGCCAGCGTGGAATCAGGCAATTTGATTTTGTCGTCGTACGACCAGCGTTCCATTTCCGTCCACGCAACGCCGTCGCCCAGCATCGCTTTGTATTGGTCGTGAATGTCCGGATGAAAGCCATCCGGTGGAGTCATCGTGGTTGCTTCGTGAACTGGAGTTACTAAAAGAATGGCTTGAAGTACGTCGAGAGCTCCAACGGTACCTGGCGCTAAGTTCAAAACACTCGTTTGGTTTGCGGATTGGTTCCCGAAAGCAGCGGGTAGTTTCCGTCGGCGATCAGCACCTGTGAAAAATGACCGAATCCGGCAAGCGCCTGAAGAATTTCTGGATGAATTAGTTTGGAGTTAAGCATTTTAATCTCGAATGGTTTGAGATTTTGAGTCTACTCTCCGTAGCGGGGGCTTCCTGCCACCGAAAAATAAACGGCGGCGGGATGCCCCCGCTACAGAGGTGTCACTTCAACATTTTTGTCAGCGTCCGGTCTAACGTATTGGCAAACGTTTGAACGTCCTTTTGATTTTGAGGACGAGGCCCAGACGTCTGCACGCCGGCGGCGCGAAATTGCTCCATCAGGTTCCGCGTCGCCAATTTCCCGTGGACTGTTGAATCGTCGAACACCTGCCCACGCGGCCCGATCGCGACGCCCAACTTCTCCACCACTCGCGCCGCCAAAGGAATGTCTCCGGTGACTACGATGTCGCCTTCATTCATTTTCTGTACGATTGTATTATCCGCAATGTCAGCACCGTAAGGCACCGTTACCATACTGAAAAGATCCGACTTCGGCACCCGCAGCGACTGATTGGCCACCAACACCGTTTTGATCTCCAGCCGCCGAGTCGCTTTGAAGACGATGTCCCTAATAGCGCCGGGACAAGCATCGGCGTCGATCCAGATTGTGAGTTGAGTTTCTGCCATGCCAACTAGAACCAAACAAAGAGCGCGATTAAAATTCAGCGATGAACAAACCCGGATTCGAATTTGAACTGCTTCATCAAGATAAACATTGTAACGCTCGACTGGGTCGTTTGACGACGCCCCGAGGCGTGATCGACCTGCCCACGTTTATGCCCGTGGGTACTTGCGGCACCGTCAAAGGACTCACCACCGGTCTTTTGAATTCAACCGGTGCTCAAATCATCTTAGGCAACACTTATCATCTCCACCTGCGTCCCGGCGAAGATATCGTGGCGGAAATGGGTGGGCTGCCAAAATTCATGGGCTGGAACAAACCGATGCTGACCGACAGCGGCGGGTTTCAGATTTTCAGCCTTGCGAAACTGACCAAGATCGACGAACAGGGTGCCAAATTTCGCTCGCACATCGACGGTTCGCTGATCGAAATTTCGCCCGAAAAAAGCGTCGCCATCCAGCAGTCTCTGGCGGCTGACATTGCGATGGTATTTGATCACGTGATAGAATTGCCCAACCAGAGGTCGGTCATTAAAGACGCGATGGACCGGACGATCCGATGGGCCGAACGCTCGCGCGATGCCCATACGTTGGAATCCCAGATTCAATTCGGCATCGTTCAGGGCGGATTGGACGAAGGCCTTCGCAAAGAGTGCAGCGAAGCGTTGGTCGGCCTTGATTTCCCCGGCTACGCCATCGGTGGGCTCAGCGTCGGCGAACCACCGGCAGAAATGTATCGAATTCTCGACCACACGACGCCGCACCTTCCCATGGATCGGCCGCGTTACTTAATGGGCGTTGGAACTCCCGTCGATTTGCTCGAATCCGTCCGGCGCGGCGTCGACATGTTCGACTGTGTGATGCCGACGCGTAACGGGCGAAATGCAACGGCCTTTACCGATAGCGGCAAAGTAAAAATGCGGAACCGCTGCCACGAGCGCGATGCGTCTCCCTTGATGAAGAGTTTGGACACGCCTTATGCCCACCTCAGCCGATCCTACCTGCGGCATCTATTCATGGCGAAGGAAATGCTGGGGCCGATCCTGTTGTCGCTTCACAACATCGCCTATTACCAACGATTGATGGGACAAGCCCGTGAGGCCATCGCGGCCGATTGTTTTGTGGACTTCTATAACCAGCGGATGCAAGGTTGGGGCGTTTAGCCCCGGAGGGCAACGATTAGCCCATAGCGTAAGGGCCTGTTGATTAAGTCGGCCTTCGATTTTTTAATGTGAGCCGTTTGGGCACTAGCCCCGGTTTTGCGATGACCAAACCGAGGCTATCGCTTAAACGGCTCACTTAATCAACAAGCTTGCAAGGGCTTGGGAATCAAGCAAATTCAAAAAGCGCCTGAGTTGCGACAGCGAATTGAAGCTAGAAAGCCGGCCAAAAACGCGCTGCCGCCCCCGGGGGCTTATGGTTTTGCTTCGCAATTTTTCCCACGGCTCACGCCGTAGGCTAATTGCCGCCGCCACTACCGTGGCTATGAATCTAAAGTGAATGCCATTGGGCAGTTTATAGCGGTCGCGGCATACCATAATTCTATGCAAAACAGCGAATCATTGGCCTTGGCAGGATTAGGCCCCGAATTTAAGATGTTAGCTTGTTTTTGGGCATCATATGCTTTCGGTAAAGTGAAAGCGGTTCAAAACGCGTTAGATCGATATGTGTGAATCATCTTCTCAGCGCGGTCGCAAACAGATTCTAACGGGATATTCGTGGACTATTTACTCGCAATTTGCTTTTCTGTTCTCGCGCAGACTCAGACAACGACCTCATCGGCTGCAGAAGCTGCCACCGGTGAAGTCGCCGTAGATGCTGCTCCGGGGTTTTTCTCAGAGATGCAATATATGCTGCCAGCGATGCTGGCGATTATGGTCCTCTATTTCCTGTTGATGGTCAGACCGCAGCAGCAAGAACAATCAAAAGTCTCCGAGAAGCTAGCCAATCTAAAGAAGAACGACCGCGTCGTTACCGCGGGTGGCATTTTAGGTACCGTCGTGAGTTCTCGCGAGGAATCTGATTACACCACCATCAAGATTGATGAAAGCTCCAACACCAAGATGCAGATTCGCACCACCTCGATCGTTCGCGTGCTGACCGATGAAGACCAAAAATCGGG
>ENA-ORXT01001544-ORXT01001544.1-marine-metagenome-genome-assembly--contig:-NODE-1544-length-30581-cov-5.339070_pt1 | contig 30581 bp, 17 predicted proteins | sample MGYA00237868_ERZ511482 | MGnify/ENA metagenome assembly ERZ511482 | reverse complement strand
ATCGTATGTTTATAAAAATAAAAAACGATAATATTAGGGATAAAAAAAGTGAAAAAGGTTAATGTAAAGTGAGAATAGAAAAGAGATTCTGATACGCCAGCCCGGCTGATATTTCTCTCCACTTCGTTCCGAAAAATTTGGACGGGGGCGACCTTCGCTGACATTTCTGTTTTGTGTTTTTTATCTAAAGCGAGAATTGCTGTTAAGCTTAGGGACTCAAAAAAGGACGAAACAAGCTCTAATGAACCTTTGACTTTCTTAATTTCTGAATGGTTCAAAGGTCGTGTGTACCCTTTTGCAATAAGAAAACTAATTTTTTTGCCCCAACGTGAAATTTACCGATTGTTCTAACGTTAATAAATTGTTAAATAACTAAACCTACAAATTTTGAAAAACGGAAATAATCTGATTGACTGTATTAAATATGGTTGTTTAGATAAGCTGTATAAGGTATTTGCTTGTTGTTTGTTTGTGAGTGTGCTGGTGTTTTTTGGTAGCTGCAATAAAGAAAAAGGAGTTTCACCTGCTTATTTATATATTCCTAGCGCCACTTTGTCTACCAATTATGTTGATTTTGGAAGTGATCGTGCCGAGATAACCGATGTTTGGATTTATGTAAACGACAACGTTCTAGGTGTATTTGATTTGCCTGCTTTGATCCCCATTATAGATACTGGAATGGTTAAAATTTCTATGGAAGCAGGAGTTTTAGAAAACGACTTTCAGAGTGTTCGTAGACCTTACCCATTCTTTACTTTTTACAACGAAACCATTGCTCTTTCTTCTCTACAAACAGATACTATTGTTCCTGTATTTAATTATAAGTCTGATGCATCCTTGGTTTTTCGTAATGATTTTGAAGGAGGTAATTCGCTGGAGCTAAGAGAAGGATTTGGCAGTACTTATAATTTATCTAGTGGCAATCAAGCCTATGAAGGCGCACGGTCGGGTCGGGTTACTTTATCGGGTGAAAATGCTTTCTTCTTATTGGGTGCCATAGATGAGTTTTTTCTTCCGCAGCCCATTTCTTCTACTAAGCTGAGTTATATGGAACTGGACTACCGCAATACATCGAATTTTAATCTTTTTTTGGCAGGATCCGAAGTTATCAACGGTCAATTGGTGGCTTTTTCTGAATTGGCTTTATCACTTCCTACACAGCCAGATTGGAATAAAATTTATATAAATCTTTCCAATGCGATTAGGCTTCATCCCAATGCACAGTCCTTTAATATTGTTTTTCAAGCAAACCTTACTGATTCTCTAGGTATGGCAGAGTATTTTTTCGATAATGTAAAAGTCATCCACGAGTGATTTTATGGAAAAAGTAAAGCAACTTGGAATAGTATATTTGGTTTTATGGGACTTCATTGCCGCTCTTACAGGTTGGTTGCTGTTTTTTATTTACAGAAAAACCACCATCGGAAAGCTGCCCTTTGAGTGGTCTATGCTCAAGGACCCCAATCTCTTTTTGGGATTGATATGCATTCCTTTGGCTTGGATACTTGCCTATTATATTTCTGGAACCTATACCGATATTTACAGGAAATCGCGCTTAAATGAACTTTTTAGGACCATTACCCAAAGTTTTTTAGGGGTTTTTATCTTGTTTTTTGCCTTAATGCTCGATGATGTCATTCAGAGCTATAAATCTTACTATCAGTTGTTTTTTGGGCTCTTTTTCATCCATTTTGGATTGACCTTTTTTGTCCGTTTGTTTATTTTAACCTTAGCAAAAAGAGGTTTAGAATCTGGGCGAATAGCCTACAAAACCATCATTATAGGTGGTAACCACAATGGGATGGATTTGTACGAAGAAATAGAAGGCAATCGGGTCTCTTTGGGCTATGATTTTTTGGGCTTTATCAACACCAATGGTAAATCACAGATTCTTTCGGAAAAGCTACCAGAGTTGGGTAAAATTCCCGATATCAATCAGGTATGTCGAGAAAATAAAGTAGATGAAGTGATTCTGGCAATAGAGAGCTCAGACCATCCAGTTATCAAAGATATTTTAAATGCCTTAGCAGACCAAGAAGTAGTTGTTAAAATCATTCCTGATATGTATGATATTCTTTCAGGAAGTGTTCGGATGAAACATGTAATGGGAGCGGTTTTAACAGAAATTTATCCCGATCCGATGCCTCCTTGGCAGCGAAAAATAAAGAGACTCATTGACTTAGTAGCTTCAGCCTTGGTCTTGATTTTATTAAGCCCACTCTATATTTTACTGGCTATTCGGGTGAAAATGTCTTCGCCTGGTCCAATTTTCTATAAACAAGAAAGGATAGGGAAAAATGGAAAGCCTTTTGCGATCATCAAATATCGGTCTATGGTGATTGATGCCGAAGCAAGCGGTCCTGCTTTATCTAGTGACGACGATCCAAGAATTACCAAATGGGGTCGTGTGATGCGCAAGTGGCGACTAGATGAAATCCCACAATTTTATAACGTGCTTAAAGGAGAAATGTCCTTGGTTGGTCCTCGCCCCGAAAGACAATTTTATATCGATCAGTTGATCGAGATTGCGCCTGCTTACCGCCACCTTCAAAAGGTAAAACCTGGCATTACGAGTTGGGGTATGGTAAAATTTGGCTATGCTGAGAACCTAAGTGAAATGACAGAGCGGATGCGTTATGATTTGCTGTATATTGAAAATATGTCTCTTGCCATTGATTTTAAAATTATGATTTATACGGTGATGATTTTGTTTCAGGGGAAAGGGAAGTGAGAAAAATTAAGTTCAAGTTCAAGAATCACGTTCAAACTAAAACGGAAGTTGAACTTGACAGGAAGGGCGTATTGCTGATGTCAAAGTTATATGATTATATTTTGTGTTCATACGTCTAGAATCTAACAAAATAGAGAGCTTTTTTAATAAACCTTAAAGAGGGTTGGTTTTAGTTGTCTAGATGCTTTATCTTTCCGATTCAATTTAACCATTATGAATCGAGTTCTTTCCCTTTTATTTGTTTTTGTATCTCCTGTTTTATTTTCACAAGATATTGATTTACAATTTATTGATAGTGATTCTACCAATTGTACAGCCAATTCATTTTGTGTTGATTTACAATTAAAAGGCAATAATGGAGCTGATTATTTAGGGATTTCGTCTATTTTGTTTGATTATGATCCTGCTGTAATTTCTTTTGATGGGGATGGGCTAAATGGTATCAATCAGGGAGCCTATTATTCCAAAAACTTTGACAATGTGGGGTCAAGCCCAGCATGTAATATGTTTGGTCCAGCTTATTCAGAACATTCCTTCGATGGCAATACATCAGGAAAGTTCTTGATTACCATTTTATTACTTTCGCCCACAATGAATACTGCTAGTGGCGAAATGGTGTTTGCTTGCCCAAATATTTCTTCTAATTGGGTAACCGTTTCTACCATTTGTTTTGATATTATTGATCCCAATGGCAATCCAAACTTGACTTTTGTGGGCAACCAGAATGGTACTCCTTCCCCTGTCAATGAAAGCAATTTTAATTCAGATACCAATAATCCCGCAGATAAATACGAGAATGGTACATTCACCCCTTATACTGGTCTTATAGCCGATGCTTGTGTTGCTTGTACAGAATTTATTGTATTGTCTCCAGGATGGAATTTGATTTCTACCAATTGTATGCCCGATGATTTGGATATGGAAGCTGTCTTTGCAGATGTGGCTGCCAATGTGATTGAAGTAAAAGATTTAACAGAAAGCTATGCGCCTTCTATTAATTATAATGAAATTGGTGATTGGGAAATGACGTCTAGCTATCGTGTTAAAATGTTGCAACAAGACACACTCGAAATTGTGGGTACTGTTGTAGATGCTTTGAATACACCTTTGAGTCTAGCGGCTGGCTGGAACCTTCTTCCTTATTTCTTAGATGTAAATGCAGATCCAGTGACGCTATTTGCGCCCATTGCTGGAAGTATTCTTGAGGTACAAGATTTGAATGGTATTTACAACCCCAATACAGGAGTAAATACTTTGATTCCAATGATGCCCACCGAAGGGTTTTATATAAAAATGAGTGCTCCTGCTACTTTTACGATAGATCCAGCCAATGCAGGAACTCCTTGATGTTTTAGGCGAAAGCTGAGTATCATAAAATTTTTCTTAAAATCAATTGGACAACTTTTGAAAGGGTAGCCCATACATATAGCAAACCTAAATGAAAATAGAAAATTAAAATCAAAATCCTACATATTGCCAAGTATTGTTTTCTGTTGAACATTTCTTAAAATGAAATAGGGTTGCTATAGTTTAAAATAGCCTGATAAAACAAAGCCTCGAAACCTCTTAGTTTTGAATTCGAGTTTAATTATAAAAAACATAACTTAACCCAAACCCAAACAAAAGATGCGTCTGAATAAATTATTTGTTATTCTGTTGTGTTTAATCTCTTTCACTCAATTGTCCACATTGGCACAACCCATTCTTGTTTATGAACCTTCTCCACCAACAGGTATGAATGAAGAAGAATACATTGCTTCTTTATTGGCAGGAGATGGAGTAGTAATAGAGAATGTGGCCCGTATTTGTGACGATGATGCCTTTGGTGTTTTCCGGACACATCCCAATAATACACCAACCCCTAATTTTGGGATAAGCGAAGGTGTTTTATTGACTACAGGAAGTATTGCCATTGTACCTGGTCCATCTACAGGTGGAGGAACTGGAACAGGTCTTGGAACACCTGGTGATGTAGATTTAACTGTCTTATCTGGTGTTGCAACCAACGATGCATGTGTCCTTGAGTTTGATATTACTCCCATTGGCAATGTATTGTCTTTTTATTATATATTTGGTTCGGAAGAATATAATGAATACGTTTGTTCTTCGGTAAACGATATATTTGGGTTTCTAATAACTGGTCCAGACCCCTTGGGTGGTAATTACACTAAAGAAAACATTGCTTTAATTCCTGGTACCAATATACCTGTTTCGATTAATACTTTGAACAATGGTTCTGTTGGGACAAATGGTAGCATTAGTACCACTCCTTGTGATATATCCAATAGTGAGTTTTTTGCAGGATATATTCCTGAATTAGAATATGATGGAATAACCGATACTTTGAGAGCTGAAATTGCTGTAATTCCTTGCCAAACTTATCGTTTGAAATTGGCAATAGCAGATGGAGGAGATTCGGCCTTTGATTCAGGCGTATTCCTACAAGCAGGCAGCTTTGCTTCTCCAACTCCAGACTTAGCCTTGTCAGGCGGTTATGAGACTTTTGTAGTAGATGATAATGGAGATTTTGTTTTAGATAACAATGGATTGCCCATCCCACAATTTATTGATAGCAAAGGAAATACCAATGGTTATATCGTAGAAGACTGTATTTCCAAAGAACTTACTTTTTCTATTGATAATTTAGAAATAGATGCCGTTATTAACTTGGCAATTAGTGGAACTGCAACCAATGGCGTAGATTATTATTATTTAGACGACGATGGTAATCCAACACCTATTCCGACAAATATAACCTTGACATCGGATACTCCAACAATTACTTATAATATCTTTGCACCTCAAGACAACAATTTTGAACTCACAGAAACCATTATTATTGAGATATTGGGCTTGAACAGTGTCAATTGTATATTGGGAGCTACTTCTGCGATAGATACCATTCGAATTTTTGACAACATACTAGAATATGCAGAAATATCGACATCGAATTTAGGACCTTTTTGTCCTAATACAACTGTTATCCTTGATGTTTTTGGTGGCGAACAATACGAATGGTTTCCTGCCGAATATCTAAATGATCCAACCAGTGACGAACCAGTAGCAACCATTACAGAGGATGTTACTTTTGGGGTGATTCTGACCAATGGTCCTTGTACAGATACTTTGTATTTAGATGAAATGACTGTCTATGAAACATTGCCTGCTGTTGAACCAGAATATGCTTTGTGTAATGAAATGCCAATTGAATTACAAACATCAAATGGTAGCAACTTTCAATGGTCACCAGCCGATCATCTGAGCTGTACCAGTTGTCCGAACCCTATTTTTACACCAACAGGTGAGAACGAAGCCTATGCCGTAACTTTCTTTAATACAAACGGTTGTTTTGCAGAAGACAGCGTTCAAATTGTTTATGACAATCCAAGCTTTTTGACCTTTGTTAATCCAGAAGATAGTATAATTGTTAAATGTCCAGAAGATAATATTGAGGTTGAGCTTACTGGAAATGTTGGGGGCATTATTTACGAGTGGTTGCCAATAGAAGGATTGAGCTGTACCGATTGTCCAAATCCAATTATTAGTATTCAAGAGTCAAAGGAATATACGGTTAGAGCATTAACACAACAAGGCTGTGAGGATATGAAAAGGGTGATGGTAGAAGTCAATGAATTTAGTGCCAATGCTGGTGTCGATCAAAAGGGGTGTACCGAAATTGAACCGACTGTAATTGGTTTAACGACACAACAAGAAAATTATATCTATCAATGGTCGCCTGCTACTGGCTTGTCAGATTCCAATATTGCACAGCCTGTTTTTGAATGGTCAGAGTCCGATGGTTTGCCTTTTTACGAAGAATATACTTTAACCATTACCGATACTGTTGGTTGTCAAGTAACGGATCAAGTAGTTATTGAAATAACAGGAAATCCGACTGTAGCGACTAATGCCGATAGTGTGGTCATTTTTGCAGGTCAAGGTGCCAATCTTTCCGTTTCTGGTGCCAGTACTTATAGTTGGTCGCCAGCTCGATTTTTGAGCAATTCTACCAATGAGTTTGTTACGGCTAGACCTGATACAACGATGATGTTTATGGTCGAAGGAACGGATGAAAACAATTGTAAAAATAGTGATGAGATAAAAGTAGTGGTCAACAATCCGCCTCGAATTATTGCGCCTAGTGCATTCTCTCCAAACAACGATGGAATTCATGATGAGTTTATTGTTTTGAGTAAAGACATTGAGTTGGTCAGTCTAAAGGTCTTTAACCGTTGGGGTGAAATGGTTTATGAAAACCTTGGTAATCTCAATGAAGGTTGGGATGGACGATTTGAAGGTGTGCAACAAGGAATGGGGGTGTATCTTTATTTTGCCGAATACCGTTTTATTGGAGAAGAAGAAAGTGAGGTGAAGTTGATTAATGGAAATGTAACGTTGATAAGATAGACCGCCTTCGGCTTTATGACCGCTTGCTTCGCATTGCTTTATGACCGCTTGCTTACGCTCACTTATGAACCGATTATCTTCAGTTATTAATAATTCTGCTACCGTAACACTTCGCAACAAGTGAATTCCCTCCCTTTGAGAGGGTTTCGGGGAGGGTCGAACAACAAGTGTAGACGTACTAATCTGCCGCTAATCACTTATGGACCGCTTGCTTTCGGCTTTGCTTTTGGAACACGTCATTTCAAACTTTCTTTTCACAAAGTGGAAAGGAATGTTTGGAATCTGTACTCTTTTAGGAGTATTCTGTCTTCTACATTAGTGTTTAGACCTGTTTAATGGTAATTCAACGAAGAAAGTAGTGCCTTGTCCTAAAGTAGATTTGAACCAAATATTTCCTGTATGAAGACCAACTATTTTTTTGCAAATGGTCAGACCAATGCCTGTTCCTTTATGGGTATCGTTGTTATGGAGTCTCCTGAAAATATCAAATATTTTGTTTTGGAATATTTCGTCTATACCAATTCCATTATCTTTGAAGGATAATAAGATGTTCTCTTTGTTTATGTTGTGTGTGATTTCAATAATTGGATCCTTATCTCCTTTGTATTTAAGGGCATTACTAATCAAATGATGAAACAGCAATATCATCATTTCTTTGTTGGCGATAATTTCGGGTAATGGTCTTGTGTTGACAATACGTAGTTTTTTTTCTTCAATATTAATTCTCAAATCTTTAGTGACTAAATTAAGCGTTTGGTTTAAATTGCATTTTTTAAACACATGTTGCTGATTGCTTAGTTTTGTATAGAGTAATAAATCTTCAATTAATTTTTTAATTTGATTGGCACCTTTGAGAGAAAAATCTATATAAGACAAACCGTTCTCGTCTAAGACATCTGCGTATTTTATTTTTAATAATTGTAAGAAACTGCTAATATTTCTTAGAGGCTCTTTTAAATCGTGTGAAGTAATAAAGGCAAAGTTCTCTAACTCCCTTAGGATGCCCTGTAGCTCTTCTGATTTTTGAACCATCAGTTGATTCTGCTCTTTGATTTGATGATTTATCTTTTGGAGTTTTCGATTTGCTTCTCTTTCTTTGTCTAAAAGCTTTGTTTGATGCTGTAATTCTTTATCTTTCTGCTTAATTTGGTTTAAGGCTTTCTCTTTGTCTAGTTCTCTTTTGTTTTCCTCTTTGTATTTTTCATTAAGAACCTTGATTGTTTTTTCTTTATATTCAAATGCTTTTTCCCATTCTTTTATTGTAGTGAAATAATTCGATTTTACTTCATATATATCTAAGATAAGTATGTTGCTTTTTTTGAATAGCGCAATTTTTTCAATATTATCTAGTAAGCCTTCGATGGTAAATTCGTGTTGGTTTACTTTGAAGAAAGTATTGTTGGGTATAAAATGCTTTAATATTTGTATAATGGTTTCGGCTAAGATTTCCTTATGTCTTTGAGCGTTTAATTCTTTGGCTAGTTTAAATCCTATTAGGACATAATCTAATGCTTTTTTGTATTCTTTGTAGTGGATGTATAAAGAACTTATACCGTCGTAAATTAAAATAGTTTCAGTATAGTTTTTAGTTTTGTTGGCTATAAATAATGCTTCCTCAAATGCTTTTTTTGAGGCACTAAAATTTTTTAATTGCGTCTGGCTTGTTCCAACACAAAAAAGTGTTTTGCATTTTATTTCTAAAAGCTTCTCGTCTTGTTTTTCCTTTAATTCATTGTCTTTTTTTAAATCTAAAGCTTTGGCATAATACTCCATAGCTTTTTGATCAAACCCCAAAACATGATGGGTGTTTCCAATGTTTTGAAAAATAGTCATTTTCAAACCATCATTCACTTTTTCAACATTTTTATTTACTAGACCAGCAGCTTCATAAAGAATTTTGATTCCTTTGTTGTGCTCATGCTTTACCATATAAGTCAATGCTATATTTTTGAGCGCAACAATTCGTTGATTGATTAATTCCGATTCCTTGAATAAAAGATGAGCACGAATAAAACATTTTTGAGCATTTTGCATTTCTCCTAAATTTACAAAAGCCTTTCCCATTTGTAATTCAAAGTCTGCAGTAAATTCAAATTTTTCTATGCTGTTTGCGAGTTTTATACCTTTCTTACAAATAACAACACATCGCTCAAAATCCTGTTTCAATAAATGTTTTACCAGTTTTTTATACTCTTCCAACAAAATAAGCATACTCTCTTTTGTTGGCTCTTGCTGTTCTATGATCAATATTTTATTTTCGGTTTTAATCTCAATCCTGGCTATAAGTGATAATTAAATATTCCTGATTATAACGGATTGCGTTGATGAATAGAATCATCTTATAAAACCGCCCCTCGACTTCGCTCGGGGCTCGGATTTCCGTACCCCGAGCGGAGCCGAGGGGTACGATTTGGGACAAAAATGTGCAATTTTAGCTTTAAACTCAACTATCAACGCAATCCGTTATAATCAGAAATATTCCTATTTTACGAAAAACAGCCCATAATTGTTTTGTTAAATTTATTTTGGATTTACCTCATCTATCTAAGACTTTTTGAGTGTATTAAAAGGTAAGTTTGTCTATTTTACAAATACTCAAAATCCAGAGTTTTAAGCCTTTGTACAGACTTAAGGTTACCCGTCTAAAGTTGCCAAACTGCTTCGTCGCATGTACCCCTCGGTCGTAGCGACGAACCGTACACTCGGGGGTTACGATTAGCCCGAACCCCGAGCGGAACGGTCCGCCACTGCGGTCGAGGGGTGGATTTGGAAAATATTAGGCAACTTTAGACGGGTAGCCAGACTTAAATTTATAGTCATTCACTTGTTTATTTGTGCCTCCAACATACAAGCCTCATTCCACTTCTTCTGGTCTGCATAAGCCTCTTTAAAATAAACAGGCTCATAATAATATTGTATTTTATCGAGGAAACAAGGACAGAATACAGTAGGATCATACTCATTGGCAATGGTCGTCAACATTTGGGCACAATAGTCTAAGTGAAAAGTCATGTTTTGCTCTGTCCAACCATTGGGATTAACGACTGTGATGCCTTTCTCGGGAACAGGAACAGAATTGTTAGGGGTTTTAACTGTTGTAGAGGTCTTCGGACTAGGAGTCGTATTGGTACTTTGACAGCTAAAGAAAGTAAAAAGAAAAATTAGAGAGATAAGAGTTTTCATTTTCTTATTTTTTCAACTTTAAAATTGGGTTATACATTTATGATATCGGTAAAATGCAATATCTTAATAGGTAATTGATGTTTTGCTACAGTATGCTTTAGTTGTTCTATAAAAATAACTTTCGTATCAATAAAGGCATCGGCTTTTAAGTCCTGAATCAAATAAGTCAAGAAATCTCTTTTTGCCGTTTCCACTACATTGTCAAAATACAAAGGAGCTACATCATTGAGTAAGGCGATTTGATGTGCATTAAATGGATGGATGGATGTCGTATTGTGTAAAATATTTTGTAAAGAAGACTGTGGCATTAAAGCAATATTCTTAAAAGGCAGTTTTATAGAAGACAACTTTGGGCTGTTGGCTAGAAAAACATTCAACTCTACAACTTGTTTTTGAATGGCTCTTAGTTTTGGAATCTCCACCTCAGCAAGGGTAGCCGTGGGCAATAGCTTTTCCAAGAAATAATAATAAGCGCCATCTGGGCAAACAATGGGCTTTTTGACTGGATAATAACTGGAAACCAAGTGTTTGCTCAGTTTTTGAGCTGCTGTAGGAAGGCCAAACAGTAGTTCATAATGCCCTCCATAACTTTGTGTCGGATCAAAGAGTACTTTATGTCCCAATTTCTCTAGTATCAATACCGTCTTCTTCCCCACATCGGGAAAGTACCAATTAACCAAATTGGGCAGTATTAAATTGACTTCCATAAATTTTAAAGCTGTTCAATTGCAAATATAGTGGAAATAGATTTTATTACTGGATTTCAGACTCCATGAACTTGTATGGAGATAGGACAAACCCACAGCAATCCGATTTCAATTTTAGGAAATAGTCAAAACAGAAAACATTTGACAATGTATGGGTTTTAATTTTCTATTTGCATTTAGGCTTGCTATATCTTTCCCCCTACTCACTTACATTTTTACTTGAAAAAGTCCTCTTTTTTAGATACATTTGTTTGCAACATTATGATTTTGAACCATTGATATATTGAACCATTGAGAGAACCAGCATTTTTAAAAAGGAATAAGGAAAAGTGGAAGGGCTTCGAGGATAAAATTCGGGAGGTGGAAAGTATGTCGCCCGATGAACAGGCAGAAATTTTTATTGAACTCACCGATGATTTGGCGTACGCCCAAACGTATTATCCCAACAGTCAAACAACTCGCTATGTGAACAATATGGCGGTAAAGGTGCACCAGAGCATCTATAAAAATAAAAAAGAACGGTCGGGTCGTATTTTTGATTTTTGGAAATATGAGTTGCCCAGTATGTTTTACAAACACTTGCCCAAGCTGTTAACGGCTTTTATTGTATTTGGGGTAGCGATTGTAATTGGTGTTATTTCGACTTTAAACGACGCCACTTTTGTTCGACTAATATTAGGTGATGGCTACGTCAATATGACTTTGGAGAATATTGAGAATGGAGACCCAATGGCGGTTTATGGTAAAATGGATGAATTCTCTATGTTTACCTACATCACGCTAAACAATATCTGGGTATCTATTCTTGCTATGCTGATGGGCTTGCTTTTTTCTGTGGGGACAGGATACATTCTTTTTCAAAATGGAATAATGGTGGGCTCTTTTTTTACTTTTTTATTCAATGAAGGAGTTGGTAAAACCGCTTTTTCAGCCGTTATGATCCACGGAACATTAGAACTAACTGCCATTACCATTGCAGGTTGCGCTGGCTTTGTCATTGGCAGCAGTATTCTCTTTCCAGGTACGTACACCCGTATTCAATCTTTTAAGCGTGGCGCCAGAGAAGCCATAAAAATATCTGTCGGTCTGGTGCCCATTTTTGTGGTCGCAGGTTTTTTAGAAAGCTTTGTTACCCGTCACTATCAAGCACACTGGCTCATCAATTGGGTCATCATCATCGTTTCGGCAATATTCTTGGTCTGGTATTTTGTGCTTTATCCCATTCAGCTAAATAGATCTAAGGGTATGAACCAATCGGAGCCAATCTTATAAATTTAAGGGTGTATTCACCATCTTTATAGTGAAACATTAATTACTCATGGACAATCTTTCGACTCCAATACCGCTCTCCATCACTGACTGATACAGCATATATTCCAGTCGTCCAACCGATGGTCGATAGGGCAGTAGTGGTATTTATTTTTTGTTGAAGAACTACTTTTCCTTCTGTGGTTAAAATGCGCAACTGTGCTTTTTGGGTATTAATTTCTTCTGGTAAAATAATTTTAATTTCGTGGCTTGCCAGTGTTTGATAAACTTCTAAATTCTGTTGTTTTACGCTAAAAAGCCCCTCTAAAACCGTTGCATCTCTTAATATAAAACATTGATCACTAACCGTTTGATCCTCGGTCATTCCTCCAATTACATAGTAAATGCCCTCTTTTATTTTAGCAATTCCCCTCAAATCCATCGTAGGCGGAATCAAGGCAGGCGAATCTGTTAAAACGCCAGTCGTTGGTGAATAGGATAAAATTCTATCGGTTGGAGGAACACCACCCGAACCATTGTAAGCAATGCCATCGTAATTATAAGAAACCAAAGAACCACCTATCCACAATACTTGATCTTCAAAGGTAGTAACACCCATTCGGTAGCCCAACGCCAAATCATTTTCTTCTATGGACCACATAATTTCAGCAGGGTTTTCTGGATTGACGACTCCTTTTCTGAAAAATGGAACCAGGTTAAAATTGAATCCAATAATTCCAGTTCCACCAGCATAATAGAGCGTATCTCCAATAAATGCACCTGAGCCTCCAAATACTTTGTAATCGCTGTTGTTGGGAACAGAAGTACCAATGGTCCAAGTATCGTTTGCTGGATCATAAATTTGTACATTAGATATATTGGTGGTATTGCTCCAACCAGTAACCACATAAATCAGACTGTCTCTCCAAACAGACTGTATGTGGTCGTCTATGGGAATAGGTAAATTGGTTTTTTCGGTATAAGAATTGGCAATAGGGTCGTACTCAAAAATCTGATTACTCGATATTTCATTGTTGTTTTGTAAAACAGTGTATCCACCAATAATATAAATTTTATTACCAACCGTACTAGCTCCAGCAGCAATGACGTTTATATTCATAGGTAAATTGGGGATGGTGTCCCAAACAGCCGTTTCGGTATTGTAACGGTAAGCTTTGTTAGAAATACCCGACCAGACTTTGGTCGTATCTATGCCCGAAAAAGAATAAACGTAAGGAACACCATCGACTACAGCCGTTTCGACCACATTGTTGCTTCTGGCTGCTGGCAACGAAGCAATGATTTCGGTTTCCCACAATTGGGCATTTGTATAAAAAATATTTACCGTAATGGTGACGAGACTTAGAAAAAATATTTTAGTGAAATTCATTTTGGCAAGGATTTTGGACTATAGTTGAGGACAAAAATAGACTTTTTTTATTTTTATCAGATTACTTAAAAGAGCTGTTTAGGACCAATTATGAGAACGGTGTCAAAAAAACACTTTTAGAGTAGCTTATAGTCCACCAAGGCTAGATTTGTGAAAAGTTGACAAAGTTATTTTTTTGACTCACAAGATGAAAAACGAAGTAAATGCAGCGCATTAGCGAGGATTTTCAACGAAGTGAGTCGAAAAAAGAGCATGTCAAAATTCACAAATCTGGCCTTGGTGGACTATAGCACTAACATAACAAACGAAAATTAATCAAAGTTAATGTATTCTTAGGATAATTTATATTAGAATATTGGAGATTTCGACATCATTTGTCTGTCTAAAATATATCCATTTGCTTTGTGACCAATTTGAAGTATACCGTTACTTTTTAAACAAATAGTCTCTAAAAAACTAGGAATCATCAAGAAAATTAGGTATCTTTATATTGCGTTAAAGCCTATTTTTTTATAATTTTTTCTTTCCCCCTTTTATTTTTTATGGATTAATATATGAGATGAAAACCGTATATGATGGTTTTATTTTATGTAATTGTTATACAATTAGCTGATATATAGTTTTTTGTACATAGAAAACCAATAATTATGACTTCTATTATTAGAAAGATGAGAAACTTACACCAGTTGTTTTCAAACAAACCTAGCTTGATCTTAGGGTTGGCTTTTTTGTGCTTCTGCATAATAACGCCATCTACTACTTCCTCAATTTTTGCTGCAAATTTAGAAACAACCAGCCTTAAAGCTGTTACAGGTAAAATAGGGGATTTCACTTTCTTTGATTCTAATAGAGACGGAATTTATATGCCTAATGATGGAGACATGGCGATGGGTGGTGTGAAGATTTATCTATTCAATTCTATGAATACGACTGTACCAACAGATTCGACCATTTCTGATATCGACGGTTTTTACGAATTTGATGGTTTGGACATTGCTGACAGTTATAAATTGAAGTTTGTAGGACCACCTGCTTATACGCTTTCACCAAATATTTATTTTAGTATTAATGGGCAAAACAGCGTTAACAGCGATGGATTTACAGAGGAAATCAGCTTTACTTCAATTGTAAATGTATATACGATTGATGCGGGCTTTGTTGAGTTTATAAAATTAAGAACAAAGTTATTGTTACAAGGTCCTGCGGAACTAATCACTACTGGAGGAAAGCCAGGGTCGGTTTTTAATGCAGCCAACTATAAGGCTATAGATGATTGGCAAATGAACAATGGGCTGAACAGCGAAGGTTTGGTTCCATTAAAAGAGCCTTATAGTGACATTCCTTCTTTTAATCCAGTTGGAGACGAAGCTGGTTTAGAGGTTATTGATGATCCCAGTATATTGTTGTCCAATGGTCCGAAAGGAGTCGTAGATTGGGTGTTTGTTGAAATTAGAAATTCAGACGATCCTAAAATTGTAGAAGAAACACAGGCAGCCATTTTATTGAGAGATGGAACGGTTGTAAATACCAAAGGAAGCCCTGTTTTGGAGTTCTCTGTGGAGAGTGGAGAATATTATGTTGCGGTGAGACATCGCAATCATTTGGGTGCTATGATGGAATTTCCAGCTGTGTTTGGAGAAGATGCTGTTGAAATAGATTTTAGAGATCCCGAATTAGAAACTTATGGTGAAAATGGTAGAGTCTCGCTAGATGGAAATACCAAAGCGCTCTGGGCTGGAAATGCCGACGCTGATGATAAAATTGTTTATCAAGGTGCAGGCAACGATGCCAATGGTCCATTTTTTGAAGTGCTCGCAGCTCCAGAAAATACAGATGTAAAGGTGAACTATATATTTGTAGGCTATAATATGAGTGATTTTGATATGAACTGTAGCACGATTTATCAAGGTGGAAACAATGATTTAAACATCGTTTTCTTCAACATCATTACACATCCCGAAAATTTGAGTGCTTCTCCTAGTTTTATCATTCACGAACAATTGCCCAAATAATTGTTTCGGCTATCCGTCTAAGGTTGCTTAATACTTTTTCAAATCCACCCCTCGATCGTAGCTGAGGGGTACATGCAACGAAGCAGTTCGGCAACTTCAGACGGGTAGCCATTGTTTCTTGTTAAAGCTTGATTTATAAACCATTAGATATTAATGTCCAAAGAAAAATCGTTTTTTTGAAATTTTTTAGCTTGTTTTTGGTAACCTTTTCACTTTATTTCATCTAAACTTTAGAAATCCTTGGAAAGAATCGTAACTTTGATTTAAATTACTTAAGATGTTGTCTCCTCCTTCAACATCTTATAATGTCCATTTTTCTTACCTCCCATCTTTACCCCCCACATCTATTATAAATAATATTTGGTGTTTAATACACCTATGTTTACTATTGAAACTACTTAACTTTTTTAGTCCTTGGGGGCTGTTGATTGAAAACTAATTATTTTATGAAGACCATTCTACCAACCTTTGAAAAAGGTAGGGACTACTATGTCCCTTTACTTCGGCATTTTTCAACATTAACACTGCTACTTTTGTGTTTTTGTATGATTAAACCTAATTTGTCTGCACAAGATTGTGTCAGAACAATTTCTGATGTTGATAAATGTACCAATGATCAAGTGCTGGTTATTGGTTTTACAGGACAAGCATATAGTACACTTGATCTCGACTGGATAGAACTAGCCAACGGCGATGTGAAAATACAAGGTTGGGCAACTGCTGATATTAGTATTGGAAACACCGTTCCCGACATTTTGCAAATTGACATGCTTCTTAGTGGGGCTGTTGGTAGTAGTAGCCTTCCAATTGCAGATAGTCCTAACAGTCCTTATTCTAACCACTGTTCTGAAATCGATCCTTCGGGATGGACTTTCTTTGGTTTAACAACAGGAACATTCACGTCAAACAAATTTGGTACTTATACCATAACCTCAAACAACGGAACTTATTTTCAGTTTGGAGAAAACGCCAATAGATATGGCGAGGGTTTAGGTGGATCAGGTTGGTTCACTGTTGAAGGCGGTGATGGAACTTTTACGAAAGGAGACATACACCTAATGGCTAGTGACGAATGTACAGTTATTACTCCTCCGGATCCTACAGAAACTTGTGAAAGAGAGGTCTCTGATGTGATTCGTTGTACAAGCAATGTTCCTATTCTTACAGGTTTTGCTGACGCAGATGGAAATTGGCAATTGTATAATACGCTTGGTGTTGATTGGATAGAATTACCTAATGGTGATGTAAACATTCAAGGTTGGGCGATTGCAGATGTTAGTCAAGGCACTACTGTTGAAGATTATTTGCAAATAGACATTTTACTTAGCAATCCAACAAACTTACCATTGGGCGATAGTCCAAACAGTCCTTATTCAAATCACTGTTTTGATTATGATCCTTCTACTTGGACTTACTTTGCACAAACGACTGGTACTTTAACTTCACAAGAATTTGGTACCTATACCATTACTTCAAATAATGGAACTTACTTCCAGTTTGGTGTTGGTGCAAACAGGTATGGAGAAGGCTTAGGTGGATCAGGATGGTTTACGATTGAAGGTGGAGATGGAACCTATATTAAAGGGGATATTCACTTGATGGCTGGTGATGAATGTTCTATTGTAACAACTCCAGAACCAAAAGAAGGATGTTCAAGACAAGTTACAGATGTTGTTAGATGTAACAATGCTGACCAAATATTAGGATTGGGTTTCCACGGAGATAATGGATGGCAAATTTATAATATTGCAAATGTTACATGGACAGAATTAGCCAATGGAGCAGTAAATGTGTCAGGTTGGGCTTATGGAACCATTAATCCAATTTGGGCTGGTTCTGTTGCTGATTTATTACAAATAGATATAACTTATAGCAATCCAACAAACTTACCATTGGGTGATAGTCCAAATAGTCCAAGTAACCATGCTTGTATTGAAACCGATCCTTCTGATTGGATTTTTTATGAGACTATTGAAGGAACATTTACTTCAGAAAACTTCGGTACTTTAAATATAACTTCTAATAATGGTACTTATTTCCAATTTGGTGAAGGAGCAAATAACTACTCTTCTGCTATGGGTGGATCAGGATGGTTTACTTTAACAGGTGGTACTGGTGGTTTTACCAAAGGAGACATTCACATGTTGGTTGGCGAAGAGATTTGCCCTGTTGTTGGTAAATCAGCTGATGCGGGTGTTGATCAAGTACTTTGCAGCGATGAGGCAACACTTTTAACCAGCCCTGATAAAACAGGACAACATATTTGGAAAGACAGTGATGGAAACATCTTAAATACGCCTACTTATAGTGAGCAAGTTTGTGATACAGATTTAGATTGTGCTGGTGATCCTAGAGAATATGCCAACCACTTTTATTATAGAGGTTGGGATGCGGCTGGCGAAGCTGTTTTACCTTTCTACACGCTTCAATCTGGTGGAACATTCACTTATTACGATGGTGGATTTGCGACTTATCAAGCAACTGTCGTTAGTACAGAAAATCCAACTAATACTTTTGAAATAGATTTGATTTTCTCTAATCCTGTTTGTGCGATTGATGAAGATCCTAAATCTGATTGTGATCAGACAGATAAATTTTGGTTCTCTTGCATTAATGGTTCTATCATAGGAACTGGTGGAAATGCAGGTTTCGAAGGAATCGCAAGCGTTTCAGGTTTTCCTACAGAAGTAGGTTATGGATCAAATGCATCTATTGATCAGTATGCATTGTGGGGATGGGTTGATATTGATGTTATCAGTCAACCTACTTCTAATGGAATTATTTATGGTCCTAAATCAGATTTGCAATTTGTGTTCTGTAATGGTCCAGATTTCTATGAAACAGCTACTCCTTGCGAGTTAAGCCCTGACTTTATTATGCCTGTTACTGAAACAGGAACCTATACTTTGGAATACATTGATCCTACTTCTTGTCAAATAACGACGGATGAAGTAGTGGTAGGAAATTCTACTTTCTCTATGGATATTACTGGTGCAACAGATTTAGACTGTGCTGGTGGTGATATTGATCTTAGTACTGATGTATCTGGTGAAGGTGATTGTGCAGATGTTGTTAATTACTATAAAATTGGAGATACCGACCCAACTTGTTTGGCGGCTTATAACTATCCTAGTCCAGCTGTTATTTATAGAAGAGGTCCTACATGTAGCGAAGACCACCAATTGTGGGCTGCAGGTGACGATTTATACTTAACTGAATATGCTGATGGAACAGCGGTAATTAACGGAACCATTACCAATGGAAATGAAGTAGGTGATGTTTACATTGCTTTATTCAGTCAACAAGTTACAGGTGATAATTATACCAATACTTGTTACACTGATCCTTTAGTAGCTGATCGTTTTTACGATGAGTTCTGTGGTGTTATTACGATTGGAGATGATATGTTTACGGTTGCTCCTAAGGATAGTGGAAAAGACTTTGTTTTAGGTGAAAATGGAGGAAATGATGGCAGTGGTTTTGGTATGGGTGCTTGGACGGCAGGTTCTTGGGGTGATTGTACTGAGTTTTATATGAATTTAACTCCTGCAACAATTCCTAGTGCAAGTAATGGCGTTTCTTATTTATGGTCTACTGGTGAAACAACAGAATCTATTACTGTTTCTGAATCAGGTACCTACTCGGTAACTGCTACTGATTGTAATGGTTGTTCTGTTACTGATGAAGTAACGGTTACTGTTTCTGAAAATCCAGTAGCAATCATAAGTGACGATGTTACCATTTGTGCTGGTGATGAAACTGATTTATCGGTGATAGGTGCAGTAAATGTACTTTGGTCAACAGGAGATACCGATAGTGAAATTACTGTTAGTCCAACAGCAACAACAACTTATACGGCAACAGTTACCAATAGTTTGGGTTGTAGTGATGCTGCTGAAGTTACGGTAACTGTAAATCCTTTACCAGCACTTTCTGTTTCTAATACAGGTCCAATTACTTGTGACGATAGCGATGTAAAAGTAAATGCTACTTCTGCTACGGCTGTTAGTTATTCTTGGGGAGGTCCATTTTTATTTACCTCTAATTTGCAAAATCCCAATGTTACAGAACCAGGTAATTATACCGTAACGGTAACAGATGCTAATGGGTGCCAATCAAGTCAAACAACTATAGTTGAAACTGATTTTGCAGAGGTGAATTCTGGTATTACTGCTCCTTTAGCTGTTTGTCTTAATGAAGTTGCTTTTGTTCAAGCAATGAATGCTGGACCTGGTGCTACCTATGCATGGGATTTTGGGAATGGTGCTTCGCCTACAACTTCTAATAGTATTACCGAAGATGTATCTTGGACTACTACAGGAATGAAATCGATTAGTTTAGTAGTTACTATTGGCGATTGTTCTGCGAATTATTCTCACATAGTTATTGTTACAGAAGCTGCCTTTGCAGTTGCTGGTGACGATCGTACGATTTGTCAAGGTGAAGCTACTCAATTAGGTGGTGATCCGACCGGACCATCTGGTGCAACTTATAACTGGAGTCCTGCTTCGGGATTAAATAATACAGGTGCTGCTAATCCAATGGCGTCTCCTTTGGCTACTACTACTTATACCGTAACTGTTACCAAAGGTGACTGTACCGAAAGTTCTCAAGTAACGGTAAATATAGGTGTGGAAGAATGCCAGATTGATGTGGAATTGACAAAAACAGTTGATCAAAGTATTGTAAATGTTGGGGAAACAGTTGCTTGGACAATTACAGTGATCAACAAAGGTCCAGCTATGGCTACAGGAGTAACAGTTACCGATGCTTTGCCTTCTGGTGTTTCTTTCTCTAGTGCAGACCCTAGTGTTGGTACATTTATCCCTGAAACAGCTACTTGGTTGATTGGTAATTTAGCCGATGGACAATCTGAATCTATTGTTATAGAAACAGTTGTCACAGAAAGTGGTACACACGTAAATACGGCTCAAGTGGCAACACATGACCAAGACGATATTGATTCTCAACCAGGAAACGACGATGGTGATCAAAGTCAAGATGATGAAGACAGTGCGTCTGTTACTGGTAACGAACTATTGGGTTCTTTAGGAGATAAAGTATTCGTAGACGAAGATGAAGACGGTATTCAAGACAATGGCGAGCCGGGTGTTCCAGGTGTGATTGTAATGTTGTTAGATGGAGACGGTGTCATGATTGCACAAGACACGACTGATGCACAAGGAAATTACTTGTTTGATGAATTGCCAGCAGGTGACTATAAAGTGAAATTCCCAACGTCTTTTATTATTGAAGGATTTGAATATACCATAACAGTAGACAATCAAGGACCAGACGATGCAGCGGATAGTGATGCTGTTATGATGGATGCGACCAATTCAATGACTGAAGTTTACAGCTTAGATGCTGGTGAAAACAATCCAACTGTAGATGCAGGATATACGGTAGTTGAGTTGCCAACTTGTTTAGGAAACTATGTTTTCTTAGATCAAAATGAAAATGGGTTGTATGAAGAAGGAGAGGAGTCAGGTTTGTTTGGCGTAAAAATCTATTTGGTTGATCCAGTATCAGGAGCAATCATTGATAGTACTTCTTCAGACTTTGATGGTTCTTACCAATTCTGTGTAGAGCCAGGCGATTACAAATTGATCTTCCCTAATGTGTATAACTTCTCAGCAGTATTTAGCTTGACTACACCAAATGTTGGAGATGATGATTCAATAGATAGTGATCCAATCCCAATGGAAAACAGTGATGTTGCGATGACGGATGTGATTACCATAAATAAAGGAGAGATCATTGACGATATAGATGCAGGTTATCAGTTTGCTTCTGGTAAAATTGGTGATTTCACTTTCTTTGACAACGACGAAGATGGTGCCTACAATGCAGCCAATGGCGATACACCTCTAGGAGGGGTTAACGTATACTTATACTTGAGTGGAAATACAACAGTTGCCATTGATTCTACGGTATCAAACGCAGATGGATTCTACCAGTTTACGGGTGTTGATTTATTCCAAACATATGTACTTCAGTTTGTTGGGTCAGATGAGTATTTGACTTCTTCGATTGTCAACTTTGGTCTGAACAATATGAACAGTGCTGGAGCCAATGGTTTTACAGATGAAGTAGAATTGTTTAACAACATTGACCTGATGAACATTGATGCCGCTTTGGTAAAAGTGATCAAATTGCGAAGTAAAGTTTTATTACAAGGACCATCTGAGCAAGTAGCAATGGGTGGCAAGCCTGGATCAGATAACAATGCAGCTGCTTTCAAATCAATGAATAATTGGTCAATGAAGGCAGACTTGGCTTTTGAATATTTGATTCCAATGGACGAACCTTATAGTAAAATGCCAGAATTTAATCCAGTAGGAGATGAAGCAGGTACTGAGGTGATTGATGATCCATTGATGATGCTTTCTGAAGGACCAAAAGGAATTGTAGATTGGGTATTTGTAGAAATCAGAAATGAGGACGATCCAAAAATTGTAGAGCAAACACAAGCTGCACTTTTATTAAGAGATGGTTCTATTGTCAATACATCAGGAAATGCTGAACTTGCCTTTACGGTTGAATCAGGTCAATACTATGTAGCGATTCGTCATAGAAATCACTTAGGGGTAATGACACAAGCTCCAGTTGACTTTACCAATGGTATTCCAGAAATTGATTTTAGAGATCCTAATTTCGCTACCTATGGTAACCATGCACAGGTTGATTTGGGAGATGGTACAAAAGCATTGTGGGCAGGAAATGCCGATGCAAGTGGACAAGTTATTTTCCAAGGAATTGGCAACGATACGAACGGTCCGTTCTTTGAAGTGTTGACTTCACCAGATAATACAGATGTTCAAGTAAATTATATTCACTCAGGTTATAATATGGGAGATTTTGATATGAACTGTATTTCAGTTTATCAAGGATTAAACAACGATCCAAACATTATCTTCTTTAATGTGATAACGCACCCCGAGAATACAAACTTCTCACCAAGCTTTATCATCGAAGAACAATTGCCTGAATAGCATTTAAGGTTCAAGATCAAGATCAAGTATCAAACGCAATTAGGAGTTTTATTTTTAATAAAATTCAAAAATTGGGTTTGATGCTTGTACTTGGTCTTAAACTTTTTTTGTATTATTGTCAAAGAAAACTACTAGATTATGATAAAACAATTTTTATTCATATTACTCTGTCTATTTGTTATTGAAACAAATGCACAGGTCTCCTACAATGTCTCTCTCCAAGAAAATGGTGAATATCATGTCACACTCAAATCAGAAGTGGATTGGGAAGGGATTCAAAAATTAACCTCTACAGGACAAGTAACATTGGTTGTTCCAACAGGCGGCTTTGAACTGAGTAATTTACAGAGCCAAAACGGCACTTGGGCATTCAATGCCAGAGCAGTTGCCCCTCAAGAAAATACGGGCTATGATTATTTGACCGTTGGCTTAGTAAGCTTGGGAACGAATGCCATTCAGTATAAATCAGATGAAGAAACATTGTTGTTTACTTTTGAAAATACCGGAACTTGTACAGGTTCTATTGCTTTAATGGAATCCAACGATCCTTTTAGCGCACCAAATTCTAAGCATGTCAATGTGGGCAATCAGTTGACAACTTTAGGTTCTGGTAATCAAAATGCTTGGGTTGGTAATTACGGAGCAGTTGCCGCCAACTGTCAAGAATATCAAGGTAAACTAGATTTTATTCTAAGAGAATCCGAAGATCAATTTATTGTTTCTATAATGCCCGATGTAACTTGGACCGGAAGCAAGGCCCTTACGGCTACAGGTCAAGTCAGTATTGCCGTTCCAACCAATACTTTAGAAATTGGTGACATTACCAATTACAATGGAGTTTGGATCAACAATGCAAGTTTCTCAGCTCCCGAAGAATCCACCGATACCGATTATTTTACTTTTGGTTTGGCTAGTTTGGGCACCGATGAAATCAGTTACCAAGCAGGTGTTGAAGAAGTACTGTTTAGTTTTAGCAATGCAGGTGTTTGTTTTAATGAAATTCGTTTGGTCGATACCGCTGATGCCTTTTTTGAGCCGAATTCATTGAATATGAACGTTGGTAATCAACTGACTACTTTGGGATCAGGTAATAGAAATGCCTGGCACAGCAACAGTACACAATTGACTCGTGAATGTGTAAACTGTGAAGGTTATGCGATGAATACTTGTACAGCACCGCTAGAAGAATTGATCGTTTGTGCTGATTTTTGTGATCAGGATGATAGTTTTACCATCACAGAAGCAAGTGCTGAATTAAACGCAAGCATTTCTATTTTAAGTGCCAATTGCTTCCGCTATATTCCATTACCAAGTATGGGAGCCAATACCTTTGATCAAGTCACCGTTACTGCTTGTAATGCACAAGAAAAGTGTATCGAAGTTGGTGTGACAGTTCAGGTTGGTTGTACAGAAATGAACATCGTAGCCATCAATGATTTTGTAGAGGTTCGTTCAGGTCAAAGCATCAATATTGCAGTTCAAGGAAACGATGCGATCAGCGGAATGCCTTCAGCCGAATTTTGTATGGACGAAGGAGCCCATCCACAATATGGAAGTATCTCATTAAATGACAATGGAACGATAACGTATCAAGCTGCCAATTCATTTAGTGGTCAAGATCAATTTACGTATACCTTATGTGGACCAAATGGAATCACTGCTTCGGCGACCGTTTATGTTACCGTTGCTTCATTGGGCGAGAACAGTGCAAACGAAATAGCCAGATTAATCAATGGCTCAGAGGAAGAAGTATTGACTTGGTTCAATGATGTACAGATTGCCAATATCATTACGCCGAATAACGATGGTGTCAACGATGTTTGGAGTGTTCCCAACTTGACTGCTTTAGGCGGAACGGTAAGTGTGTTTGATAGAGCAGGTAATATGGTCTATGAAAGTTCAAAACAAACTCCCAATGGAGATTTCTGGACTGGACGTTTGTACAACAATGGTCAGCAAGTAATGGCAGCGACTTACTTTTATGTCTTGACATTAGAAGTAGGAAGCGAAGAACAAACTCGTACAGGGTTTGTTGAATTGAGAAGATAGATTACTAGTGCATCAAAATCTAAGTTACTACTATTATTGTTTGCCTTTTTTGCTCCTATCTTCGTTACTATTCATCAACGTAGCTTAGGCTATGCTGATTTATAGTACCTAGATAGGAGCAAAAAATCCTAAACAATAATATAGTAGAAACTTAAATTCTGATACACTAGACATTAGATTTGAGATAAAAGAGAGAATGGTGTTGTCATAATGGTTTATCTCGAATATTAAATTAGTTTATAAAAATCAAAAAGCCCGAATGAAATTAATTTCATTCGGGCTTTACTGATTCCTTAGTATCTTAATCTTTGTGAGAAATCATAAAATGTTTCACATTTTCTATCTCACATAAAAGTTATTTAACTTTATTAACGATTGCTTTGAAGGCATCAGGATCGTTCATAGCCAAGTCAGCAAGGACTTTTCTATTGATGTCAATCTCTGCTTCGTGTAGTTTGTGCATGAACTGAGAATAGCTCAATCCCTCTTCACGAGCTGCTGCGTTGATACGAGTAATCCAAAGCGCGCGGAAACTGCGTTTTTTGTTTCTTCTATCACGGTAAGCATAGGACAAACCTTTTTCGACAGCGTTTTTGGACACTGTCCAGACGTTTTTACGACGTCCAAAATATCCCTTCGCCTGCTTCATCACCTTTTTTCGGCGGGCGCGGGATGCTACGGCATTTTTTGCTTTAGGCATAATTTAATGATTTTCGACGAGCGGCGACTTTCTTTCAAGTACTTGAATGCACACTAATCGGGTGAAAAAAAACAATTTATAGAATAAATTGTCTGGATTAGATGTTAAGCATTCTTTTTACACGCTTTACTTCTGACTTATCAACAAGTGCTGAATGACGCAAACGAAGTTTACGTTTTTTACTCTTCTTGGTCAAAATGTGGCTTGTAAATGCTTTTCTTCTCTTAATCTTTCCTGTTCCAGTTACCTTGAAACGTTTCTTAGCACTGGAATTTGTCTTAATTTTAGGCATTATTACAATTTTATGTCAAAATGACTTTTTTAACAGTCGGCAAAGGTAGTGTTTTTTACCGAAATAACGAAATTTTACTAAACTAATAAATGATGAATGGTTGTTGACTTTATGGAGCGTACAACCAATCATTCATCATCCATCATTCATCATCTATGGACATTCTCAATTACTTAGGCATTGAAAACGCCAATTTATTTTATGTAGTCATCGGTTGTTTGTTAATTGGTGCAAGTACAGCGTTGGTGGGTTGTTTCTCGGTTTTAAACAAAAAAGCCTTAATAGGAGATGCTGTTGCTCATTCTGTACTTCCTGGCATTTGTCTTGCTTTCCTTTTATTTGAAACCAAAAATCCATTCATCCTTCTATGTGGTGCATTTATTACAGGATGGTTGTCCATTATATTGGTCGATGTCATTATTCAAAACTCACGTATTAAAACCGATGCGGCGATTGGGATTGTGCTGTCTGCTTTTTTTGGAGGAGGAATTTTACTACTCACTTACATACAACACTCAGGCAATGCAGCTCAATCGGGTCTGGATCATTTTTTGTTTGGACAAGCCGCTGCTATGGTCGGGCAAGATGTTTATTTGTTTCTGGGAATGAGTATTTTCCTCATCATCATTGTCGCCATATTCTTTCAACCTTTTCGACTCATTATTTTTGACCAACATTATGCGGAAGCATTGGGAATGCCTGTAAAGAGGTATGAAATATTGCTGTCCTCTATCACTGTTTTAGCGGTAACAGTGGGGATTCAATCTGTAGGTGTGGTTCTAATGGCGGCATTGCTTATTACTCCAGCAGTAGCAGCACGCAGTTGGACAGACAATCTTAAATGGATGCTTGCCATTGCTGCATTTGTCGGAGCTTTTGCAAGTGTTGTCGGGGCGTATATATCTTTGATTGCACCATCAATGCCAACAGGACCTTGGGTAATTGTGGTCTTGACAATGCTCGGATTGTTCTCGGTATTGTTTGCGCCCCAAAGAGGAATATTGGTAAAAAAATGGAAACAGCGAAGGAATTTCAGCCAAATACTAGAAGAAAATGTACTTAAGTTATTGTATCAATTAGAAGAAAAAGACCCAAGAGAAGGCGAATTTCATACCAAACAAGATATGTTGATTAGAAGGGATATGGGGGATGACTATCTTTCGTTAAGCCTTAGACGTTTGGTGAAAAAAACGCTCATCAAACAAGAAGGAGACAATTATAGGTTGACAAAAGAAGGACGTAAAATAGGGAAACGTATGGTGAAAATTCATCGTCTTTATGAATTGTATTTAACCGATATTCTCAAATTGCCTTCTGACCATGTTCACGAAACTGCTGAATACATCGAACACGTTTTAACACCCGAACTAGAAATTCAATTAGAAGCCGTTTTGGGTTATCCAACCGAAGATCCACACAACAGTCCCATTCCTTATTAATGATGTGCGATGAGGATTTGAAAAAGTATTAAGCAACCCTAGACGGATAGTCTAATGAAATCATAAAGTGTTGATATGAATTTTATTATAAATATTAAAATAAGCAAATCGAACTAAAATAAGAGAAAATGGCTTATATTTAGTGTATCAAGTTAAAATAGTTATGAATATAGAAGCATTAAAGTTAGAAATAATAGATAAAATCAAATCTGCTGGAGATGATGATAGCCATAAATTGAAAAAATTGGAAGCTACTATAAAGGAAATGTGGCCTGATGACGATGTGTTAAAGAGACTACATAAGCCAATGAGGAAAACAACAGATGTTGAAGAAATAAAGCGAGAACAAAATTACAAACCAATTGATAAAAAAGAGTTTTTCAAAAAGATTGAGGAGTTAGATATAGAAGAACCTCTAGAGGAACTAATTGATATGATATAAGAATGAACTACTTATTAGATACAAATATCCTTTTGATTTATCTCAGGGCAAAAGAGAAGAGAGAAAAAATAGAATCAGAATACGACCCATTTGGAGAAAATAACAATCCAATTATATCTATTGTAAGTGTAGGCGAAATAAAGTCTATAGCAAAGAGAAATTATTGGGGAGAAAAGAAAATGAGGTTGTTAGATGAGATATTGAATTCTTTGATAATAATTGATATTAACTCAGAAGATATTACTGAAAAGTATGCAGAAATAGATGCTTACAGCCAAGGGAAATTAATTGATAATCCACTTCCTATGTCACCAAGAAATATGGGAAAGAACGACATTTGGATAGCAGCAGCAACAACATTTGTTACAAAATCGACACTACTTACTACAGATAAAGACTTTAGTCATCTTCACAATAAATATTTTCCAGTAGTCACAATAGAATATTAAAAATGTATGTAACAATGCATGACCAGTTAATGCTCCCATACGGTTAATGTGCCACATATACAGGACGTTTTATATTTTATCAATCTTTACCAGCAAAGAGGATACTTTATTGAATATAAAGCTCAATAATTACATCACCCATTATTTATTTATGAATATATCATCTTACCAACGTAACATTCCCTTTTACCCTTCTACGAACACCATCAATAAAGACCACATCGGCATAAAAAATATAGACGCCAATTTCTTGAGGAACATTTTTATAAGTACCATTCCAACCTAAGTTTTCAACACCTGCTGGAATACTACTTGCTTCATACATGAGAACGCCCCAACGGTCGTGAATAATGATGTTTTCAATGAGTTCTATAGCAGGACCATATAAGGTGAAATAATCATTTAAACCATCTCCGTTTGGAGAGAAGGCATCGGGCGCAGCCATTTCGTAATCTTTAATAACCCTTACAGTAATATCGTCTACAGCAGAACACCCAAATGTATCTATCACCATTAGTTCATATACCTGTACATCTTCAAAGGGTTCTATAACTGGGTTTTCACAATCTTGGCAACTCAAAGTGGTGTCAGGCGTCCAATCATAGGTCTCAATAAAATTAGACGTTTGTGGTTCCAGTGTTGTGGGTTCACCCAAATCCAACTCAATGGGATCGCCCAACTCTAAGGTAAGGGTAGGACTGTTGTCTATGTCTATTAAAGTATTCCATACGCAATCTCTATCATCAATGATTTCAATCAAATAACTTCCAGCACCCAAATCATCGACAATTCCTGGTGTGATGGATTCATTATTAAACAGTAATTGAACGGGTTCTTCTCCACCAATTACGGTAATCTCAACAGCTCCTGTCGCCTCATTTGCACAAGAAGGATCAATGTTTACAGCACCTGATGGAAGATTTTGTGGAGGCAATACCTCAATCGTATCGATTGAATTACAGTTGTTTGTTTCATTTAGGACTTCCAACTGATATAAGGACGCACCATTGACTGTTGGATTGGTGGTTTGTGCTCCCGATAAAATTTGACCATCGCCTTCTACAACTTCCCACTGATAAAGAATGTCAGCACCTGTCGTCGTTCCATTAGCATCAAGAGTGGCAAGTGTTGTATCACAGCCCAAATCCAATGTTTCCTCTAACATAATGGTTGGTAAATCTAAATCAGCAATAATGGTCGTGGTGTCAATATTATTACATCCACTAGAGGTATCGGTGACACTTAAATAATAAGTACCTTCCAGAGTGGAACTGGCATTTGGGCTTTGCGCAATGGTGTCTTCCATTTCATTCAACCAAACATAGGTGAGGTTTTCATTAAACAACACATTGCTGGTATCTAGTTGGCCTTCGTTAATTTCACAATTAATGGTATCGCCCAAAGCTGTAAATAGTGGGAAGGTGAAATTCTCAGGTACTGTTATAAAATCAGAATCGGTACAGTTTGAGAAAGTATCAATCACCGTTAAATTATAAGTTCCACTATCAGTTACTTCATAAGTAGTGGTAGTGCTGTATTGCAAGGTGTCTGTCCCTGATGACCAAAGATATAGTAGATTGGTGCCCGTAGAAGAATCATTAGCATCCAAGGTCAAACTGGTAATTTCACAATTGATGATTTCCTCATTGTTAACAAACTTGATATCAGCCGTTATGGTAACTACTAAGCTACTGACAAAGACACTGTCCAATGTACTCATACATCCTGTCGTGGTATCGGTGACCATTAAGGAATACCAACCAGTATCTGCTACGGTAGGATTTTGTAGGTTTTGATTGACTGGGTTAATGTCTGGACCTGTCCATTGATAAACAGCGTCAACACTATTTGAGGAACCAATCAACATCACTTCATTTGTGGCACAATCTAAAGTCAAATCGTTGCCAGCGGAAGCGGTCACCGTTGGAGCCAGTTGATAAGTATTAATGACCAAACTATCACAACCAAATTGATTGAATAAGAATAAAGTATCGTTATCAGGAATAGGTAAATCACACACCAATAAAGTCAGCGTACTGGTATCACTTGGGTTGAGAATGGTTTGGGTAATGACCATTGAATCAACACCTATTCCATCGGCTAAGAATACAGTATCTATTCCTTGATCCAAAGGATTACAAGTAACTGCATCTAGGTTAAATGTATCTATATTGGTTGCCAAAATGAATTGTGTTATAAACAGACTATCGCACCCAAACTGGTTGTTTTCAAACATGGTATCGTTTCCAACCAAAGCAGGATCTAATACAATTTCTTGATCAAACAAAGTATCCGATGGTAGGAGTGAGACAATGGTTGTTACGGTACTGTCACACCCAAACTGATTGACAAATGGAAGGATAAATGTACCTGCATCAATTGGATTACAAGTGCTGTCCAGAATGGTCACCATATCTGTTGGATTGAGGTTGAAGGTCGTTACTTGGAAACTGTCGCATCCAACTCCATTTAATCCAACCAATAGAGTATCGGTATTGGACTGCGTACAAGACTGAATGGTGTCAAAACCATAGCTT
>ENA-ORXT01001543-ORXT01001543.1-marine-metagenome-genome-assembly--contig:-NODE-1543-length-30601-cov-3.765856_pt1 | contig 30601 bp, 33 predicted proteins | sample MGYA00237868_ERZ511482 | MGnify/ENA metagenome assembly ERZ511482 | reverse complement strand
TCCGCAAGTTGAGTAACACACAGCAAGGGTAAGTATGGCGAAACAACGAAATTTTCTGCTCGGCAATGGTCATCGCTTGACTTCGCCGGTGGCCATTAAGAAAAGTATGGAACCGAAAGGCCCTCCCTACGATCTTGCCAAAGCAAAGAGCCGACTCGAAGCCCAGTTTGCTGACGCTGCTGCGTCGTTCGCGAAACTCCCGGATGAAGCCTGTCCCGATGGATATTCGGTTGGGTTGGTAACGCTTCACCCTCAGTACACTGCCAAGTCGTACTTTCCCGGCGATTTACTGCGAGAGGCCGAATGGAAGCGATTGGTTCGCGGCCTGCCCGAGTAACGCCTGAGAAATGGACGAAGCAAGGAAAGCCGGAAGAATCGCCAACGACCGAACTATTTGTGGCCGCACGCCGGGAAGATTTTGAGCGTTTCGCAAGGGGGATTCCAGATCTTACCGAAGCTGACAGAAGCTCACGCGACTTGTTTAAGGTCGAAAGTTTTCGCTCTCCACAGGCCAAAGATCGCGTTCAGAAAATCAGGAAACGATCTGCCGAACCGATGCTTGAAGTCGTGCTGCATACTTCCGGAATCCCGAGACCTTCCCGAATTCTCGAAGCGTTCGAGGCGTATGCCGAATCGCTCGGACTTGATCCAATCATGGAACGACGTTTCGACGTGAGCGGGTTAACGTTCTTGCCGCTTCGCGCCGCACGCGAAATAATCGACGATCTCAGTAAATTCTCGTTCTTGCGTACAATTCGTGAAATGCCGGGGCTACGTCCGCTTCGACCGATCATTCGCGCGTCGGCAAAAACGAGACCCTTTCCCGTGACACTTCCCGACTCCGATCCGGTTGATAAGCAGTTGCGAGCTGCTGTATTCGACGGCGGAATCTCTGATGAACTGCACGACTCAGAATTTGCAGTCTCTCACGAACCTGATGGAATTGGCTTAGCCGTTGACGGCTACGTCGATCATGGCACTGGCGTTACATCAGCAGTCTTGTTTGGGCCTCTGGCGAAAGGTGACGATCTTGCCAAACCGTACGGCATTGTCGATCATTACCGCGTGCTTGACGAGAACTCCAGCAAAGACCCACTTGAACTATATGACACGCTTAACCACATCAAAAACGTCCTACAGTCTCGCAAGTATCAGTTCGTGAATTTAAGCATCGGACCGGCACTTCCGATTGAGGACTACGACGTTCATGCTTGGACAGCTGTTCTGGATTCGATTTTCGCCGACGGCGAAACGCTGGCAACCGTTGCAGTTGGAAATGAAGGCGAGCAGGATCACGAATCGGGAAATGCTCGGGTGCAGGTTCCATCTGATTCAGTGAACTCGCTCGCAGTTGGTGCTGCCGACAGTCGCAGCAAGACTTGGAAACGTGCCCCGTACAGTTGCATCGGTCCCGGTAGAAGCCCGGTCTGATCAAACCGGAAGTCATCGCTTTTGGCGGTTGCGGAAAAGAGCCTTTCTTTGTTCTCGACCAATCGACTTCAATTGCAACACCGGACGCCGGTACGAGTTACGCATCGCCCTACACACTTCGAATGGGAATGGGTGTCCGCGCACATTTTGGCAACAGCCTTTCCATGCTGGCGATCAAGTCGCTCTTGGTACATTGTTCCGAACCGGCCAAAAAACTTTCCGTGCACGAAATTGGCTGGGGGCGAGTTGCTCAGAACATTGACTCCATCGTGATTTGTCCGGACGGCGAAGCTCGTGTTGTCTATCAAGGCGAGCTGACACCGGGGCAGTATCTCCGCACGCCGGTACCGCTGCCTTCGGGAGAAATCGACGGTATGGTCACACTGGCGGCGACATTCTGTTTCGCATGTCAAACTGACCCCGAAGACCCCGGCAACTACACCCGCGGCGGATTAGATGTCACCTTTCGCCCGCACGCTGACAACTTCGAGGACGATGCAATGAATCCGAAGTCAAAAAGTTTCTTCCGTCGAACTGATTTCGACACAGAGAAAGAGCTTCGCTTGGATGCTCACAAGTGGGAAACAACGCTTCATCGCAGGCAGCGATTCAGGTCAACAACTCTTAAAGATCCGGTCTTCGACGTTCACTATCAAGTACGCGAAGCAGGCAAGGCCAGTAGCGGCGACAAAATCAAGTATGCGTTGATCATCACGCTATCCGCCCCAAAGGTTAAGAATCTCTATCAACGCATCGTCCAGCGATACCAAACGCAACTCGAACCGATTGTGCCTGTGGTCGAAGTTCCAATCCGAGTTCGCTGACGAACGTTAACTTGATTTTCACTGAGTTGCGTTGGCCACGAATAGCTCACTGAAAGATTCAAACGCTAGCTGCCCTTAGCAATGAGGGGTCGAGGACACCGGTAGAAATTTTTTTGAGCCTTGGTAGCTTGGGATCACTCGACGATCATGGCATTTGCATCTCTTCAAAATTTCACCGGTTGATGTAAAGATCCTTCAGGACTCAGCACGATCGTTCGCAAGCCTTTTTCGTCGAACGTGGCAATAAATTTCAGTTCGCAATCGTTGACCATGTGTCCGATGCGTTGGCGGCGTTCGTACTTTTAGACTAAATTCTGGCTTACGCGTTGAGTTACCGTTTTTTGACTTTCGAAATTATATTGAAAAAAGAGTGACAAGATCTTGGGAATCAGGCTACTGAGACTTACGGTTTGGAAAGGTCTCTGGTGAACTGCTGGTACAATTTCCTATTTAGCCTCAGCCTATCGTACTGAATGATTACTCCTGGTCAAATCAGAACCAAAGCTGAAAATTTCTACCCAACCTTCGTCAAGAACTGGTTGGAGGGTAAGGAGGTTTTCCCAAAGCGACTGCGAGTGAATTTGAAGCCGCCGTCGGATCACGTGGAAGCCAAACGCGCTGTTGAGGCATTGCGAGCAGCATCGAAGGCTCAGCGTGGTTTTGGCTTTGAAATTACTTGGCAGGCAAAGCGCAGTCGGACTCATGGGCAGAACGATTTTCCAGTTCAGATAAACTTCGATACGCAACTTGACTTCTTGAAATACGCCGGCAAACAAATTGAGTTTGAAACGCTAGGCGTGGCGGTAAAAAAATTGCGAGAAGCGGAGCCGGCGTTAGCGTCGTGGCTGCTCCAATCAACGAATTGGAAACAGCTTGTCGAAGTCGCGGACGAACTTGACGACCTGTTGTTGATGACTCGGTATCTGGTCGACAACCCGCGTCCGGACATGTTTGCGCGAGAAATTCCTCTACCTGTTTCGACGAAGTTGATCGAAGTCAACAAAAAATTGTTGGCTCAATGGCTGGAGATCTTGCTGCCGAGTGACCAAATTGACTTTCGGTTTGGACGAGACGCGTTCGACGCTCGTTTTGGCCTGCGATATCCTCGTCAACATTTATTGTTTCGAGTTCTTGATGACTCGTTGATGAAAGAATTGCAGCTGCGGTTTACTGAACAGTCGTTGCCTGCCGATTCGATCAACCAATTGCCGGTTGAGAATGTGACTGTGTTTGTTGTCGAGAACAAAGTCAATCTTTTGACGCTGCCAAATTTTCCACGCGGCTTGGCGATTGGAGGGCTCGGCAAAGCGATCGCTTTGGTCGCCGATATTGGGTGGCTTAGTGACTCGCGTGTTTTTTATTGGGGCGATCTGGATGTCGAAGGCTTTGAGATGCTGGCCCAGTTTCGCGACGCATTCCCGCACACCGAGAGCTTGATGATGACGTTGGATACGTTCCAGCGTTTCGAAAATCTTTCGATTGAGTGGACCAATCGTTCTCGGTTTACGCCGCAGTCGTTGACGAGTTCCGAGCAAGTTGCGTATCAATTCGTTTTGGAAAACTGCAAACGATTAGAGCAGGAACGTATTCCACAAGATTATGTGCTCGAAATAATTCAGGCTGTTTCAGAACCGGATTGCTGAAGTGAACTTCGCTGGTCATCCCGGCATCGGTTGACGGCCACTTAGGATCTGCATCGAAATGAGTTCCCGGTTTACTTCCTCAAAGAGTATTCAGTTTAACGACAAGCCGGCAGGCGACTTCGTTTTTAGCCGTTGCAAAACACGGTCGCCTTCCGGCTTGTCGTTAAACGGGCCAGCCCCCGACTAACTCATATCGGGAACTTATTTCAGGACAGCCACTTAGGGTCTGTCTCGAAATAAGTTCCGCCACAAATGTGGCCGCAACGCTCCGCAGCACGGAAATTCGCTGGCCGCGGAGCGTCCAGTCCACATTAATTCGTGAACAGCCACTAAACTCCGGAAACAGCCTTCTTCTAAATCCGCTTTAAATCCGCGTTTTCTGTTGGAAAAACAATAAAACCCTGCTCGATCCAAGCAAAAACTTTGCCCAATCGGCAACTCCGGTTCGAGGTATTGCCTTGATTTACGTAATTGAAATCCTTGATGACCAAACGTGTCAATGCAGTAATTACAATTTCCAGATGAACATTGGACGATCGCATTTGCAACACAATGTTGGCAACAACTCGATCAAACGGATATTCCGCCTGTCACTGGAAGGGTCAAGCTCGGTATGCAGTTAGAGCAAATCAGAAGCTTTTTTCAAACCTCGCCCGCGTTGCGTCTGCTGCGCGGCGAAAATGGAATGTTTGTCATCGACTTTCTGAACTCGACCTTCAAACAAACCGGTGCCTTGGAGTTGGGCCATGAAGAACTGCGACAGCGACTGCTCAGCTACATCGAACAAATTCAGGATGAATTTCCAAACGAACTCAAGGGAAACGTCGATCGTTACCTCATAAGTTGGTCCGACAACGGGTTCCTCAACCGCCATCTTCAATCGGCCTCCAGCCAACCGCACTATCAACTGACGCGGCACTCGGAAGATGCGATTCAATTCGTCGATCTGTTAATCTCGCGGCGGACAGGATTAGTCGGAACAGAAAGTCGGCTGCGATTGATTATTGACACACTGTCCGATCTAGTCCGTGGCTCGTCCAGCGACCCGGTTCAGCGGATGGCGTACTTGGAAGAGCAGAAAGATCAGATTCAACGCAAGATTGATGCGTTGAAAACGAACGGCGTGGCGGAAGTCTACAAGCCTTCGCAGATTCGCGAGCGGTTCCAAATGGCCGTGGGGCTATTAAAGACTTTGCAAAGTGATTTCCGGGCCGTCGAAGAGCGGTTTTTGGAAATTGCTCGCAACGTACAGGAGAACCAACAAACGGCGTTGGAAACGCGCGGCGAAATTCTTGGCTCGGCGATGGATGCCGAAGACCATTTAAAAACCGAAGACGAAGGGATCAGCTTTTACGCCTTCATCGCGTTTCTATTCTCCCCCGACGGTCAGCAGTCTCTGCGAGAAACGATTGAGCAGGTGATTCAGATCGAAGCGATTCAATCCGACGCCGATTCGATCGCACGGCTGCGGACGATGGTTAAGTCGCTTCTCAAGGAATCGGACAAAGTTCTGGCGACCAATGGGCGACTGTCGTCGACGCTGCGAAAATTACTTGACACCACGACCGCCGAGGACCGTCGCCAAACGGCGGAAGTGATCCGGGACATCAAACAGCTTGCCTGTCAGTTACGCTCCAATCCTCCCAGCGCCGATGCGGTTGGTGCAACTGTTCAATCGACGGCTGACATTTACTCGCCGTTTACGAGAACGTTTTGGGACACGCCGCAGTCTTTTGACATTCAACCTAAAAACCATACGGTTGATTTAGAAAAAGTCGGTCACGAGATCAATACGCTGGCTGACTTTGAAATGTTGGATGTCGAGCAACTTCGTTTGAACATTGATTCGCTACTTGAATCAAAGCAGCAGGTTTCCTTGGAAGAGATTTTGGCAACCCACCCACCCAAGTGTGGTGTTTTGGAATTGGTTGGCTATTTCCAAGTCGCGTTTGACGACGGGCATTCGATCAATCGAGACTCCAAGCAAACGATCGCGATCAAGGAACCGAAATCGGGACGCGTCGTTCGAGTAAGCGTTCCAAAAATTACTTTTCAGAAACTGAATGAAACTTTGAAGAAGGCAAAGCCACGATGAGTTCTCAAGAATTTGAAACCGACGAATCTGGTTTTTCCGAACCGTCCGTTGCAGAATCGACGTTCGAGTTTCCTGCGCGCGAATCGTGGAGTTCGGCCGCCGTAAAATTACTGCAGGGCGTTGTCTATCATGACGATGCGGGCGACGTTTGGAACGCGATCCTCGCCAATATCTCCCCGTTGACCGACCATTTTGGACGGATCGGACTGGCGCTGGTCGTGGACGAGGACGACGGATTGGCTTGGTTGCGGCAGCCGGAAAAAGACCAGTTGCCTGCCGATTACGAGTCGATACCTCGGCTGTTCAAGCGTGTACCCTTGGGTTTCGAGGCGACTTTGATGTGCGTTATGTTGCGGGACGAGCTACGAAAACACGAAGAGGAAGATTTTCAAAATCAGCGATGCGTGGTGAAGCAGTCGGAGTTATTAGCGACTTGGAAAATGTTTTTCCCCGACGACGTCGATGAAGTTCGATTGAATGATGCGGTGACCAAGCAGCTGTCGAAGCTCGAAAAACTGAAGTTTGTACGACGATTCGAACGCAAGCCGCCGTCTTGGGAAGTGCGCCCGATCATCAAGGCGCGGATGCCGCTTGATGCGCTCAAACAAACGCGCGAAGCACTTCAGCAAGAATTGGGCAGGAGACGGGAGACGGCCCAATGAACAGCACTCCTTTATTATCGGCAATGCGATCATCATCAGGATTTCGTTTATCGAAAGTCGAACTATACAATTGGGGCACATTCGATGGGGCGGTGCACGGGTTCGAACCGCGTGGCGAATCTGCGCTGCTGATCGGCGAAAACGGAACAGGCAAATCGACGTTGGTGGACGCCATGTTGACGCTACTCGTCCGGCCCCAGACTCGCAAATACAACTTCGCATCGGGAGCCAGCAAAACCGAACGCGATGAACGAACTTACATCCAAGGCGCGATCGACAAGACCGTCAACGCCAACGGGTCCGCGAAGGTTGAGTACTTGCGGCCCGGCAACCGACACTACTCAGCGTTGCTGGCCAGTTTCGAAAACGCGGCGACAAATCAGTCATTCACCGTCTGTCAGATTTTGCATCTGGACTCGAACAACAAAGTCAAAAAGTTTTACGCGTTGGACAGCAAACACGAACGCAGCATCGCGGCTGACCTTGGTAATATTACCGAAGGCACCAGCATTTTGGCCACGCTGAAGAAGCGCGGCTTTCAAGCGTCCGACAGCTACACACGCTATTTTGATTGGCTCAAACGGGCGATTGGCTGCCGCCCCAAAGCCATGGATATGTTCAATCAAGCCGCCTGGGTGAAAGATGTCGAACGGCTGGATTCATTCGTCCGCGATCAAATGCTGGAAAAGAAACCGTGGAACGACAAGGTTTCAAAACTGCTCGAGCATTTTGCGGAACTCAACGAAGCCCATCGCACGCTGGTCAGCATTCGCGATCAGGAAAAACTTCTCCAGCCAATCGTCGCCGTTGGCAACGATTTTTCCGAGCTGGCCCAATCGCTGGGGCAGGCGCGTTTGCAGCTTGACGCGACATCATTGTATTTCAAAACGGCAACCGTCGCGTTGTTGACTCCATTATGCGATCAATGGCAGCAGCGGCTGACGGTGCTGGACGGCGAGATCAAACAAGTCGACTTGCAAGTTCAGCAGTCGATGCGCGATGTGGCAAGATTGGAACTTGAAATTTCCGGTGCGGGTGGAAAGCGAATGCAGGAGCTGCCGGCGCTGATGGAGACTGAACGGAAGCTTGCTGAGCTAAAGCATGGCAATCGAACTCAGTTTGAAACACTGTTATCCAACGCGCAGATCGAGCGACAAGTTGACTCCGCCGACGCGCTGTCGCAGGTGCTGAAACTTGCTGGCGAACAAAAAACAGATCAGCAGAAACAGCGCGAAGAATTGCAAAAGCAGGCCAGTGGATTGCAGTACGAAATTGGTCAAAACAAAAAACTGTTGTCCGAGGATACCGCTGAGCTTGAATCGCTGCAGCAGCGAAAGGGCAACATGCCGCGCGAGTTGATTTTTCTGCGCGACCAAATTTGCAAAGAGTTTAGACTGTCTTCAAAAGACTTGCCATTTGTTGCAGAACTATTGGCGGTCGATTCGGAGTTCCGGCAATGGGAAGCCTCGATCGAAAACGTGTTGAGTGGCTTTGGCAGAGACTTGTTAGTCAAAGAAAAGTACTACGCGAAAGTTTCTGGCTTCGTTGATCAGACGCGGCTGACCGACCAACACGGTCGCGGTCAGCGGTTGTCTTACACCAAGGTCGGTGCGCGGGTTCAAACGCGAACCGACGACGCCAACGATCTTGGAGCGTCATCAGCGGCGCAGCGAGTGGAACTTCCGCAGATGCTCAAGTATCGCGTTGAGAACGAACTTGCTCCTTGGGTGTGTGGGCAGATCGAAAAACGGTTCAATTTTCTGGCTTGTGAAAATGTGGCTCAGTTTCAGGCAGCCGACCGGAAAGCAATGACTCGCAACCGCCACACTAAACGGAATCGCTTTCATCACAATAAAGACGATCGGCGGCAGTCGGATGATCGGCGAGGATTTATTCTGGGCTGGGAAAACCGCGAGAAGATTCTGGCGTTGAAATCTGCGATTGGCGAAACACAGGACCGGCTTGGGCAGCAGGAGCGACGCAATCGCGACTTGCAAACCGAAATTGCAGCCGTCACCAATACGATCAGCTTTCTCGATCAAGTTTCGCAGACCACGCAATTCGACTCGATCGACGAATTCCGGCACCGAAACGCCCTGAGTCAGTTGAAACTCGAGCTGGAGAAGTTGACGAACTCGAATGATAAAATTCGCCAGCTTAAGACGCGCAAATCGGAGTTGGAAACGGAGATCCATTCGCACAACGTCCGACGCAATGAGCTTGCCGACGAACGGACTCGGACGGGAGATGAGCTGAAGAAAGGGCGGAAATTGGTCGATGCGGATTCGAAGGCTTTAACGGCTGCCGAGCAAGATGGCTCGCTTGAGAAGTGCCAACCGCAGTTCGATTCGATCGAAACGTTGCTCAAAGAGTCGCCGCTTGCGCTAGATAACTTCACGACATTGCCGCTGAATTTTCAGCAAGGACGCATTGACGAAGTTCGGCGATTGGAAGAGTTGTTGACGCCAATTCGAGGCAAGCTGACGAAACAGATGGGTCGTTTTCTTTCGAAGTTTTCGACTTACGAGAAAGAGATGGGGGCGGATGTCGATTCGTTGCCGCAGTTTGCAGCTTTGCATGAAAAGATTCAAAAAGATGATTTGCCCAAGCACGAGGAACGATTCAAAAAACGGCTGGAGGAAAACGTGCTGACCGAAGTCGGTGTCATGAACTCCCACTTGAACACCGAACACGACGAGATCAAGGAGAAGATCGAGGAGATCAATCAGGGGTTGTTACGAATGGAATGGCGAGACGGAACGCACGTGCGCTTGGAGCCAGAGGAATCGAAAGACCCTGAAATTCGGGATTTTCGTCGCGAGCTGAACGATTGCCTGACGGGTTACCTTGGCGGAACGATGCAGGCGGACGAGGAGACGTTTTTGCGAATTCAAAAGCTGGTTGATAAGCTGCGAGACGACAAGAATGTTCGTTGGCGTGAGAAGGTAATCGACGTTCGGCGTTGGTTTTGCTTTTCTGCTCAGGAGATTCACACCGAATCGGGCGAGCGCGGCAGCTATTACGATGGCGGTTCGGGAAAATCGGGTGGTGAAAAAGCTCGGCTGGCGTTTCTGGTTTTGGTGGCGGCGATTGTTTACCAGTACGACATCAATCCGGACGATGCGGTCAGCAACAAGTTTCATTTCGTCATGGTGGACGAGATGTTTTCAAAGACGGCTGATAAATACGCGCGCTATGCGCTCGATCTGTTTAAGCAGTTTGGATTGCAGCTATTGATGGTAGCGCCGCTGGATGCCAAGGCTCGCGTTTGCGAACCCTACGTCGGCGTTCACGCTCATGTGGTCAAAGATGCCAAGGCCAACGCGAGCGAGATTCTCAGTTATACGCGTGAACAATTGCAAGAAGAGTTGGCCAAACGATAAGAGGAGTTGGGTAAAGAGAATCGGCAACGGTGATACCCTTCGTACCCCATTACGTTGAGCCGGTTTCGCCAAGTTGCAACGGTCCAATACATTGGGGTCGACACCCTGCCGAACACTTCGCAAAGAAATCGAAAACGCTGGTCTGCAAAAATGGTCAGAAACCGAGGCAGAAAGAAATCCCACTTTTCGGCTGATCCGAAAAGTGGGACATGCGGTGGCATCATCACTGGAACCAGTAAAGACCCCCAGTGGACGATGTCGGACTTGAAAACTACGCTGAAACCCCAGGATTTTGCACTTTTGACCCAAAAGCGACGCCTGATCCGACGCCATGTTTGCGCGACGAGAAATTGGCCCAAATCATCGCTCAGTGGCCGCTGCTTTCAGGCGATTGAAAAGCCAAAATTTACGAATGCGTTGTTGCAGAATCAAGGCTTGCCGATGTGCTGCAAAGTGTTTGAAACGTAAAACAACCAGCGACGAACCAAAGTGTCTTGGCGAGGGAGCGAACTTTTCAAACATTTTTTCACTCGCAGGTCAAACGGTTGCCGCATCTCAACGTTGCATTCTTGGAATAGAGCGCAAAGTTAATTGCGTCGCCGCCGTTGAGTAACGACACACCTAACGGAAAAGGCGAACCTTCCGCAGCAACCCAGTCGGGCCAGATCGTGGGTTGGGAATCTTTGAGGTGTGAGTCCATTGTGTCTTTCCGTAATCGTAGTTGCGATTGGCTTTTTCGAGGGCATCATCATCAAAGATACATTCCTGATCAACGGTCAACTGAGCGTTTGAAGTCCGCAACGTATTGCGGGCACTGCGGCGAAACTTCTGGAGCCTTCGCTGTTGGTGTGAGCAAGTTTGCAATTAGCCCCGTCCATCCTGTCTGATGAGAAGCGCCCACGCCTCGACCATTGTCGCCGTGAAAGTACTCGTAGAACGGAATGTGATCGCGAAAATTGGCGTCCTGCTGCAACTTCGCATTCGCACCAAGCACGGCGCGTTTTCCGGTATCATCTCGCACGAAAATTTTCGTCAGGCGAGCCGCCACGTCCTGTGCGGCTCGTTCGATCGTCACGTAGTTGCCCGATCCGGTCGGGCATTCAATCTTAAAATCATCTCCGTAGTAGTGATGAAACTTTTCCATCGACTCGATCAACAAGAAATTCACTGGAAACCAAATGGGGCCTCGCCAATTTGAGTTGCCACCAAACATCCGCGTGTCCGATTCAGCCGGTTGATATCCAACAGTCAATCGCTGCCCTGAACAATGGAAGACAAACGGGTTCGCTTCGTGATACTTGGACAATCCGCGAATACCGAACTCGGAGAGAAACTCATTCGGATCGAGCATACGACGCAAAAGGCACTTCATTCGATGCCCTCGAAGCAGCGAAAGCAGATGCCGTTGCCCACGTCCCTCTTCCTCCCATCGCGAAACCAACTTGGCCAAGTCCGGACGGTTGGTCAGCAGCCATTCGAGCCGCTTGCGGAACTTCGGCAGCTTTTCCAACATCTCTGGTTCCAGCGTCTCAACGGCGAACAGAGGTGCAAGGCCGACCAGTGATCGAGCACGCAAAGGAATGTGTTGGCCATCGGGCAGGCAGAGCACGTCGTAGTAGAATTCACTCTCTTGGTCCCAAAGGCCAATGCCTTCAGAGGCGATGTTGGTCATCGCTTTGGCAATATGCAGGAAGTGCTCGAAGAACTTGATCGCGATGTCTTGATAGACGGGATTGTGCAATGCAAGTTCCAACGCCATCCGCATCATGTTCAGGCTGAACATACCCATCCAGCTAGTGCCATCGGCTTGGTTGATGTAGCCGCCGTTGGGCAGCGGACTGCTGCGGTCGAAGACGCCGATGTTGTCCAGCCCAAGGAAGCCGCCTTGGAAGATGTTATGTCCTTCGGCATCCTTGCGATTCACCCACCATGTGAAGTACAGCATCATTTTGTGGAACACACGTTCAAGGAATGCCAAATCGCCGCAGTCGCCACGTTGTTCGCGGTCGATCTGGAAGACTCGCCACGTCGCCCATGCGTGAACCGGCGGATTGACGTCTTCGAATTTCCACTCGTAGGCAGGCAGTTGCCCGTTGGGATGCATGTAACGTTCTTTGGTGAACAGTACCAACTGCTCCTTGGCGAACTCCGTGTCGATCAACGTAAAAGGAATACAATGAAAGGCCGAATCCCATGCCGCGTACCAAGGATACTCCCACTTGTCCGGCATCGAGATGATGTCGTGATTGTTAAGGTGTTCCCAATCCGAGTTGCGACCATGCTTACGTGACTTCGGTGGTGACGGATAAGCCGGATCACCAGTCAGCCAGCGCGACACGTCGTATTCGTAGTATTGCTTTGACCAAACCATCCCGGCGAGTGCTTGTCGTTGGACTCGTCGCTCGTCCTCTGTGTTCAGGCCACTCGCGACGTCTGCGTAAAATTCATCAGCCTCTGCGATACGTTGCTCGAAAATGTTGTCAAAATCAGCGAACGGCTCGGGCGAATCAGCAGGCTGGCCTGCTGCCGGTACGCTGAGCCGGACACGAACCACACGTTCTTCGCCGGGCGATAACTCAAAGTCCCACATCCCTGCTGCTTTGGTTCCCATTTCGTGGGAATTGACGGAGTCCAGCTTTTGGTGGATCACATAATCGTGAAATGCATCCTTGAAAGCACCATGATAGTTTGATTGATTTCGATGCCGCGTTTCGTTGTTGCAAAACAGCAATTCGTTCGGATGATCGAAGTGGGTTGTGGCACCTTCAAAGTCTGGATGTTCCACTCGCAGCGATTTCGTTCCGTCTGTGGAACCCTCGATGCCGGACATTCTCGGTCGTTGCGAATTTTGTTCCCACGACCAAGTATTGCGAAACCAAATCTGCGGCAGCAGAACTAAACGAGCGATTTCCGGGCCTCGATTGACCGCCGTGACTCGCATGAGGATGTCGCCCGGCGTGGCCCGAGCATACTCGACAAAAATATCGAAGTAGCGGTCGTCATCAAAAACGCCGGCGTCGATCAGTTCAAACTCAGGATCAGTTTTGCTTCGTTTCCCGTTCGCCTTGACGAGCTGTTCATAGGGGAAGGCTGACTGTGGATACTTGTAGAGCATCTTCAGATAAGAGTGGCTCGGCGTTGCATCCAAATAGTAGTATAGCTCTTTGACGTCCTCACCATGATTGCCTTCTGCATTGGTGAGCCCGAAAAGCCGTTCCTTGATAATTGAGTCGGCTCCGTTCCACATGCCGACTGCCAGACACAGGCGTTGCCGCGAATCGGAAAAGCCACCGATCCCGTCTTCCCCCCAACGGTAGGCGCGACGACGTGCGTGGTCGTGTGTGAAGTGAGACCACGCATCACCGTTGTGACTGTAGTCCTCACGAACGGTTCCCCATTGGCGCTCGCTGAGATACGGCCCCCAAGCAATCCAAGCGTCACGATCATCGGAAAGGCGTTTTTTCTCTGCGTTGAAGCGTCGGCGATTGGTCATCGTGCAGCCTCCTTGCCGAACATGCGAGCCAACTGTAACGGCCTGAGCACCTGTCTCTTTTTGCCTTGGTGCCCCGCCATTGTACGACGGATGTCATCGAGGACTTTTACAGCGGTCACGATGTGTGGGCCTTTGTTGAGCATCACGCATTCTGCTCGTTGCCCCAACGCCGAAAGATGCTGCTGTACGGATCGCAAGTCGTTTCGGCACAACGCTATGTAAGGGAGCAAATTTTGCAAGCTTTCAAGGCAACTTTGATGCACGTTCTGATATCGCTCGCTGCCCTGCGAGTCAAGCTCAAGCATTGCCGACCGAATCGACGTTAGCGTCTCGATCAAATCATCGAGTTCGCTGGGAGTCGTTGGCCGCCCGTCGTTTGAAATTACTTCCATGAATTTTGTCTTGTTATTCGCAAATGGGGGAGTGGAATCGCTATGGCTTAACCGGAAACAACGAAGTCGCTTCAGCGCTCTTTCGGTAAGTGTTGCTTCATCGCCTCAATGGCTTCAGTTTCTGTAGGAAATATACTGAACACTTTGTCAAAATTAACGACGCTGAAAATGTCAAGCAGATTGTTTTCGATGCGAGAAAGATAAATGAGTCCACCTGATTTGCTGACTCTGGATCTTGCACGAACGAGACTGCCTAATCCTGCACTACTGATATAGCCGACATCAGAAAAGTTAATGACGATGTGATTTCTCCCGGAAACTATGTCGTCTTGAATGCAATCGAAAAAGTATTGGTTTGAATCTCCTTCTAGCTTGCCGGCGACCCGAACAACCAAAATACCGCAATCCGTGTCATGCCGATTAAAATCTATCATTTTCTCTCCTTGTTAAGATGCCGTTTCGCATCACGAAAGATTGCGAAGCACGGCACTGAAAAATCGTTAAAGTCTTACTAACTCTGTTCATCAGTTGAAGCATAGTTTGAATATTTTCACTTACATAATAATCGCTTTGATCAGACGTTCGATGTTCAGTGGTTTCGGCATCCAAAGGTCAAACGGGCTTGGCTCGGGCTCAGTTTGAGTTGTGCTGACGGCGATCAGTCTTGTTACACCCTCGGTGTCAAACCCGCGAAACCAATGTGCAAACTCGGTGCCCCCCTGCCCGGTCAAGTGGAGATCGACCAGCATCACATCGGGCCGCAGTCCTCCTTGGATCACCGATCTGGCCGATTCAGCACAACGCCGATCGGTGACGCTTGCTCCCAATTGTCGCAGCAACCCGCTGAGCAAAAGGCACTGATTCAGGTCATCTTCGATCACGACGATTGTTTTTTCAGCAATACTTCGGTTGGAGGCTTCATGCGGTAAATTGCCCGATTGAGCCTCCGTCTCTAGTAATTTATCGACGATCTGGATGGCTTGGGGAATGCCCCCGTCTTTCAATATCCGTTGCAGTAGGCGCATCCCCAAAACGAATTTGTTCAGTCGATTTCGCAAATGGTGAGTCTCTGATTCCGGCTGCTTACGCTGTTGGCTGGTCATTCCGACAGAATCTACAACGACATCAATCTTAATCTCTCGTCCGACCGTTAGATTTCTGGCAAACTCTTGAACCAATTGTTGACCGTAATAGCTGTTGACCTGTCCTGAAATCAGCACATATTGCTCGCGCACCACAACAATCAGTCCAGCCGTGTTCACGCCACGACTTCTGAGTCCATGAAGGATGCTGTTAGTAAGCTCATCATCAGGAGACATTGCTCTGCCCCTGTCCCGAGTCCCCACGCGGTTCGGATTTTGCGCTTTCAATATCCGCTTTGGCCGATAGGCATAGTCGATCGAGCTGATCGGCATCAATCGGTTTGACCATGTGATCGTCAAAGCCGGATGCGAGCGCCTTGGCGACATCATCGGGCTGCCCGTAACCTGTCAGAGCAATCAGCTTTAGATTCGAATTCGGTATTTGCTCGCGCACCTGATGAGCAACTTCGTATCCGCTGATGTCCGGCAATCCGATATCGACAAGGGCGAAATCGTGTGCCTCCGTCGTAAGTAGTGCAACTGCACTGGCACCGTCGGCGGCCGTCACGACTCGATGGCCGTCAAGTTCGAGCAGCGTCTTAATCATGTTGCGACTGTCGTCTACGTCTTCGACAACGCAGATACGAAGAGGCCGATCAATGGTAGTGACTGCTGAATCAGTCGCGTCATCGGGGATTTTCCCGCAATACGTTTCATCTGCAACGGTGTTGTCGAATTTTGGCAACCAAATGTGAAACGTGCAGCCGCGCCCTTCGCCTTCGCTCTCGGCCATGATCGTTCCATCGTGACGCTCAATCAGCGACTTGGCCAGCGTCAAGCCGACTCCCAAACCTCCATCGCTTTTTGTCCGTGATCGGTCCAGTTGAACAAAGGGCTCGAAAATTGACTCCAACGCTTCAGGCGGTATGCCTCGACCGTCGTCTGAAACAGAAAGATGGACCTGCTGATCGACGGACTGCAATTTCACGCGAATTGGCCTCGTGCTCTCAGAGTACTTTGCTGCGTTATGGATCAGATTAACCTGAACCTGTATTAACCTTGTGCGATCTCCGTTCACTGTGAGCGGTTGATCGGGCAAGTCGAAATCAACCGAGCATCCATGATTATCCAATTCGGTTTGTACGATTTCCTTCACCATGGGAACCAGATCGCGCAGATCCAGCGGCTCGAACTCCATGTTGATACGACCTTCTGCAATGCGAGCGACGTCCAGTAGATCGCCGAGCAAATGATTGACAACGCCTACTTGCCGACTGATGGTCGCCGCGGAAGCCGCTTTCGCGGAATCAGGTGCGTCATCCCTTTGAAGGATATGATAACTTGCCAACTAAGAAACGCAACGATTTGGCGGCCGATATTGCAGGACAAACACAGGCGGAATCAGATGCCGTGAGAGTGGTCGTGTTGGGCAAGAATGTTGCCCATGAACACTGGCCATACGACTTCTTGGCATACGCAGGCAGTCGGAATTTCTAACCCGCATCGAAAAATGGAGAATCTTGAATGGACATATTCAATCACTCAAAGTTCAATAAACTTGCAAGCGAGCCCACGTCTGAGCAAGAGTTTCAACAATGGATTGAGCAACGTGAAGTAGTGCATTTTCTCGAAGAGGAAATTAGCGACGAGTATGCAATTATCTATGCTTCGGCTCCATCTGTATTTATCCACGCCATGTTCATCCCTGAATCGCTGCTCGGTGACCAAGAAAACATTGCTGTTCTTGAACAATGGAATTTCAATGCGTTCACTGGCTGGGGGATCTGTTATTCAAGAGATGATGTCTATCTTTCGGGCCCGTTACTCGAACGAGTGATGTAATCATTCGTTCGATTTCTCCAATCGCGTCACGCACGCTTGACGTATACTTGCGACTGAACTCATTGACATCGACACAGTCCCAGACAATGTGATTTCCGCAAATGTGCTGATACCAAAACGTCTGAATCCCGACGCTACGACAACCGACTTCGCTATTCCAGATGAAGAAGCCCGGCGCAAAACGATCATCGCCGATATCAACCCAGCTATTGTCATCAACCAAGAATGCGAACATGTCTTGCTCACCGGCATACAAGCCAGTGCCGTAGTGGCGTTGAGCTGGTTGCGGTGGCTGGAATTCACTGTCGAATTTTGCCACGACATCGAGCAACTCCGAGTTCCACAATCGCGTGTAGCTGATGCCATGGATCGAACGCACTTGATCAGTCCCATTTAAGAACTGAATCGGGCGATCGGCACTTGGCAAAGTTTCCTCGATCGCAGTTGTTGCCGTTTTAGACGACAACCGATTGATCGTTTTGGCGGAAACGCCACACAAGTTACAGAGTTGTCCAAAAGACCACTCGTTCAAGCGACGAGCTTGGCCGTCTTCAAAGTTCAAAGCCAAGTGGCCTTGGTCGATGACGGCTGCAACGGCTTGTGGCTTACTCCAAACCTCAGTTGCTGCCTCGCGTTGCGAAAAGCAGTGGTTCCGCAAAGCCGCGAGCGAAGGAAAGCACTCATCAGGCGAGCGTTTCAGCAATTCGCTGTTGGCTCGCATCAAGTTAACCATTTCTATCTCCAATCAAAGGACGATGTGTCCGGATGCCCCGGCCCGCTGATTTCCGTTTTCGAAAATCAGCAAGCCAGTGCCGGATTGTTGGAGATGACCGCGAGAAAGTGCGGTGAGAGAAACCTATATCTACCAGCCACAATGCTTCACCGGTCTAGTAAAGCATCATGACCGTTTCCATTCTTCCCATGATTCAAAATTGAAGTTCAATGAACAGCCGTAGGTTCATAGCACGTCCAACGATTAAAGTCACATTACGCCAAAGCAGGAACAAAACACCATTAGGATGCGCTCACCTTCTTCATGGGGGCAGGCTCACCACCGATTGTTAATTTCCGAATGGTCATTCCGTTCGAAAATTTCGATGCCAACTGGCGGAATAAAATTAGCCAGCCACACGTGCGAATTGGGCTGTCGAAAGGTCACGTCGTGATTCTCCAATCGGCTGGCGTCTACTTCGAGCAGCACCGGATGGCCGTCGAATGAATGATTCTTGAAAATGCGATTCGCGTATTCAATCTCGCTGGTCAGATGCACCCAAATTCTGCCTTGCAGTCGAAGTCCATTTTCCAAGATTGAATCGAGGTGACGCTTACTGGTGGCATGGAATAATGGAATCTCTGGCCACTTCAATTGGCCAACGATGATGCCCCGTAACGAGTGACCATACAGCGCTCGTATTTTGCCGTTGCGAATCTCAATTTTCTCAGCCACGATCAGCGATTCAATAACCCGCTCCAAGGATGCCGCAAAGTCGTTCTCAGTCAGCACCTTGAAATGTGTCCGAAGCACATCGGCAAACTCCCTCATGTGATACAGGCCGAAGTAATCGTGCTGCTCCGATACCGATTGGTCGCCATGGCGTAGAACCCGTAGGACGGCTCGCGATATCGCCTCATCCAACTCGTCTGCATCAGGCACGCGAGGCGTTGTCAGTAGGTCGAACAAACTCTTCGCATCAAATTCCATTGAGGGATCCTGCCGATCGTGAAATTCACTGGACGATTACAAGTTTTGCGCCGACTCTAATTCGAGCCCGTTACGAACTCCGGTGATAGAAATGCGAATTGGCGTGTTCTTGCGAAAAATGTTTGCCGTGTCTAGCTGTACAACGCTAAGCAAGCCAGTTTTCAATTCGCAAATCAGGCACGGAATCAAAGTCAGCCACATTGTGAGTCACAAGCGTCAAGTCTTCGCTCAGTGCTGTCGCGGCAATCAGCCCATCCATGTCGGGCATCGGCGCACCGCTGTCCATCAACTGCCCTCGCAATTGGCCAAATCGAAGAGCGATTTTCAGGTCAAGTTCAACGACTTCAACTGCACCAATAAAATTGGTAATTGAATCCTTGGAACGTTGTGACGCTGTCCCACGAGAAACCCAAGTCCACAATTCGCCTGCGGTAACTACAGAAATCGCAATGCCGCCCGAATATTGCATGAACTTATTTCATACGGCTTTTTCGCTTTTCAAGTATGCGGAACAAATATTCGTATCAATGAGGAAATTCATTGGGTTTGATCCGTCCGATCGAGTTTTCTTTGACCTCGATTCCAATCTAGGAATTCATCCAGCTCAGCAGCATCTTCACCGCAGCCACCGAATGCCGATTCCAACTTTTGTTTCCGCTGCTCTTCAGACATGCGATTTGGTTTAATCGTGATTTCAACTTTGGCTCCATCCGGCATCCCAATTGCTTGCTGTAGTTCGATAGTAGAGCCATTGACGACGCCAAGATAAGTATCTTCAGTTGTCATGTTGATCTCCAATGAACTGGGTTTCGAGGGCAAGATTGAGGTCATGTGAATTTCTATGGCCAGTATTGATTTTAACTTTGAGAACGCCCAGTTGATACAGCAACCGTTTGAGCTGACGGCAAAAAAATGTTTGAAAAGACGCTTCCTGACCAAGACACTTTGGTTGATCGCTGATTGAGTAGCGTCTCAAGCACTTCGCTGAGCGTCAGCAAGTCTTGATTCTGCGGTGACGCATTCGTAAATCTTCGTCTTCAGATCGCCTGAAAGCAGCGGCCATTGAGCGACAGTTCGTGCCAATTGTTCATCGTGCAAACATGGCGTCGGATTTGGCGTCGCTTTTGGGTCAAAAGTTGATAACTCTCGGGTTTCAGAGGTGGATTCAAGTCCAATATCGTCCACTGATCAGCACCGTTGGAACTCTCAAGTTCTTCACGGTGCTTTTTTTGTTGAGTTTTCCGAGGTGCAGTCTTTCCGGGGCTTGCCGAGTCAGCGTCTGATTTTGCGTCAGGTTTGTTGACGCTGTTTCCGTCGTCAGCGAAATCAGTTTTGCGAACCAAAGCGTAGTTTTTCATCGCGGTGGCAGGACTGTTGCCGGCCCACTGACAAGCGCGTCGCAGACCGTACTCATCCATAAGATCCGTTTCGGCTGACGCACATAGCGAATTAAAGAAGTTTGTCCAGACTTTCTGCTTTGCCTTGATCACTATCTTCTTCGCCGATGTTCCCGGATTAGTGTTTCGCCGGAGCGTTGAGAAAACGTATTGCTCGCCGTCCTCTGCGTTTTCAAACGCGTCATCAAGGTAAGGCTTCAAAGATGCAAGGATCGGCACCAGTCGTACAGATTTCCTCTCTCTTGCGATTCTTTGGGGAATGAATCAGCATCCTGTTGTTCTCCCAATCCACATCGCCCCACGCGAGTTCCTCAATTTCTGAACGTACGCGGGTTGGAATCGTTCGAGCCAACGCAAAAAGTAGTTTCCACTCCAGCGTTGGACAATGCTTAATCACGGCTTTGACGACTCCCCAAGGGACATATTCTTTTTCCGCTGCCGTTTGGGAGGTTGTCAATCCTCTAGCTTTGAACGGATTTGAATCAAGGTGCCGATCTTCAACGACCATCTCAAAGAATGCTCTGGCAAACCGCAATCGTTGCTTCGCCGTGTTGCTTCCCGGGCGCGCCGCGTTGGCCTATCTATCGAAAGCTCCCGCTGACGCTTTGCCCTCGGCAGCAGATGAACTTGCCGAACACTTTTCGGTCATCGTCAGCAAGTGGGACATCGCCAACAACGCCGATTCTGATCGCGCGAAACGATCGGCCCAATAAGAGCTAATGACGGTACTGTAGCAGTTCCAACGACTCGGCCCCCACGCCAAGCCAGCCGAGTCCGCGTTGCAAGATTTCCGAAATCGAAAGCTTGATAACAAAGACGTGCGTGATGCGGCGCGTGACGCGTGGACCTCGATAAAAGAAAACAACTAATCGAAGCGAACTAGCCCTAATTTCGATTCGCCGAACTGACTCCTGTAAAATTAGCGTCGACTAGCGCTCATCAGTGGTTTGAGAAATCCCACAGCAATACGCCTAACAACCCTAAGTCCATTCGGCGTTTCACTCCGACGCAGGTTGGTAACGACCGTTCGCACCCTCGGCCGTATGTGTAAAGCGGCCTGACCCCCTAATTCCCACATGCGATATTAATCTTCAGATGTGCAATATCGGCTGTGAAGCTCGATTAATTCGGACAAGTCACCGGTATCAGCTTTTTTGACGGCGGACAAGTATTCGTCCCGTATCGGGCTTTCCGTGCCAATGGTTTCTTCCGGCCATTTGACAAGTGGATGGTCGTTTTGTTTAAGGTAGATATTGCTGAGCAATCGTGACCATCGACCATTTCCATCTATAAAAGGATGGATCTGAACGGCTCGAAAGTGAAGGCGTACAGCGCGTTCTAATACGTCGAACGTTTCGTGTTGCTCCCAATAGTTGAAGTCTAGCTCAAGTTGATACACTTGCGTCTGAATTTGATGCCAAGGGACTCCGATGTTCCTGTCCTCTTGCCTGAATTGTCCGGCAAGAATCAAAACATCGCAAAACATTTCTTCGTGGAGCTGTTGGAACCATGCTAAATCAAAAGGGGCAAGCTTCATTGAAGGCTTTGCCCCGAGGTATTTGACTACTGGTTTTAAAATGTTTTTCGCTTCAGCGATATTCAATTGCTCGCGCGTCTTGATCGAACGATCCTTTAGGTCGGACGGATCAATCGGCGTTTGGCCGTTGATTGGATCCCAGAATGGCATGCTAGGCCCAAAGCTTTCTTTTAGATCCAGCCATCAACTGGTGAATCAATCCCAAGACCATTAACTCTACCTGGCTTTGGTCAACTGCTTGCGACTCAAGACCAGATGTACCTTGAACCATGCCGACCAACGCGCGGGCCTTCTTCTCCGCCTGCTGATGTTGCAGTTTGTAACTGTCTACTTCGGGTGAAAAATCAATTCCAATCCCAAGCGCGTTGGCAATTGCTGCAACCTTGGAAAATGTTGCATGCTCAACACCACGTTTGAAGATGGTCTTGATTGTAGAAATAGGCACTTCGCTACGCTTAGACAGTGCTTCAAAAGTCATTCCTAACTCTTGGCGGCGATTTTCCAATTTTGCGGTGATGCTCATATTCCTAACCTTGTTTGGACAATTCGTTGACCCTTTGGACACAAAAACATACTATTCATTCGACCAAAACTTGTCAAATTAGTACAGTATTTCGCACTTTATCGAAATGTCAGTTGTTTTCTAGCGAATTATCGTTGAATTCAACAAACGAGGACGACCATGATCTCCCAAGCGCCCAAAACAGACCACAATCAATTTCTCGTTCTTTCATCTGAAGAACGACTGCCAAGGGTGCTGTCCTCTTCGCGTACGATGGCATCCAGCCGCTCGGTCATCATTTGAAGTGCTTCCAACAACGATTCGTTGTCCTCCTTTAACTCCCGAGAGACGTCTGCGACCCAGTTATAGTCAAGTCCGATCAAGCCAATCCATTGGCGCTCTGTCGCCATCAATCGACTTAACAGCGGCACCGACAACCAGCAACTGTTTGCCGCGCGGGTGTTGCATCAATCGCTGGCCAATGATCCTCTTTCGCCCGATGACGAACAGTATAAGAAACTCAGCCAGATCATTGACCAACTGAGTCCCTTGATGGACGTACGACTTCGCGCCGCGCGTTACGGACTTATGGGTCCGATGCGATTTGAACGAGCCCAGCTTGAATCGCAACTGGAGGGTAACCGTACACGGTAACCATTGTAGGCGCGTGTTTTAGAATTGTGGTTTTTGTTTCGTTCCTCAACGGAGAATTCCCATGACTCGATCCGAAACCGCCGCCCTCTGGTCTAAACGGCTTGAACGTTTTGCTCAGTCCCAGATGACGATTGCTGAGTTTTGTAAGTCTGAAGGCGTCTCGTCAGCTTCTTTCTATCATTGGAAGAAGAAGCAGGCGTCGTCCCCAATCCGCCAGCCCACCACGCCAAGCAAATTCGTACCCGTCGCGCTAACTGACGCTTCGGCAGACCCTTGGCGCGGCGCCGAAGTAAACATCGAACTGCCCGGCGGCATTCGCGTCCGAATCGACGTGCCAGTGGCAACGGCCCAGCCCGACGCTGCGGGAGCTCGGCGATGAACGGATTACCTCACGGCACACCGATCTATCTCTGCACCGCGCCGGTCGACTTCCGCAAAGGATTCGATGGGCTGACCGGCATCGTTACCGCTCAGTTGGGCCAAAGCGTTACCAGCGGTTCGCTGTTTCTGTTTGTCAATCGCAAACGCGACCGCATCAAAGCCCTTTGGTGGGAGACCGGCGGGCTGACTCTGTGGTACCGTCGACTGGAACAGGGAACGGTCGAACTGCCCAAGAACAACGACGCCACCCACGTCACCATCGACAATGTCGAACTGGCGATGTGGATCGCAGGAGTACCGCTGAAGTCCGCCAGTGTCAGACGCAAACGCATGGCAGCCTAAGTGCGCTGTCGCAACGTAAACCAACTCTCTTCATCATCGGCCTAGCGAAAACATTTTTCGCTGGGCCGTTTTTTTTTGATGCTATCTGCGGATCATCGGTGAACCTTTATAATGTCGCCATGACCGACGCCCAAGTATTTCCCGAAGACCTCCAAGCCGCTCCCGCGTTGATCGCGACGCTGCAGGCTCAGGCAAAAACACATGCGACTTTGCTGGGGCGTAAAGACGAACAGCTTTCAATCAAGACCAACGAACTTTCAATCAAAGACGCGCAGCTCCAAGAGCAGGCCCACAGCGTTTTGGAGATTCAAGCCGACCGCGCCAAGCTGCAAGAAAAGAACGTTGACCTCGAACTGCGGGTAGAGAAGCTGCTTCAGCAACTCTTCGGGCGCAAGAGTGAGCGGCGTGTCGATAGTCCGGGTCAGTTGTTTCTCGACATTGGCGAAGAAGCCACGCCTGAAGTCGTCAGCGCCTTGGAAGACGCGATTCGCGAAGCCCAGCAGACTGTCGCCGACGCCCAAGCACAACGCAAAAGTAAACCTAAACGTCCTCGTAACAGCGACCGCAAGTTCCCGCCGCACCTGCCGCGTGTGGAGCAAATCATTGACCTTCCGGCGGGCCAACGTGAGCGCTTAAAGCTGATCGGCTACGACGAAGTAGAAACGCTAGAGTGGATTCGTGCTGAACTCCGCGTGCGTGTCAACAAGTACGCCAAATACGTGCGAATTGCCGAAGAAAGCACTCCAACTCAAAACGCTTCAACTTAAAACGCTTCAACTCAGAACACTCCAACTCAAAACACTCCCGCCTCGGTCATCGTCAGCCCCGAGCGTCCCACCGGCCTCGTCGCGGGAGATCGCTTTGACGCTTCGATCGGCGTGGCGGTGGTGGCTTGGAAGTACTTTTATCACCTTCCGTTTTACCGCCAGCAAGACATGTTCGCCGGCAGCGGTTGGACGCCCAGTCGAAGCACGCTGTGCAATATCGAAACGTCGGTAGACTTCGCGCTTCAACCGCTGGCTCAATACCTTCGGTCGTATCTCAAGACCGACACCAGCGATGGCTGCGATGACCTATCGGTGGTGCTGATCACGCCTGCTGCGATGCCGGACCTCAGCCATCATCGGCGCGGCCAGCGCATCGCGGAGGTTTTTGAAAAAGCGATTCGCACGGGCAAACCGAGCATGAAGGCAAACTTCTGGGGCTATTACGCATCGCGACTTCCGGTGGTCGCGTTCGACTTCACCGTCAGTCGTCACCGCGACGGCCCGGATGACATCTTGAGCGATTACGAAGGAACGTTGGTCGGCGACTGCTGGTCTGGGTTTCAGAAGATCAACGTGCGCAGTGACTCCCGCATTACCTTCGCGGCGTGTTGGGCTCATGCGCGCCGCAAGATCGACGAGTGCTGCAGTGCGTTCCCGCTACAGGTGGCGAAACTGGAATCGCTGATCCGGATGATTTATGACGTCGAAGACCAGATCAAGGAGTTCGATGATGAAGCGCGTCTTGCGCGTCGGCAGCGCGTGTCGCGTCACGTGTTGGGTTTGATCGAATCGTACTTAAGCAGCGCGTCGATGAGTTCACCGCAGGTGTTGCCCAAGAGTAATCTTGGGATGGCGGCGGCGTATGTGCGTCGTCACTGAGAGGCGTTGGGCCGTTTCACCGAGGACGCGCGGATTCCGATCGACAACAACGATTGCGAGCAGTTAATGAAGATCAGCGCGCCACAGTGGGGCGGTAAAGATCGGTTGTTTGACCGAGGGAAATCGGATAAAAGTAGGCATTTCTGCACTTTTGCAGGCAATCCAATGGCAACTTAAGGTTCAAGGAGGAACGCGATGTCAGAAGCCAAAATCCAAAAAAACAGGTTCACCCACGGCAAACGCTGAAGCTGACGGGGCTTTGGGAGCGCTTGCCCGACCAGACTCAGAAAGAGCTGCTGGCGATTGCAACTCGAATGCTCAAATCACATGTAGATCCTCAATCGCGCGAGGTGAAGCATGAAAACGATCGATAGTCATTCACGAGAATCTCAGGGGCCGGTAGGCGCCAGTGCGCAGCTGCTGAGAAGTCCGAAAATCGACACTCAACATCTGGCCCGCACAGCGGTCGTGTATGTGCGTCAGTCCAGTGTTCGCCAAGTGCGTGAAAACATCGAGTCCACTCAGCTTCAATACGACTTGGCTCATCGCGCTGAGGTCTATGGCTGGCCTGAACAGCGAATCGAGGTAATCGATGACGACCTTGGGCTCAGCGGCAAGAGCCTTGAAGGGCGCAGTGGCTTTTAACGAATGTTGGCGGAGATCTCATTGGCACACGTTGGTATTGTAATGGGAATTGAGATGAGCCGGCTTGCCAGAAACTGTCGTGACTGGCATCAGCTGCTTGAGCTATGTGCGGTTTTTGGGACGCTCTTGGGTGACGCCGATGGCGTTTACGATCCTCGTGACCACAATGATCGCCTGCTATTGGGATTGAAAGGAACGATGAGCGAAGCAGAATTGCACGTGCTTCGGTCTCGGCTTAACGCAGGCAAAAAGAACAAAGCCAGACGTGGCGAGCATTTTGGCGAAGCGCCGATCGGCTACGTGCGAACACGCGCTGGAGTTCTGTTGGAGCCAGATGTTCAAGCCCAGGAGGTTGTGCGGTTGGTATTTGCCAAGTTTGAAGAGCTGGGCAGTGCTCATGCCGTTCTCAGATACTTTGTCGCTAACGACATTCAGATCGGAAAACGAAAGTGCAACGGCCTCCAACCAGATGAGCTCACATGGCAAGCGGCCAATCGGAGTACCATCCTGCATATCTTGCGACACCCGGTTTATGCCGGCGCTTATGTTTACGGCCGGACCCAATTGACCACCACCAGTACACCCAGTGGCGATCGTAAAACGGTCCAGCGCCGGCTGCCCCAAGAACAATGGGAGGTGCTGATTCAGGACAAACTGCCGGCCTACATTACTTGGCAGCAATGGGAGCGAAATCAGAAAAAGCTAAAGGAAAACAGCACAAAATCCAGCTTCGGTGCTGCGCGAGGCTCTTCGATTCTGACTGGCAGAATCGTTTGCGGAAAATGTGGTGCGCGAATGCCAGTCCACTATCGTGATCAAACCCCATCGTTTGATTGCAGTATCGCACGCATGCATCACGGTGGAGCGCTGTGTCAATCGTTTAACGCACGTTGGCTTGAACCCATGATCGAAGAGTTGGTCATTCAGGCTTTTGAGCCCGCATCGATTAAACTGAGTGTCGAAGCAGCTGCGAATGTCGAGGCTGACCGCGAGCGTCTTAACGCTCATCACAAACGATCGGTTGATCGGGCAACGTACAACGCTGATTTGGCACGGCGGAGATATGAAAAAGTTGATCCTGATAATCGGCTGGTTGCCGCTGAACTTGAACGGCAGTGGGAGGATGAACTCACGGCCCAGCGAGCGTGTGAGGCAACGTTAAATCGTTTTCAACAAGAGGCGCCAACTGCTCTATCGATCAAAGACAAAGAAAGAATTGAATCGCTGGCAAACGACTTTCGTTCGCTCTGGTCAAGTGATAACACCAGCGGCAAGGATCGGCAGGAGCTGGTACGTATTCTCATTGAGCAGATCGTTGTGGAGGTTGTTGAAGGATCTGAGCTTCTTTCGGTTGCGGTTCACTGGACTGGCGGATACCAGAGCCACCATGAGACCAGAAGAACCGTCGCAACGTTTGATGAGCTAAAAGATTCGGAACTGCTTCTTGGACGCGCCCAACAGCTTTACAATCTCGGCTATCCTCGAAAAGACCTTATTGCCACCTTGAACGATGAAGGATTTCATCCTGCCCGTCAGTCAAAATTTACACTCATCAATATCAACGCGTTGCTATTGGTGTTGCGAAAAAAAGGAATGATTGGCTCACGTCCAAAGTTGCCGCAGGGATTTTGGAAATCGGTTGAGCTTTCGAAAAAAGTTGGCATTAGTCCGGCAACCCTTACAGGCTGGCGTCATCGGTCTTGGGTGCAGGCGAAACAGGCTGGTCGCCGATGGATCTACTGGGCCAACGAATCAGAGTTGGAACGACTCCAAAAACTTGCAGCGCATCCGAAGTCAGGATTCGAGCCAACGCCCGCAGAACTGACAACTCCAGTCGAGGTCATGCCAGAAAATTGGCCGCGCATGTGATGAACACCCAATACAAGGAGGGCAGTGTGAGCAATTCGTCAAACGGGTAGCGACGGGTCGTAAGAACTGGCTGTTTAAGGGTTCGCTTGCCGCAGGGGAGCGTGCGGGGAACTTGATGACGATCATCGGCAGTGCGATCCGCAATGATCTGGACGTGCATGCGTATTTAGAAGATGTCTTACGTCGCGCTCTTGCTGGTGAGACCGATTGGGCGTCGCTGGCCCCTCACGCTTGGAAAGCCGATCACCCCGAGGCCATCCGAGTTTATCGAAAAGACGAGCGTCGCCAAGCCGCTGATCGAAAACGAGTCCGCCGTGCAAGCAGGCGAAAATCAAGAAAATAGTCAACCACACATGACACGATGGTCACCGTGTACGGTTACGCAGTGCCGAAGCAACACAGCACGCCCCACCGACCTAAGAAGGACCCGCTTTACTGACATAGGTTCTTAATGGACCGCGCTAGTGGCGGTTAAATCCCTTCGCAGTACGGCCGATAGCGAAACAGTCCGTCCGTCTGAAGTTCTTCGACGCTGTTTTTTTCAGCGGTTGGTTTTCAAGACCGCGAGCCAGAGCGGAGAATTTTACGGCCATAAAATGAAACTTTTTGCGCTGCCAATCGCTAGACCGGCTTCGCGTGCATCGCATTATTATTCCGCGTTTTCAAGTTCTCTGGCGGTTTGAAGAGCGGAGGAAACAATTCCCGCGGGAACCGAAACTATACCAAGCCCAATGAGCAACATAAAGAACGTGAAAACCCTCCCCCCGACAGTTACTGGGTACACATCTCCATATCCGACAGTCGTGAGAGTCGCGACCGCCCACCAAAGACTGTGAAAAACCGATTTAAATTGGTCAGGCTGTGCTGAATTCTCGAAAAAGTATATGCCCACTCCGGCGAAATAGATAAGCATGATCGTAACAATGAAATACAGCACGAGTTCTTCTCGCGCGACAATCAACGCGCGATGAAACCGCTGAATCGCCTTGCTGTAGCGAACAAGCTTGAAGGCCCGAAACAGCCTTAAAAGCCGAAAGGCCCTTACTGAGCGCAAGTCGACGCCAGTGGAGATGTAGAACGGAAGAATCGAAAGTAGGTCTACGATTCCGAAAAACGAAAACACAAATTGGCGTTTTGGATTAGCAAAGAAGACCCGAAGAATGTACTCCGCCGTGAATATTGCAACTGTCACAATTTCAACGATTCGCAGCCAGAAGCGAGCGGATTCAGATAGGTTGGGAAGAGTTTCAATTGAGAAAGTGACCAATGAAATCACTATCAATGCTTGAATCACAAGGTCAAACGTTCGGCCCGCTTTCGAATCACTGTTCTCTACGACGTTCTTGAGCCAAGTATCGTTCAATTCAAGTCAGCCTTTCTGGAAAGCGACGTAACACCAACGCGCAAGCCTGGCTTCGAGTGCGTCAAATTGTTATGACGCGTTTTTCTTTCCGCAAATCTATTGACTGGACTCTTCTTGGGTTTCTGATGACGACTTGTATACTGAGAGTATTCGATCTGCAGTCATCACTGGCATCGTAAATGATGGTAGGTCAAGTCTCGATAGAGATGTTTGAATTATCTCACGAATATAAGGCCAGCAATTATAGAGGCCATTTATCTTTCCAAATGCATCAATGCACGAATCCTCTATTTCACTTCCGTTTTCGCATGTTATTGCATATGTCAAAACATGTTTACATCCGATACTTGCGATTTTCAAATCCTCTGCATCATCTTGAACTTGCAAAGCGAAATTGATTTCAACAGCAATGCTTGAATCAATTCTCTCTGTTTCAGATTCAACATGAATGCCAATATCCGCATTTTCAAAATGCGAGTCTGTGATTCTTACAGCATGAAAAGCTTTGAGGCGTACGTTTGATATTTCTACGACCTTGCTAACCGTAGATGCAAGTGCCATCTCGCTTGGCGGATTGGTTTTCTTATTTTCTGTCATAGATTTAAATTATCCCGCGAGACATTGATCTTGCTCGTCTCTGGGAAACACATCCAAGATCAAGCTATACAAATCGGGACGCGGAGTCATCACGAGTGATTCGTCAAGTGTTACGAATTTCTTAGATTTGTCGTGGAACTTCACCTCCACATCACATCCAAGAACCTTAGCGATGTCGGAAAGGGTAGACAGTGTCAGGTTTGCCTCGCCGTTTAGGATTTGCGAAATGCGGGATCTAGACTTACCAAGCTCTTTTGCCAGTAGCGACTTTTTGATTCCTTTTCGGGATAGTGTTTTCAATATTTCGTCTGCTGTAAACAGCTTCAGCAGTTCTCTTGCGACCAGTAAATCTTGCTGCTTTTCCATCATGAAAATGCTTATTTTGAATGTAGGTGTGGTGATTAAATTGACATTAAGATTTAAGCGATTTATGCTGAAGCATCTCCGCTTTCAACTTATTCGCTTTGGTAAAAACACTTTCAGGCCATGCCGATCCTGACTTCCAAAATGCAAACATCGCGACAAAAATGTTTCCATGCCTAAAACAAACAACTCGAACCATTTTTTTACTCTTTGGGCCACCCTTACAGTTGTTCTTTTTTGCCCCGTAAAAAGTTCGCTCTTTTCGAAACTTCCTTTTTGACATTGCTTGCTCAACGCCGGTATCAGCTACCATCCGAAATATCGCAGTAAAGTGAGCCCGGTCACTAGCTAAAAGCTTGTTATCTAGGAAGTCCTTAGCAGGCATAGTTTTGTCCAACGCGACTCCATACCGAAACGTGTGTTTTGCCCCCTTATATATTAGAGTTTCGTCTTCAGGCATGCTGGAGTTTATATATATGTTAACTGTAGGGCAAGAACATGCAAATGAGACATGAAAAACGGCCGGAGGTTCGCTAAAACAGGCTTTGGACAGTTTTTTTGGGGTCCCCCTTTATATCGGCTGCTTGCTTAGATGTCAAAACCGATACATTCGAAGTGATCTGGCTCGGGAGCTGTGCCAACATACTACCGAAAACGCTCTTTCTGAATTAGTGCCAAAAGAACGCTTTCAGCCTCTCGAACCTCATGTGTTATCGGGCTCATTCAATATCGAAATCGTCCATTTGATCGGCGATA
>ENA-ORXT01001542-ORXT01001542.1-marine-metagenome-genome-assembly--contig:-NODE-1542-length-30604-cov-5.303502_pt1 | contig 30604 bp, 22 predicted proteins | sample MGYA00237868_ERZ511482 | MGnify/ENA metagenome assembly ERZ511482 | reverse complement strand
CCCACGCCGCCGCCTCGGTGGTGTGTTCGGTGATAAACTCGAGAATGCCCAGGTTGTGGCGGGTGTCGCGCACCACACTCTCGTAGTCCTTGATCGCGAAGCAGGCGAGGTAACGATAGTAGAACTGCACTGCTTCCTGCTGGAGTTCGGCGCAGTCGTCGTCGCTGAGGTTGAGCTTCTTCGGACTCGTGTTCTGCAGAAAGCGGTAGTAGTCGAGCAGCGAGTCGAAATTACGCGGGCGCGTGCCGTCCGGCCGTCCGGAAACCTCCATCTGAAAGACGCCGAGATCGAGACGCATCTGGATCTTGCGGCGACCGTCCTGCCCCTTAATCGTTCGCGCCGTCACACCGCTCGGATCATACTTCCACGATTTCAGCAGTGGCGTGATGTCGCTGCTTTTTTTCTGGGCCTCGTTGCTTTGCCAAGACTCGTTGCTTTGCCAGGAAGTGTCGTCGCTCAATTTTTGTTTTCCCTTGTGATGGGTCTGTCGGTTTCGTTCAATATACGTTTCGACCCTGTAACGTCAAATTCAAGAAAAAGCATGAGCGAACTTCTCTCCACCCCCCTGACCCGCTGGCACGAGACCGCTGGAGCCCGTATGGCCCCGTTCGCCGGCTATAACATGCCGATCCAATACACCGGAATCCTCGACGAACACCACCATACCCGCACCCGCGCCTCGGCCTTCGACACCTGCCACATGGGCGAGTTCGAGCTGCGCGGCCCCGATGTGGCGGCCGATCTCGAACGCCTCCTCACCCAGCGCATCGCCACCCTCAAAACCGGCCGCTGCCGCTACGGATTCCTGTGCAACGAGGCCGGCGGGGTGATCGACGACCTCACCTCCTACAAGCGGGCGGAGGACCACTACTTCCTCGTGGTCAACGCCGGCACCCGCGCAGCCGACGCCGCGCACATCCAGAAACACCTGTCGCCGGGCACCGAGTTCACGGACCTTTCCCCGCACCGGGCCAAGATCGACATTCAAGGTCCGGACGCGCGCAAACTGGTCGAAGCCGCGCTGAACCAGGAACTGCCCACCCTGCCCTACTTCGGATTCGCCGACGCCGAACTCGCCGGCATCCCGATGACCGTCAGCCGCACCGGCTACACCGGCGAGTGGGGCTACGAGTTCTACTTGCCCGACGACGCGGCCGAGGGCTTCTGGCAAACCCTGCTCGATCCCGGCGACATCCGCCCCGCCGGACTCGGCGCACGCGACACGCTCCGACTCGAGATGGGCTACGCCCTGTACGGCCACGAACTAAATGAAGGTCTGACCCCCGTCGCCGCCACCGGCGGCGCGTTCATCGATCTGGACAAAGACTTCATCGGCAAAGACGCGATGGACAAACAACCCGCCCGACGCCTGGCCGGCTTGCAACTCGCGTCCAAGCGCGCCGCCCGCGCGCACGACCCGGTCGTCTGCGACGGCACCGTGGTCGGCGAAGTCACCAGCGGCTCGGTCGCACCCAGCTTAGGCGTGGCGGTCGCCATGGCCTACGTGGATGACGACGCGCTCAAGGGCGACGCCGAACTCGCCATCGAGGTGCGCGGCAAAGCCCTCCCCTGCAGCGTGGTCGAGCTGCCGTTCTACAAAGACGGCACCGCGCGGCGTAAAAAGAAATCGAACTGAGACGCTCTTTTGCGGATTTCTCGCGCCGACGGCGCCGCCAGCCTGAAAGAGTGGCGAGACCCTTTTAATGAACCGTGGAAAAACGCGGAATCTCTCATCCGAAATTCCACCGGCCAAGCCGCACCCCGCCATTCCTTTGCCTCAAATTCTTTTGCCTCCACCGAGCGGTCTAAGGGCAGAAGTCCGACAAAGCCTTAGAAAAACGATACTACTGAGCGGCCGCAGGACGGCCTCTTGGCCGTCCCGTCCCCGCAGCCTTCTAGGTTGCCGCGGCCGCCCTAGCCTTCGCCGAGCCACTCGGCAGCGATAATCCGGTCTTTGTGCTTCAGCCACTGTAAGAGCAAGGGAATGGTGGCTGGCCAAGTGCAACAACTAGTCAGGCCGAAGCAGATCAGTACCATGTTGAACACCCAGCCGCCCATGCCACGCCGCCAAAACAGGCCGGCGGCAAAGACCACCGTAAAGACGGCGCCAAGCACACCGTAGATGATCCCCATCAAGCGGATTTCCATTTCAGAGGTTTGCGCGTCCGCGAGCATCGCCGCCTTTAAGAAAAAGAACAGGCCCAAGACGGCCACGGCGATATAGACGAACACCATCACGGCGCAGTACACCACCTGCCAAACCACGACCTGCGGGCGAAGCGTTGGATCAATCACAGGACTCTCCGCCGGAGGTCGCCCGGCCGGGGGCTGATACGGATTGGAATCGAAGGAATCGGACACGGCAGACTTCTCTTTTTGTATAAGCGGTTATTTTTCGACGACAAGGTCGCCAAAATAGGGGAAATTCATCACGTTTACCACCGGGCCGAACGCCACCTTCTTGCGTCCCGCCCAGGCAAGATCCTGCCAGTGCAGCGGCACGATCGCAGCTTCATCGATTAAGATTCCCTCGGCCTCGAGCAGGAGTTTCCGCCGCGCCGCCGCGTCGGTTTCGGTTTGCGAGGAGAGGATCAGTTGGTCGACTTTGGGGTTGCTGAAATTGGCGTTGTTGTACTGACCATAGCCGCTCTCGGCGTCGCGCGTGAGGCAGAGAAACTCCGCGAAGTTGGCCGAGTCCTCGGTGTCGGAGTGCCAGCCGATCATCATGATGTCCGCGCTTTGTTTGTCGAACTCGGGCCAATACTGCGCCTTCGGCAAGGTGCGCAGATTCACGGTAATGTTGATTCGCTTGAGCATGTTGGCGACGGCCACCGCGATCTTCGCGTCGTTCACGTAGCGGTTGTTCGGGGCGGCCATGCTCACGGTAAAGCCCTTCTCGAACCCGGCCTCCGCCATCAGTGCCTTGGCTTTGGCGAGATCGTAGCGCGGCGCGCGTTCGGGATTGTGGCCCGAGTAGCCGGGCGGGGAAAGCTGGCCGGCGGCGGTCGCGAAGCCGCTCATCAGCGCGCGCGCGATACCCTCGTTGTTGATTGCGTAATCGATCGCGAGCCGAACCCGCGCGTCTTCAAACGCGTCCACTCGCTTCTGGTTCAGTTGCAGCATGATGATGCGCGTGCCGGTCATCGTCTCCACCTCGATCGCGGCGTTCTTGCGCAGACGTTCGAGATCGGACGGCGGCACGGGCGCGATGAAGTCGACATCCCCGGCCAGCAGCGCGGCCACGCGGGTCGGCGCTTCCTTGATGGGCGTCAGTTCGATCATGCCCACATTGCCGGGGCTGTCCGCGTCCCAGTAGTCGGAATTGCGCTCGAACACGACCTTGATGCCCTGCTCGCGCTCGGTCACGATGAAGGGACCGGTGCCGGACATGTTCTGCGACGCGAAGCTGTCGCCGTGCTTGACCACTTCGGCCTTGTCCTTGCCGTCGATCTCGCCGGTGTAGAACTTGCTGTCCATCGGGAAGATGTAGGTCGAGTTGTGCAGCACCAGCGGGAACGGCCCGTCGGTCTTGATCTCGACGGTGTAGTCGTCGACGGCCTCCATGCTGACGAACGGCACGAAGACGCCCTTGAAATCGGGGGATGCCTTGATGCGGTCGAAGGTCCAGACCACGTCCTCGGCGGTCATCTCGTTGCCGGAATGGAACTTCACGCCCTCGCGCAGCATGAAGCGCATGGTCGTGTCGTCGACCCGCTCCCATCCCGTGGCGAGGCGCGGCTCGAAGCCCAGATCCTGCGTCCAGCGGACCAGCGGGTCGAACACCATGTGCGAAAGCTGGAGCGTGCCGCCCGACAACTGCTCGTGCGGGTCCATCGACACGGGGTCCGCGTCATAGGCCATTTTCAGCGTCTTGCCCTCGGAATGTCCGGCGGCGAAGGCGGCGGTGCCGCCCGCGACGAGCGCGATCGTGGTCGCGGCGGCGAGTAGTGACTTCATCATGGAACGATGTCTCCCTGATTTTCCGATACGTCACCGGAGACGGCCCCCCGGTCGTTCGGCGGACAGGATTGCCCGGATTCGGGACGGTTGTCACGCCTCGCGATGCCGCAACCGCGAGAATTCGTCGGGGAGGGCGCGTCGAATCCCGCTTCCATACAGGCCCGACATCCTGTAGACGACATGTCGCACGGGAGAGATCGCCGCGAGGCGACGCCGAAGGAGCAACCGCCCCGGAAACTCTCAGGCCAACGGACCGTGCAGACGATACACTCCGAAGAGCGGCCGGGTGCCATCCGGTCCACCGAAGGAGCAAGCGGGTTGCCCGGAGCGGTTTCCATGCGGAAAATCGCGCCACGCACAGGGCCGCCCGTGAATCTCTCAGGTTCGTGACGGAGGGGGCGCGTCGACATCCATCCCGGATGCGCCGCAACCCTTGCCCGGCACGAATGCGAGAGACACGACATGACCCCCGAAATCCGTACCGTAGCCGTCCTCGGCGGCGGCATCACCGGCGTCACCACCGCCTATGCCCTCGCCAAACGCGGCCTCGACGTCACCGTCTACGAAAAGCACCGCTACGCGGCGATGGAGACGTCCTTCGCCAATGGCGGGCAGCTCTCCGCGTCGAATGCCGAGACCTGGACGCATCCGGCCACGATCCTGAAGGGGATCATGTGGATGTTCCGGAAGGACGCGCCGCTGCTGCTGAACCTGTCGCCCAGCTGGCACAAGTATTCCTGGATCGCGGAATTCCTCGGCTCGATGCCGAAATACAAGTCCAACACCGTCGCCACGACGCGGCTGGCCATCGCCGCACGCGCGCACCTGTACGCCTGGGCGCGGGACGAGGGGATCGATTTCGACGTCGAACGGCGCGGCATCCTGCATGTCTACCGCAACCGGGGCGGCTTCGAGCATGCGCAGAAGGTCACTGCCCTGCTGGCCGAGGGCGGTCTGGTGCGCGACGAACTCTCCCCCGCCGATATCGCCCGGGTCGAGCCGACGCTGCGCGGGGAGTGGTATGGCGGCTTCCTGACCCCATCCGATGCCAGCGGCGATATCCACAAGTTCACGGTCGGGCTGGCCAGGGCCGCCGCGCGCCGGGGCGTGACATTCCGCTACGGGACCGACGTGATCCAGGCCGATCTGGGCCGGACCGGCGGCGTCAAGATCCGCACGCTGGTCGATTCGGAACGCTACGACGCCGTCGTCGTCTGCGCCGGATGCGCCAGCCGCATGTTCGCCAGGCAGTTGGGCGACCGGGTCAACGTCTACCCGGTCAAGGGCTATTCGATCACCGTCAATCTCGATGATGACGAGAGCCGCGCGGGCGCGCCCATGGTCAGCCTGCTGGATGACGAGACGAAACTGGTGTCCAGCCGCCTCGGGCCGGACCGGTTCCGCGTGGCGGGGACGGCGGAATTCTCGGGCTTCAACCGCGATATCCGGGCGGGCCGCACCGCGCCGCTGACGAAATGGGTCGAGACGCATTTCCCCGCCGTCTCGACCGAGCGCGTGGTGCCCTGGGCGGGCCTGCGCCCGATGATGCCCGACATGATGCCTCGGGTCGGCCCGGGCAGCAAACCCGGCGTCTTCTACAACACCGGCCACGGCCATCTGGGCTGGACCCTGTGCGCCGCGACGGCGGAGGCCACCGCGCTGGCGATTGCAGGGGCGCGGCAGGACGGGGTGGATCTGGCGGCGTGAGGGAAGGTCTCAGGATAAGCCTGCCCCGCACCTGATGCGGGGCCTTTGCGAGGTCGGGATATCGTTCACACAGGCCCCGGCTCAAGGCCGGGGCCTGCGTTATTTCGGCCCCCGCGCCTCCCACAGCGTCATCACGCCGCGCAGTTCGATCTTCACGTCGCTGAACCGGGCCTCGATCTCGGTGCGCAGGGTGTCGTGGTCGTCCTTCGCGTTGTTCAGTGCGCCGGTGCGGTTGGAGGCATTCAGGACCAGCCGCCCGAACGGGTTGAGCGAGCGCCCCGCCGGGGTCACGCTCGCGCCGAAGCATACGCCCCCCTCGGCCAGCACCGCGATGGCGTGGTCGAAGGCGACGGCCTTCTGGGCGACGGTGCCGGGCATGCAGTGCAGCAGGTGGAACATGCCGATGGAGTCGAACGGGCCGTCCACCGGAAACGGCTCCAGCGCATCGCCCACCGCCTCGGTCACGTCGAAGCGTTCCAGCTTTCGCGCCGCATAGCGGGTGGCGTTCTCGTTGAGGTCCATCAGGGTGATCTGCGCCGCATCCCGATCCGCCAGCGCCTTGCGCAGGAAATATCCGGTCGCCACGCCGATATCCAGATGGCGCGGCCCGACCAGCCGCCGATACATCTCGCGCCCCGTCTCCAGCGGCACGCCCCAGGCATAGGGGACGGCGATGTTCAGGACGGCGGCGTCGTAGGCGGGCAGGGTCAGCGCGCCGTAATACCGCGCGCCCGCGTGGATCTCGTCACTCATCGTCCCATTCCGATCTTCATGGCGATGCGGCGCAGCGGCGGCGTGCGCCCGAGGATGGACAGCCCCGCCCGGCGGATGTCGCGCACGGGTTGCAGGCCGCTGCGGACCGAACGGTTGAGCAGGTCGACCCCGGCAGTCCGCGCCAGGATGTCGGGGGTGCGCCGGCGGGTGTAGTCGGCCAGCACCGTCGCGCCCCCCGGATCGTCGGCGGCGGCGCACAGGGTCGCCAGCCCCTCCACATCGCGCAGGGACAGGTTGAACCCCTGCGCGCCGATGGGCGGAAAGGCGTGGGCGGCTTCGGCGACGAGGGCGGTGCGGGTGGCGGTCAGACCGGTCGCCACCTGCGTCGTCGCAGGCCACAGGGCGCGCGGGGCGGCGGCGGTGATCTTGCCGTAGACGCCGTGGCTGCGGCGGTCGAGTTCGTCCAGAAACGCCTCGTCATCCAGCGCGGCCAGCCGATCCGCCTCCGCATCGGGGTTCATCCAGACGAGGCCGGAGCGATTGTTTCCCGCGTCGTCGGGGCCGAGGGGCGCGAAGGTCAGCGGGCCGCCGACATGGTGCATCTCGATCGAGATACCGTCATGGGGGCGCGTATGCTCGACCCGGGCGGCGAGGGCCTTCTGGGCATATCCCCACTTGCGCAGGCCGATCCCCGATTTCTGCCGCACGACCGAGCCGCGCCCGTCGGCCCCGACCAGCAGGCGCGCGGTGACGCGGGTGCCGCAGGACAGGGTGGCCAGCACCTTGTCCTGCCGCGCGATCCAGTGGTCGATGCGGGTGTCGGGCATCAGGCGCGCGGTGTCCTGCGCCCCGATATGGCGGGCGAGGGCGAGGCGGGCGAGGCCGTTCTGCACGTTCCAGCCGAAGGCATCGTCCCCGTTCTCGGCGGCGTCGAAATGCGCCTCGTCCCGGGGGGCGGTATCCTTGCCGCCGCAATCGAGGATGCGCATGCCGTGCAGGGGCTGGGCGTCGGGGGCGATGGCGTCCCACGCGCCGCTGCGGCGCAGCGTCTCGATCCCGGGCATCAGGATGGCCGTCGTGCGCTGGTCGCGGCCCGCCATGTCGGGGGAGGGGGCCGCGCCCGCATCGATGCACGTGACGTCCAGCCCCTCCGCCGCCAGCCGCGCGGTCAGGGTCAGCCCCGCGAGGCCGCCGCCGACGATCAGGATATCGGTGTCGATCCGGTCGGTCATGTTTTCAGTTCCCGCCCCGGACCCGATCCGGGGCCTGTTCGAGCGACGCGCCTTGCCGCACCAGACCCCGCACCCGATCCGGGGCGCGAGAAATGTCCGAATACCCTGTTCATGCCGCCCCTTCCGTTATCTGTCGCAGGAACCCTGTCAGGTCGTTCGTGATGAAATGGACATGCGCGCCCTCTTTTCCAGCCGATGCGATGTCGCAGTCTGTCGGCAGCAGCACCGTGCGCATGCCGCGCCTGTGCGGTTCGATCAGGTTGCGGGCGGCATCCTCGAACATCGCGGCGCGGGTCGGGTCCAGCTCCTCGGCCCTGGCCACGGCATCGTAGGCGCGGGGACCGGGCTTCGGCTCGAACCCCTTCGAGACGATGTCGTGGACCGCCGAGAAGATGCCCGGCGCGATATCCAGCCGTGCCAGCACGCGGGCGACGTGGTGGCGGTCGGAATTGGTGTGGATGATCTTGCGCCCCGGCAGGGCGGCGATGGCCGCGCCCAGTGCCGGGTTCGGCAGGATGTCGGACAGGTCCACGTCGTGGACATAGGCCATGTAGTCCTGTGCCGCGACGCCGTGGTGGTGCATCAGGCCGCGCAGGGTCAGGCCGTAGCGCAGGAAGTAGTCCTTCTGCACCCGCTGCGCCTCGACCCGGTCGACCGAGAGCAGGTCGGAGATGAAATCCCCCATCCGCCCGCTGATCTGCGCCCACAGGCCGGGCGGGTAGGGGTAGAGGGTATTGTCGAGGTCGAATATCCACCGGTCGACCCCGGCGAAGGCATCCCCCGGGGCGGTCCTCACGCCGGATCGTCGGGGTGATAGGTCATCGCCACGCCGTTCATGCAGTAGCGCAGGCCCGTCGGCTGCGGCCCGTCCGGGAACACGTGCCCCAGATGCGCGTCGCACCGGGCGCAGAGGATCTCGGTGCGCTTCATGAACAGGCTGCGGTCCGATTTCTCGGCCACGGCGGTCTCGTCGACGGGTTGATAGAACGAGGGCCAGCCGGTGCCGCTGTCGAACTTCGCGCCCTTGTCGAACAGCGCGGCATCGCAGCACACGCAGCGGAAGGTGCCGCCCCCCGCCGGATAGTCGTCATGGGTGAAGGGCCGTTCGGTGCCGTGCCTGCGCGCGACGCGGTATGCCTCGCCGGAGAGCTGCGCGCGCCATTCGGCATCGGATTTCTCGATCTTCTCGGCCATGTCGTGTCCCTGCTGCTGGCGGTTGGCGGGAATGTATGGCGGCGGCGGGCGAACGCAAGGCGTGCCGCGCGACGGGCCTGCGGGCATCCCGAAAAAAATCCGCCGCCCCCGGGGGAGCGGCGGATGCGTCATGCGGTCGGTCGACCGGGCGGGCAGGTCATCCCGCCCCGGTCAGGCTCCTTCCGGATCAGTAGGTCTGATACGTCTGGTACGACGGGGTCGGCTGGGCGTAGCCGTAGGACGTGGTCGTCTGGTCCGAATACGTCGTCATGGGCGTGGAATACGTGGTCGTGGTCGGCGCGCCGTACGTGGTCGTCGTCTGGGTGCCGTAGGCCGAGGTCTGACCCGAATAGGTGGTCGGCGCCTGGTAGGTCGTGGTCTGGCCCGAATACGTGGTCGCGGGAGCCTGATAGGTGGTCTGGCTCGTGGAATACGTGGTCGGGGCCTGATAGGTGGTCGTCTGGCCCGAATAGGTCGTGGGCTGCTGGTAGGTCGGGGTCTGGTACGTCGTCGGCTGCTGGTAGACCTGCACCGGGGTCTCGTAGATCGGCGTCTGCGTCCCGTAGGTCTGGGTGCCGTAGCTCTGCGTACCGTAGGTCTGGGTCTGCGTGCCGTAGGTCGGCGTCGCCGTCCCGTAGGAGGTCGGGGCCTGATAGGTGGTCTGGGTTCCGTAGGACGGAGCCGTGTAGCTGGGCGTCGGCGCGGCATAGGTCGGCGTCGGGGCCGTGTAGGTCGGCGTGGGCGCGGCGTATTGCGGCCCGACCGATCTGGCGACCTGCGATCCGGCGACGCCGCCGATCAGCGCGCCCGCGATGGTGGCCGCAGTCTGGCCCCTGCCGCCGCCGACCTGGCTGCCGATAACGCCGCCCGCGACGGCACCGAGCAGGCCGCCGACCGTCTCGTTATTGACGTAGGACTGGGCGGAGGCACCGGTCGTCGTTCCGGCGACTGCGAGGGAAAGGGCGAGGGTGGCTGCCTGAATGGTACGCATGGTCTGGCTCCTTCAAAACTACGACGGGGAAGCCGGTCGGCATGACCGGTCCTCACCACGGTTGTAAACGGTTCAAGCGGGAACGACGTGATCTATGTCATCACATCACGCCTTTTCTATGTCGCAAAACGGGGCGGGATTGCGAAAGGTTCCATGGCACCGGTATATTTGCCGCGAACCGTATCGATACGGTTCGCGCGCGCGGCAGGGTGCGGAACCCGATGCGAATGGCCCGGATGACGACCGCTCTTCTCCGCCCCGCCCCGCGTCAATCCCCCGTCTCGGGCCAGCGCCCCTCCACCCAGTCGCGGCTGGTATGGATGACGCCGAGGATCACGATGCGTCCGCCCGCCCGGGTCGCGCGCAGGGCATAGGCGACGATGTAGGGGAAGTTCGGGATCACCTTCTCGAACGTGCCGTCGATGCGCCCGCGCCGTCCGCCGGGGCGTTCGGCCAGATCGGTCACCGCCGCATCCACCAGGTCGCGCAGGCGCAGGGCGGCGACGGGGTTGCGCGGGGCGAGATAGCGCAGCGCGCCCAGATACTCGCGGCGGGCTTCATCCGACCAGACGATCTCTCTCACCGAAACTCTCTCACCGAAACGCCCCCGTGCCGTCCGTCAGCCTTCGGTCCCGCCCCGGGCGAGGATGGCGTCCGCCTCGCGCATCACGCCGTCATGGGGGGTCACGCGCCCGGCCTCCTCGTCCTCCAGCGCGCGGTTGAGGCTGTCGACGATCCCGGTTTCGCGGGTCACGTAGCGGTCGATCGCCTCCGCCGCGATGACCGAAGGGGTGCGCCGGGTGCGATAGGCGAGGGCGTCGAGGCGCGCCTCCAGATCCGGGGCGAGGGGGATTTTCAGAGGCTCGTCACTCATCGAACGGTCTCCCGAAAAGGTTGCCGGCGGATCATCCTCGCACGGAGGGCGTTAACCATTCATCCGCGCAGGAATCGCAATCTACACCAAAACGGCACGCTTCGCCAGCGTCGGGCGCTTCGTGCAACACTCTGCCTGTTCTATCGTTTACAAATCGTTAGGATTGCCGCGACATCCGCCCCGAACCGAGGTATCCGCATGAAACGCTCCCGCATCAACGCGATCATCGCCGAATCGCACGCCCTGATTCGCGCGCACGGCTTCGCCCTGCCGCCCTTCGCCACGTGGACGCCCGACGAGTTCGTCGCCCGCAGGGACGATGCGCGCCACGTGATCGACTCGCGCTGCGGCTGGGACATCACGGATTACGGCGCGGGGGATTACGACCGCATGGGTCTGTTTCTGTTCACCCTGCGCAACGGGCTGCCGGGCGACCTCCAGCGGGGCGGGGGCATGTGCTATGCCGAGAAGCTGCTGATTTCGAAGCGCGATCAGCTTTCCCCCATGCATACCCACGTGCTGAAGGCCGAGGATATCATCAACCGGGGCGGGGCGACGCTGGTGGTCGAGCTGTTCGGGTCCGATGCCGGGGGCCGCTTCGCGCAGGATGCGGGCGGCACGGTGTGGTGCGACGGCATCCGGCGCGAGTATGCCCCGGGCGAGAAGCTGCACCTCGCCCCGGGCGAGAGCGTGACCCTGCGCCCCGGCGACTGGCACGCCTTCTGGGGCGAGGGGGGCGACGTGCTGATCGGGGAAGTCTCGACCGTGAACGACGACGAGACGGACAATGTCTTCCGCGAACCCATCGGACGCTTCGCGCAGGTCGAGGAGGACGTGGCCCCGACGCATCTGCTGGTCAGCGATTACCGGACGTGGCTGGGGTAAGGGGGGGGTCGAACGAAACTCCTTCTCCGTCGTTCCCCCTCCCTCGCCGCGCCCTGCACTTTTCCGTCACGGGTGCGGGGCGGCGGACATATTTGCGCGGCACCGCGACAAAGCCTGTACCCTGAGGAATCGATAGCGCGTATACCGGGGATATCGACGCCCCTTCCAGAACGGGAAACCCCTGTACCATGCCTCTCGACGCCCCCACCCGGATCGACCAGACCACCCTGCGCGACGCCATCGTCCGACACCTGAACCTCTCGCTCGGCAAGGATGCGCCGCAGGCGTCGCTGCACGACTGGCGCGTCGCGCTGTCGCTGGCCCTGCGCGATCTGGTGGTCGAGCCGTGGCTCGCCAGCACGCGCAAGACCGAAGCGGCGAAGGGCAAGCGGGTCTACTACCTGTCGATGGAATTCCTGATCGGGCGGCTGGTCGAGGACGTGGCCGTCAACCTGCGGGTCGAGGATATCGCCGCCGCCGCGCTGGAATCGCTGGGGCAGGATTACGCGGCGGTGGTCGCGAACGAGCCGGATGCGGCGCTGGGGAACGGCGGCCTCGGGCGGCTCGCGGCGTGTTTTCTGGACAGCCTGTCGACGCTGGGCATCCCGGCCTACGGCTACGGCATCCGCTACGAACACGGGTTGTTCGAACAGCATTTCGAGGAGGGCCGTCAGACCGAGACGGCGGAAGACTGGCTGACCCGGCGTCATGTCTGGGAATTCGAGCGCCCGGAGGTCACCTACACCATCGGTTTCGGCGGCACGGTCGCGGAGACGGGCGGCAAGACGGTGTGGACCCCCGGCGAGACGGTCATCGCCGCCGCCCACGACACCCCCGTGCCGGGCTGGCAGGCGCAATGGGCGAACACGCTGCGCCTGTGGGCCGCCAGACCCGTGACGCTCTTCGATCTCGACAGCTTCAACCGGGGCGATTACATCGCGGCGAGCGAACCCGAGACGCTGGCCCGCACCATCAGCCGCGTGCTGTATCCCGACGACACGACCGAAGTGGGCAAGGAACTGCGGCTGAAGCAGGAATACTTCTTCACCGCCGCGTCCCTGCGCGATCTGGTACGGCGCTTCCTGTCCGAGGGGCATGACCTCGCCGATCTGGCCGACAAGGTGGCGATCCAGTTGAACGATACGCATCCGGCCATCGCGGGGCCGGAACTGGTGCGCATCCTGGCCGACGAGCACGCCATGCCGCTGGAACGGGCGATCACGGTGGCGCGCGGGGCGCTCAGCTACACGAACCACACCCTGCTGCCCGAGGCGCTGGAGACGTGGCCCGAGGGCCTCTTCGCCCGCGTCCTGCCCCGGCACTTCACGATCATCCGGGCGATCGAGGCGGCGCACAGGGCCGAGACGGACAGCCCCATCGCCATCGTCGAGGGTGGCGTGGTGCGGATGGGGGAACTGGCCTTCATCATGGCGCACAAGGTCAATGGCGTTTCCGCGCTGCATACCGAACTGGTCAAGGAAACGGTGTTCGCGGATCTGCACGCCGTGCATCCGGACCGCATCGTCAACCAGACCAACGGCATTACCCCGCGCCGGTGGCTGTATTCCTGCAACCCGCCCCTGCGCGCGCTGATCGACGACACGATCGGCACCGGCTGGCCCGACGATCTGGAGCAGCTGGAGCGCCTGGTCCCCCATGCCGACGATGCGGCGTTCCGGGCGCGGTTCGGCGCGGCCAAGGCGCAGAACAAGGCGCGGCTCGCGGCGTGGCTCAAGGATCGTGACGGCACGCTCGTCGACCCGGCGGCGATGTTCGACGTGCAGATCAAGCGCATCCACGAATACAAGCGCCAGTTGATGAACCTGCTGGAAACCGTCGCCCTGTGGAACGATATCCGCGACGACCCGGGCGGCGCGTGGACCCCCCGGGTCAAGATCTTCGGCGGCAAGGCGGCCCCCGGCTATGTGGTGGCCAAGGAGATCATCCACCTGATCAACGACGTCGCGAAGACGATCAATGCCGACCCGAAGACCCGCGACCTGTTGCAAGTGGTCTATCCGGACAACTACAACGTCTCGATGGCCGAAATCCTGATCCCGGCGGCGGATCTGTCCGAGCAGATCTCGACCGCCGGAAAGGAAGCCTCCGGCACCGGCAACATGAAGTTCGCCCTCAACGGCGCGCTGACCATCGGCACGCTGGACGGCGCGAATGTGGAGATTCGCGAGCGGGTGGGGGCGGAGAACTTCTTCCTGTTCGGGATGACCGCCGCCGAGGCCGACGCCCGCCGCGACGTGCCGGATTTCGCACCCGAGGCCATCAAGGCCAGCCCCCGGTTGCGGCGGGTTCTCGACCAGATCGAGGCGGGCCGCTTCTCGCCCGGTGACAAAGGGCGGTTTGCCGGGCTGGTGCGCCGGATGTACGAGCACGATTACTTCCTCGTCACCTGCGATTTCGACAGCTACTATGAAACGCAGCGCACGGTGGATGCCGCCTATCGCGATGCGGATGACTGGACGCGCATGGCGGTGCTGAACACCGCGCGGGTCGGGTGGTTCTCGTCGGACCGGACGATCGCGGGCTATGCGCGCGATATCTGGGGCGTGCAGCCGCGCGGGGGCGCCGGCGGATGATGAAAGCGGGGGGAGCGCGATGACGGGGATCGATCCGGGCGATGCCGGGGATATCGTGGCCGGTGTGCATGGCGACCCCTACGCGGTGCTGGGGCCGCACGGGGCGGGGCGGGGCGTGTCCATCCGCGCCTTCGTCCCCGGGGCCGAGCGCATCGACGTGCTGGACCCGGCGAGCGGGGATGTCGTCGCCCCTCTCGATGCGGTGCCGGGATGCGCGGGTCTGTTCGCGGCCACGATCCCCGGCAGGGCGGCGGATGCCCCCTATCGCCTCGGCATCACGCAGGGGGCGCATGCATGGGTCGCGGACGATCCCTATCGCTTCGGCCCCGTGCTGGGAGACATGGACGAATACCTGATCGGCGAAGGCTCTCACCTGCGCCTGTGGACCGTTCTCGGCGCGCATGTGATGAACCACGAGGGGGTTCCCGGCACGCATTTCGCCGTCTGGGCACCCAATGCCGCCCGCGTCTCGGTCGTCGGGGACTTCAACGGCTGGGACGGTCGCCGCAACCCCATGCGCCGCCGGGGCGCGACGGGGGTGTGGGAAATCTTCATGCCGGGGGTGGGCGAGGGGGCATCGTACAAGTACGAACTGCTCGACGCGCACCGTACCCTGCAACCGCAGAAGGCCGACCCCTTCGGCTTCGGGGCCGAGCATCCGCCCAAGACCGCCTCCGTCGTGCGCGCGCTGGACGGGCATACTTGGGCCGATGGTGCCTGGATGACAAGGCGCGAGGCGCTGCACCGCATCGACCGGCCGATTTCGGTCTACGAGGTCCATCTCGGTTCGTGGCGGCGGGTGATGGAGGAGGGGGGGCGGCCCCTCTCGTATCTGGAACATGCCGAACACCTGGTCGGCTACGCCAGGGATATGGGGTTCACGCATCTGGAACTGATGCCGATATCCGAATTCCCGTTCGACGGGTCTTGGGGATACCAGCCCGTCGGCCTCTACGCCCCCACCATCCGCCACGGCACGCTGGCCGAGTTCCGCGCGTTCGTCGAGGCGTGCCACGCCGCCGATATCGGGCTGATCCTCGACTGGGTGCCCGGGCATTTCCCCGAGGATGCGCATGGGCTGGGCAGGTTCGACGGCACGGCGCTGTATGAGCACGCCGACCGGCGCGAGGGGTTCCATCCGGACTGGAACACGCTCGTCTACAACTACGGGCGGCGGGAGGTGGCGAACTATCTGGTTTCGAACGCCGTCTACTGGCTGCGCGAGCATCACATCGACGGCCTGCGCGTCGATGCGGTGGCGTCGATGCTGTACCGGGACTATTCGCGGAAGGACGGCGAGTGGGTGCCGAACGAGCATGGGGGTCGCGAGAATCTCGAAGCCATCGCCTTCCTTCGGCGCACGAACGAGGCCGCCTATGCCGAAGCGCCCGGCATCATGACCATCGCCGAGGAATCCACCGCCTTCCCCGGCGTCTCGACCCCCACGGATGCGGGGGGGCTGGGGTTCGGGTACAAGTGGAACATGGGGTGGATGAACGACACGCTCTCCTACATGGAGCAGGACCCGATCCACCGCCGCTATCACCACGGCAAGATCAGCTTCGGGTTGCATTATGCGTTCTCCGAAAACTTCATCCTGCCGCTCAGTCATGACGAGGTGGTCCACGGCAAGGGGTCGATCCTCGACAAGATGCCCGGGGACGGCGCGGACAAGTTCGCCAATCTGCGCGCCTATTACGGCTTCATGTGGGGGCATCCGGGCAAGAAGCTGCTGTTCATGGGCAACGAGATCGCCCAGGGGACCGAGTGGGACCACGACGGCAGCGTCGAGTGGGATCAGCTCAACCACCCGTGGCATCGCGGGGTGCAGTCGCTGGTGCGGGATCTGAACGCGCTGTACCGCGCCGCCCCCGCCCTGCACCAGCAGGATTGCAGGCCGGGCGGGTTCGAGTGGATCGAGGAGAACGCGGCGGAGGAATCGCTGTTCGCCTGGGTGCGCCATGCCTCGGACGGATCGCCCCCCGTGCTCGTCGTGTCGAACATGACGCCGGTGGAGCGCCCGGCGCGGCGCATCGGCGTGCCGGCGGCGGGCCGCTGGATCGAGCGGCTGAACACGGATTCCGAGCATTACGGCGGCGGGGGCCGGGGCAATATGGGCGGCAGGGACAGCGAGGCGGTGGCGGCATCGGGGCGGGCGAACTCGATCACGGCGACCCTGCCGCCGCTCTCGACGCTGTTCTTCGAACTCGACCAATCCTGAGAACGCCATAGATCAAGACCGACGGACAACCGCAGGGGAGGGGACACCCGATGACGAGAGAGAGCCAGAGACTCGCGCAGCAGACCATGGCCTTCGTGCTGGCCGGGGGGCGCGGCAGCCGCTTGCAGGAGCTGACGGACCGGCGCGCCAAGCCCGCCGTCTATTTCGGCGGCAAGTGCCGGATCATCGACTTCGCACTGTCGAACGCCGTCAATTCGGGCATCCGCCGCATCAGCGTCGCCACCCAGTACAAGGCGCACAGCCTGATCCGCCACCTGCAACGGGGGTGGAGCTTCTTCCGGGCCGAGCGCAACGAATTCATGGATATCGTACCCGCCTCGCAGCAGTTGAACGAGACGAACTGGTACATGGGCACCGCCGATGCCGTGAACCAGAATATCGAGATCATCAAGGGCTACGGCCCCAAATACATCCTGATCCTGGCCGGGGACCACGTCTACAAGCAGGACTACTCCCTGATGATCGAGCACCATGTCGACAGCGGCGCGGATGTCACCGTCGGCTGTGTCGAGGTGCCGCGCGGGGAGGCGTCCGCCTTCGGCGTGATGCATGTGGACGACAGCGACAGGATCATCGACTTCCTGGAAAAGCCCGCCGATCCGCCGTCGATGCCCGGCCACCCCGATCTGGCGCTGGCCAGCATGGGCATCTACGTCTTCGAAGCCGAATACCTGTACGACCTGCTGCGGAAAGATGCCGACAACCCGGATTCGAGCCACGATTTCGGCAAGGATCTGATCCCCCATATCGTCGAGCACGGCAAGGCCGTCGCGCATCCCTTCAGCCGTTCCTGCGTGCGCAGCGGCAACGAGGAGCGGGCCTACTGGCGCGATGTCGGCACGGTGGATGCGTTCTGGCAGGCGAATATCGACCTGACGGATTTCAGCCCCGAACTCGACCTCTACGACACCGACTGGCCGATCTGGACCTATTCCGAGCAGACGCCCCCCGCGAAATTCATCCATAACGAGGAGGGGCGGCGCGGGTTCGCCGTGTCGTCGATGGTCTCGGGCGGGTGCATCATCTCGGGGTCGCAACTGGAGCGGTGCCTGATGTATACGGGCGTGCGCACGCATTCCTATGCCTCGCTGGAGGGCGTGATCGCGATGCCCTATGCCGAGATCGGGCGCAGCGCGCAGTTGAGCAAGGTGGTCATCGACCGGGGCGTCGTGATCCCGGAGGGGCTGGTGGTCGGCGAGGACCCCGAACAGGACGCCAGGCGCTTTCGCCGGTCGGAGGGGGGCGTGTGCCTGATCACCCAGCCGATGATCGACGCGCTGGCGTGACGCGATGAAGGTTCTGTTCGTCGCCTCGGAATGCGCCCCCTTCGTCAAGACGGGGGGGCTGGCCGACGTGATCGGCGCGGTCCCGAAGACGCTGGCCGCGCAGGGCGTCTCCGTGCGCGTGATGCTGCCGGTCTATCCGGCCCTGCGCGCGGTCGCGGCGGGGGGCGAGGCGGTGCTGGATCTCGGCACCCTGCACGGGGGTCCGGCCACGCTGGTCGCGGCGCGGGCGGAGGGGCTGGACCTGCTGCTGCTGGACGCGCCGCACCTGTTCGACCGGGCGGGGAACATCTATCTGGACGGCGACGGGCAGGACTGGGGCGACAACCCGCTGCGCTTCGGCGCGCTGTCGCAGGTCGGCGCGCGGGTCGGCATCGAGGGGGTCGCGGGGTGGCGGCCCGATATCGTCCATGCCCATGACTGGCAGGCGGGGCTGATCCCCGCCTATCTGCGCCAGGCGGGGGAGGGGGCGCCCGCCTCCGTCCTGACCATCCACAATATCGCGTTCCAGGGGCTGGCGGATGCGGCCCTGTGCGGCCCGCTGGGCATCGCGCCGGAGATGTTTACCCCCGACGGCGCGGAATATTACGGGCATCTGGGCTTCCTGAAGGCGGGCATCGCCTTCTGCGACCGCATCACGACCGTCAGCCCCACCTATGCCCGCGAACTGCTGCAACCCGAATTCGGGATGGGGCTGGAAGGGGTGCTGAACGCGCGGCGCGGCGACCTGTCGGGCATCCTCAACGGTATCGACACCGATGTCTGGAACCCCGAGACCGACCCCGCCCTGCCCGCGCCCTATACCGCGCGGTCGCTGGCGCGCAAGGCGGCCAGCCGGGCCGAGGTGGCGAAACGCTTCGGCCTCGATGCGGATAGCGGCGGGCCGCTGTTCTGCGTCGTCAGCCGCTTGACCACGCAGAAGGGTCTCGACCTGCTGCTCGAAACCCTGCCCCTACTGGTCGCGCGCGGGGCGAAGCTGGCGCTGCTGGGCAGCGGCGACAAGGGGATGGAGGCGGCGTTCATCGGGGCCGCGCATCGCTATGCCGGGTCGGTCGGCGTGATCATCGGCTATGACGAGCCGCTGTCGCACCTGATGCAGGGGGGCAGCGACGCCATCCTGATCCCCTCGCGGTTCGAGCCGTGCGGCCTGACGCAACTCTACGGCCTGCGCTACGGCACCTTGCCCGTGGTCGCGCGCACGGGGGGGCTGGCGGATACGGTGATCGACGCGAACGATGCCGCATTGGCCGCCGGATGCGCCACGGGGGTACAGTTCGCCCCCGTCACCGCTCCTGCGCTGGGACAGGCGATCGAGCGGACATGCGACCTGTACGCCCGGCCCGACGACTGGACCGCGACGATGCGCAACGCGATGCGTCACCCCGTCGCGTGGGACCAGTCGGCGGCGGCCTATCTCGACCTCTATGAAACGCTGTGCCGGGACGCCTGATGACAACTGATATGCGCGCCGGAAGCCCCCACCGACTGGGTGCCCGTTTCGATGGCGAGGGGACGAATTTCGCGGTGTATTCGGCCCATGGGCAGGGGGTGGAACTGTGCCTGTTCTCGCCCGATGGCGGCACCGAAATCGCGCGCCACTCCCTGCCGGAGAAGTCGGGACCGATCTGGCACGGCTACCTGCCGGGCATCGCGCCCGGCACCCTCTACGGCTATCGCGTGCGGGGCCGCTATGCGCCCGATCTGGGCCACCGGTTCAATCCGCACAAGCTGTTGCTCGACCCCTATACGCGCGAGATGCGGGGGGTGTGGCGCGACGATCCGGCGATGAAGGGGTACGACGACACCGCCCCCGACCTGGACCTGTCCTTCGACACCCGCGACAGCGCGCCCTTCGTGCCGAAATCCGTCGTGTCCGACCCGGTGCTGTTCGAGCCTGCCCTGCCCCCCGACGACCCCGCGCGCCCCCGGAACGGGTGGAGCGAGACGCTGATCTACGAGGCGCATGTCAGGGGCCTGACGCAACAGCACCCCGATGTGCCCGATGCCGTGCGCGGCACCTACGAGGGCCTCGCCTCGGACGCGATGATCGAGCATCTGCACCGGATGGGCGTCACGGCGATCGAGTTGCTGCCGGTGCACAGCTTCATCGATGACGGGTTCCTGCGCGCGCGGGGGCTGCGCAATTACTGGGGCTACAACACCATCGGCTTCTTCGCCCCGGAGCCGCGCTATTTCGGCCCGGCGGGTCTGGCGGGGTTCCGCGCGATGGTGCGGCGGTTCCATGCGGCGGGGATCGAGGTGATCCTGGATGTCGTCTACAACCACACGGCGGAGGGGGACCATCGCGGCCCGACGCTGTGCTATCGCGGTCTCGACAATGCCTCGTACTACCGCCTGCTGCCCGGCCAGCCGCGCTACTACATCAACGATACCGGGTGCGGCAATACGGTGAACGTGGCGAACCCGTATGTGCTGCGCATGGTGACGGACAGCCTGCGCTTCTGGGTCGAGTGCATGGGGGTCGACGGGTTCCGTTTCGACCTGGCCAGCACGCTGGGGCGCGAGGCGCACGGCTTCGACCGCGATGGCGGGTTCTTCGACAGTTTGCAGCAGGACCCGGTGCTGAACGCCGTCAAGCTGATCGCGGAGCCGTGGGATATCGGGCCGGGGGGCTATCAGCTCGGCGGCTTTCCGCACAGCTTCGCGGAGTGGAACGACGGCTATCGCGATGCGGCCCGGCAGTACTGGCGCGGCGACGAGCGCAGCACGCAGGGGCTGGGTGCGCGGCTGCTGGGGTCGGCGGAACAGTTCGACCACAGCGGGCGGCGGGCGTGGTCCTCGGTCAATCTGCTGACGGCGCATGACGGGTTCACGCTGGCGGACCTGACCCGCTACACCGAAAAGCACAACCTCGCGAACGGCGAGGACGGCGCGGACGGGCACGGCTCGAACTACAGCGACAATTGCGGGGTGGAGGGGCCGACGGACGACCCCGCCATCCTGAAGCGCCGCGCCCGTCGCCAGCGCAATCTGCTCGCCACCCTGTTCCTGTCGCAGGGGACGCCGATGCTGCTGGCCGGGGACGAGATCGGCAATTCGCAGGACGGCAACAACAACGCCTATTGCCAGGACAATCCCGTCGGCTGGATCGACTGGGCCGGGGCGGATGCGGGGCTGGCGGATTTCGTGGCCGGATTGTCGCGGTTCCGCAGGGCGCATCCGGTGCTGCGCCAGACCCGGTTCCTGCACGGGGCCGTGCGGGTCGGGGATAACGAGCCGGATGTCGAGTGGCGGGCCTTCGACGGCGGGGGGCTGGACTGGGACGATCCGGGGCTGTCGAATGTCTGCCTGCTGCTGCGCTGTTCGGCGGAAAAGACGGTTGCGGGCGAGGATGACGAGGACGCGGTATTCCTCGCCTTCAACCGCAAGGACCGCATGATCGAGGTCCGGTTGCCCGACCCCCGCCCCGGCACACGCTGGCACCGCAGTCTGGACACCGCCGCCTCGGCTCCCTTCCGCGCGAAGGCATGCGAGGGGGCATCGGTGAAGATGCGGGGCAATTCGGTGGCGGCGTTCACGCTGAAGGCGCTGCGGAAGGCCGGATCGTGAGCGCCGCGCTCGACGCGCTGGCCGAGGCCTGCGGCATCCTGCCCGGCTTCCGCGATCTGGGCGGCACGATGCGGCCCACCTCGCCCGATACGCAGCGCGCCCTGCTGCGCGCGAACGGCGTGGCGGTGGATTCCGAAGCGATGGTGGCCGAGGCGCTGGCCGCCATCCGGGCCGAGGCGCGCGCCCGGGTGCATCCGCGCGAGATGGTCGTGGTGCGGGGCGGGGCGGTCACGGTGCCGGTCGATGTACCGTCCGACTGGCATCTGGTGCTGGAGGATGCGCCGGGCATCATGGCCGAAGGGCGCGCCAGCGGGCGGATCGACCTGCCGCCGCTGCCCTCCGGCGTCCATGCGCTGACCATCGGGGCGGAGACGATCCGCCTCATCGCCGCGCCCCCCTGCTGTCCGTCGGTCGAAGGCATGGCGGGGCAGCCGCGCGTCTGGGGGGCGACCGCCGCGCTCTACGGCCTGCACTCGGCGCGCAATCGGGGGGTGGGCGATTTCGAGGATCTGGCGCGGGCGGCGGAGGCGCTGGGCGCGCAGGGGGCGGCGTTTCTGGGGATCAATCCGGTGCATGGTCTGGGCTGGGCCGACCGCGAGACGATCAGCCCCTATTCGCCCAGTCATCGCGGCTTTCTGAACACCGCCCATATCGCCGTCGAGGGCGGGGCGGCGCAGGCGGGCGAGTTCGTCGACTACGCCGCCCACGGCTCCGACCACCGCGCGCGATTGGAGGCCGAGTACGAGGCGTTCGGCGGGGATGGCGGTTTCACCGCCTTTCTGGGCGCCCGGGGCGAGCCGCTGGCGACCTTCGCGCTGTACGAGGCGATCAGCGAAGCCCACGGGCCGGACTGGCGCATGTGGCCCGACCCCCTGCGCACCCGCGACCCCGCCACCCTGGCCGAGGCCGCAGACCGCCACGCCCCCCGCATCCGCTTTCACGCTTGGCTGCAATGGCGGGCGGATGCGCAACTGGCGGATGCGCAGGCGCGGGCGGTCGGGGCGGGGATGGGGCTGGGCCTCTATCTCGACCTCGCCGTCGGGCCGCGCCGCAGCGGTGCGGAAAGCTGGTGCGAGCAGGGGGCGGCGGCGGCGGGCGTGTCGCTGGGTGCGCCGCCGGATCATCTCAGCCCCGATGGCCAGAACTGGCAACTGGCGGCGTTCGCCCCCGCGAAACTGTCCGCGCAGGATTACCGCCCCCTGCGCCGCATCATCGCCGAAGCCATGCGCCATGCGGGCGTGCTGCGCATCGACCATGTGCTGGGCCTGAACCGCAGTCACTGGATACCCGATGACGGCAGCCCCGGCGGCTATATCCGCCAGCCGTTCGAGGCGCTGCTGGCCGTCATCGCCATCGAGGCGGAGCGGGCGGGCACGGTCGTCATCGGCGAGGATCTGGGACTGGTGCCGGAGGGGTTCCGCGAGACGCTGGGCGCGCGGGGCTTCTACAGCTATTCGGTGCTGCAATACGAGAAGGACGAGGCGGGGGCGTTCCGCGCGCCCGAAACCCTGCGCCCGAACAGCCTCGTCTGCTTCGGCACCCACGACACGCCCACCCTGCACGGGTTCTGCGCGGGGCGGGATATCGAGTGGTGGCACCGGCTCGGCTGGATCGATGCGGCGGAGAAGGCAGAGGCGCAGAAGGACCGGGCGCAGGATTGCCGCGCGCTCGCCGCCCTCGACCCCGCTGCGGATATCGGCACCGCCGTTCACACCGCCATGGCCGCTTCGCCCGTGGCGATGGTGTCGGTGCAGCTCGACGACCTGTACGACCGGGTCGAGGCGCAGAACCTGCCCGGCACCATCGACGAACACCCTAACTGGCGGCGGCGCTGCCGCGTGCCGGTCGAGCACCTGCGCAACGATCCGGCCCTCCGCGCGTTGGGTCAGACGATGCGGGCGAAGGGGCGATGTACATGAAGAATCTTCCCGCCCCGGACCCGATCCCGGGCCTTTCGAGGCAAAGCGCACCCGCTCGAACAGGCCCCGACTCCGGGCCGGGGCAGGGTGCCTCCGGGCGTTCCCCCCCTACCCCTGCACACGGAAAGACCCCATGAGCATCATGACCGTCTCGACCGCCCCCATCGAGGGGCAGAAGCCCGGCACCTCCGGCCTGCGCAAGAAGACGCGGGTATTCATGCAGCCCGGCTATCTGGAAAACTTCATCCAGTCGGTCTTCGACGGGATCGGCGGGGGGGCGGGCAGGACCTTCGTGATCGGGGGGGACGGGCGGTTCTTCAACAAGCCCGCGATCCAGACGATCCTGAAGATGGCGGCGGCGAACGGGGCGGCGCGGGCCATCGTGGGGCAGGGCGGGTTGCTGTCCACTCCTGCCGCCTCGCACCTGATCCGCCTCAACGAAACGGATGGCGGGTTCATCCTGTCGGCCAGCCACAACCCCGGCGGCATCGACCAGGATTTCGGCATCAAGTTCAACATGCCCAATGGCGGCCCCGCCCCCGAAGGCGTGACGGAGGCGATGTACCGGCGGACCCGCGAGATCGGCAATTACCACATCCTCGACGCCCCGGACGGCGATCTGGGGACCATCGGCCGCTTCGCGATGGGCGACATGGCGGTCGAGGTGGTGGACCCGGTCGCGGATTATGGCGCGCTGATGGAGACGCTGTTCGATTTCAAGGCGATCCGCGCGCTGTTCGCGGACGGCTTCGTCATGCGGTTCGACGCGATGCACGCGATTACCGGTCCCTACGCGACGGCGATTCTGGAGGGGGCGCTGGGCGCGCCGGCGGGGACCGTGCTGAACGGGGTGCCGTCCGAGGATTTCGGCGGCGGGCATCCCGACCCCAACCCCGTCTGGGCGAAATCCCTGATGGATATCATGATGGCGGAGGAGGCCCCCGATTTCGGCGCGGCATCGGACGGGGACGGCGACCGCAACATGATCGTCGGGCGCGGCATGTACGTCACGCCGTCCGACAGCCTCGCCGTGCTGGCCGCGAACGCGCATCTGGCCCCGGGCTACGCGAAGGGCATCGCGGGTATCGCACGCTCGATGCCGACCAGCGGGGCCGCCGACCGGGTGGCCGGGCGGCTGGGCATCGCCAGCTACGAGACGCCGACGGGGTGGAAGTTCTTCGGCACCCTGCTCGATGCCGGAAAGGTCACGATCTGCGGCGAGGAGAGCGCCGGCACCGGGTCGGACCACGTGCGCGAGAAGGACGGGCTGTGGGCCGTATTGCTATGGCTCAATATCCTCGCCGTGCGGCGCGAATCGGTGGCGAAGGTGATGGGGGATCACTGGCTGACCTATGGCCGCGACTACTATTCCCGCCACGATTACGAGGCGGTGCCGAGCGAGGCGGCGGCGACGCTGATGGCGGATCTGCGCGGTGCGCTGCCCGGGCTGGCGGGGCAGACCCATGCCGGGCTGACGGTCGCGAAGGCCGACGAGTTCGCCTATCGCGATCCGGTCGACGGGTCGTTCAGCGAGGGGCAGGGCATCCGCATCCGGTTCGGGAACGACGCGCGGGCGGTGCTGCGCCTGTCGGGAACGGGGACCGACGGGGCGACCCTGCGCGTCTATCTGGAGCAATACGCGCCGCAGGACGCCGACCACCGCCGCGATCCGCAGGACGCGCTGGCCGCCGTGCGCGATGCGGTGGACAGCGTCGCGGGGATCGAGGCGCGGCTGGGCCGGGCGGAGCCGGACGTGATGACCTGAGACGATTTCGCCCTGCCCGCAGGGGTGCGGGCAGGGCGAGGGATGGGGAGACGGTCGCGAACCCTGTCGCTGTCCGCGTCGATCAGAAGCGGTAGCCGATACCCGCATAGGTGGTGGTGTCGGTGTTGTCGTTACCCTCTGCCGGGTCGGTGTGGTACTCGACCAGCAGGCCCAGCTTCGCGTCGAGGTTCTCGCTGAGGCCGAAGCGCAGGAACGTGTCGTTGATGATCGCGGTATCGTCCGGCGACCACAGGACGGTGGTGTCGTTGCGGAAGCCGACATTGTCGTTCACCGCGTAATTGAAGCGCGAGGCGGCACGGGCCGCGATATTGAACTCGCCACCGCCGTCATTCGCCTTGGTGTAGCGAAAGCCGGGACCGGCTTCGAGCGTCCAGCGGGTGCGGTCGTCGCTGACGATCACGTGACCCAGACCGACGCCGACGAAGTGGTCGTGGCGGAACGCGCCCAACTGGTCGAACACCGTACGCACGGTGGCGTAGCCGTAGGTGCGACCGTCGAGGCCCCACTTGCCGTCGGCAAAGCTGCGGTTCAGCTGGTATGCGCCGTAGAGCTTGTTCTTCGTCGTCTCGTCGGCACCGGTCGCGTAGCCGTAGCCGCCGCTGAACTCGTGCGTCAGCAGGCCGCGAGTGGTGCCCATGCGCCCGAACACGCCGATATCGGTGGTGTCGGAGTTGCCGGTGGTGACCGATGCGGTCCCCGTGACGTCACCGCCCCATTTCGGGCCGTAGATGCCGAGATCGGGGTTGATATTGGCCATGTTCGGCGTGACGACGCCGTTGCCGTTGACCGGATCGACGAGGACACGCTGGGCGGCGATGGCATCGGCGGTGCTGTTGGCCGAGTAGACATCGTTGATGGTCTGGGCATGGGCGGCGGTGCTCAGGAGAGCGGTGCAGGCTGCGGCAGCAAGAAGTCGGATCATGGATTTATATTCCGTAGGTTCGCGGGTTGCGTATCCATCGGTCCGCATTCGGTCCGGATGGTCTCTCGTCTGGATGTGCATAAGCACGATTACGTACCGTTGTCGATGCGTGTGTTCGTCCGATTGCCCGTCAGCAACAGCAGGATCGGGGGCGTGTCCTGCCTGCCGGGCGTGTCGGCATTGCCTTCAGAAAATAGGCCAGTTCGGAGGTCGATCTGGTGGTATACGTTAACGCAGTGATTCCCTTAATATTTCATGAAAGAATGATACCGGATTGCAATAATCGGGAATCCTGTGGCCCGGACTCGTGCAATCCTGCTCGCAAAATGAGTTTGCCTTTGCGACTTCGCGGCGCTCGCACCGGGTGCAGGATGCGGGATGCAGGGTGCGATACCAGCGGCCCGGGGCGTCACGGCAGCGGGATCATGTCCACGGCCTGCGAGGTGGCGGGGCGGCCGAAGGCGCGCAGCACGCCGCGCACGGGCAGGGCATCGGCATAGTCGCGGCCCCGGGCGACGACCACGTGGTCGGTGCCGACGAAGACGTCGTTCGTGGGATCGAACTCGATCCACCCCGCCGCGCGCCCGCACCAGGCCCGCACCCAGGCATGCATCGCATCGGCCCCCGCCAGACGCGGCTGTCCCGGGGGCGGCTCGGTGCGCAGGAAGCCGCTGACATACCCCGCCGGAATACCCACGTCCCGCAGCGCCCCGATCATGATCTGCGAGAAATCCTGACACACCCCGACCCGGCGGGCGAAGGCCTCCTCGGGGGGGGTCTCGACGGTGGTGGCCCTGGAATCGAAGGTCATGTCGCGGTAGAGCGCGCGGCCGACCTCCTCCACCGCGTCGCGCGTGCTCATGCCGCTCCGCAGCAATGCGCGCGCATAGGCGGCCCGCGCGGTGTCCGGACCGATGCGGGCGGAGGCGGGCAGGTAGTGGTGCGGTGCATCGGCATCGAGGGACAGCACGGCCTGCACGTCGTCGATCAGCGCGGCCAGCGGGGTGGCGAGGCCGACCGGGCCGGGCTGCGCCAGCCGCTCGACCCGGGCGGCGATGTGGAAGGCCAGTGCCTTGTGCGGGGCGTCGTGGCCGACCTCGGTACAGGTATTGCCGAAGAAATCGAGCCGGTCGATCCGCTCGTCCGGGTCGGGCAGGGCGGTCAGCAGGCCCGAGACCAGCCGCTGCTCGCCCGGCAGGTTCAGCGGCATCAGGCGCAGCAGATGCCGCCCGAAGGTCGCCGCGCTGGCGTATTCGTACTCGATGCGCAGGGTGATGTCGTACTGCATGGCCCTATCGCAGATGCGTGGCGGAGACGAGGGCTGAAAGATCGTCCATCGACGCGCGCAGGGCCGTGAGGGTCGCGGTATCGAGCGCGTCCGGGGTCGCGACCAGCAGGGCGGTCTGGTGCTGGAGCACCGCCTTGTCGAGGGGACCGAGATTGGCCGCATTGCCCTCGCCGATGGTCGTGACGTGGTCGCGCAACTCGTCGAGCTGATACAATACCGAGCGCGGGTTCAGCGGGTCGAGGGCCAGCAACTGCACCACCGTGTCGCGATTCGTCGCGATGGAGAACAGCCGCCGGTGCGACATCGTGCTGTCGCCCAGTTCTACGATCAGGTCGAGCGAGCCTTCGGGTGCCTGCGGGTCGGCGAAATGGGCCAGCGCCGCCGACATGTTCGCCGCCCGCTCGACCGCGCGGCCCATGCTGAGAAAGCGCCAGCCGGTGAAGCGGTACATGTTCTCGCGCACCAGCCCCGAGAATCCGGCCAGTTGGCGCAGCAGCGACCCCATGCGCCGGGCCGTCGCGTCCCCGGCGGGGATTTCCGGTCCCACGGCGGCGGCGGCGTCCTTCAGTTCGTTGAGGACGATCCAGCCGTCGGTCGAGAACCGGTCGCGGATGCGCGCCGCACTGGTGATGCACGACGCGAGCGAGGTGCGCAGGGCGCTGGGGATGCGCTCGTCCGGCGCGCGCTCGTTCGAGGCGATGCCGTAGAAGCCGAAATGCTCGGCGACGTGCTTCAGCAGGGGCGCGCCGGGGTCGGCGGCCTCGGCCAGGCGGGTGTGGTAGGCGCGCACGAGGCGGATGATGCTTTCGGACCGCTCGATATACCGCCCCAGCCAGTAGAGATTCTCGGAGGCGCGACTGGGCAGGGGACCGAACTTGGCCTGCACGCCGGTCGCGTTGGTCTCGGGCAGCATCGTCTCGACCGTGACGGGGCGGTCGCTGACGATCCAGGTATCGGCGACGCGCCCCCCCTGCTGCATCGCCACCGCCGTCGCGCGGTCGTCATGGCCGATACGGGCATGGCCGCCGGGCATGACGCGCCAGCCGCCCGGGGTGCGGGCCAGAAAGACGCGCAGGGTCATGGGCCGGGGGACCAGCGCGCCGTCGACCAGCGCGGGGGTGGTGGACAGGGTGACGATCTGCTGGGCGGCCATCGCGCCGGGATCGGTGGCCAGATGCGCGGCCACGGCGTCCGGCCCCGCGAAGTCACTGCCGCTGACCGCCTCGTCCGCCGGGTCGAAGGGCAGGCGGGTCGAATGGGCCGGGCCGATGGTCATGGCGGCGGCATTGGCGATCACCCGCGCGCGCGCCTGCGCATCGCCGCACCACCACGTCGCGACATTGGGCATCGAGAGCGGCCTGTCGTGCAGACGCCGGTGCAGGCTGGGCAGGAAGGCGAGGAAGGCGCGGCTTTGCAGGATGCCGGTGCCCAGCGCGTTGACGGTGGTGACATGCCCCTGCCGCACCGCCTCCAGCAAGCCGCCGACCCCCGCCTGGGACCCGCCGTCGAGTTCGAGCGGGTCGGCCTGGGCCGCATCCATCCGCCGCCACAGCACGTCGATGGGGCGCAGGCCCGCTACGGTGCGCAGCATCAGCCGCCCGTTCTCGGTCGCCAGATCCTCGCCCTCCAGCAGCAGCATCCCCAGATAGCGGGCGATATAGGCGTGCTCGAAATACGTCTCGGTATCGGGACCGGAGGACAGCAGGCCGATGCGCCGGGTCGAATCCTTGCGCATGCCGTAGAGCGTATCGCGGAATTCGCGGAAGAACGGCGCGAGTTTCTTCACATTGGCCGTCAGGGTCGTTTCCGAGAAGACGCGCGTGGTCGCCACCCGGTTCTCGATGGCGAAGCCCGCCCCGGCAGGGGTGTCCGTGCGGTCGCTCAGCACCCACCAGCGCCCGTCCGGCCCGCGCCCGATCTCGAACGCGATGAAGTCGAGGTAGTGGCCCGAGGGGGGCGGCACGCCGACGAGGGGGCGCAGCCATTCGGGATTGCCCGCGACCAGTTCGGCGGGCAGGTGCCCGACCTTCACCAGCGAATTCTCGCCGTAGAGATCCGCGACGACCCATTCCAGCAGGTCCGCGCGCTCGATCAGGCTGGCGGAGATATGCCCGAATTCCGCCTCGTCGATCAGCACGGGGATGTGGCTCAGCGGCCAGTCCCGCTCGCTCGTCGCGCCCTCCTCGTAGTGGCGGAAGAACACGCCCGCATCGCGCAGGTACTGGTCGCCGCGCAGGAAATCCTGCCTCAGCCCCTCCGGCGAACGGGCGGCGAGATGGTGGATCAGGGGCAGCCAGACGGGGCGGATGGTGCCGTCCGCGTCCAGCAACTCGTCCGGTGCGCCCGGCTTGAGGGTGTAGTTGCGCAGCAAGGCCCCGATCGCGTCGCTATCGGCTGCGGGGGCGTGCGTCGTCATGGTCTACAATCCTGCGGGTCGTCTCAGATCCAGCGTGAGCGGAAACGCCCGGTGCGGGGTCTCGCGCGCCGCTTCGTACGATCCCACTGTATGCCCGTGATGCTGGAACCGTGCAAGCCTGCGCGACTCCGCCTCGTTGCCGTTGACGGGGAACGTCTCGTGGCTCAACCCCCCCGGATGCGCGACATGATAGATGCACCCGCCGAGGGCCTTGCCCGTCCATTCATCGTAGATGTCGAAGGTTAGCGGGGCGTCAACGGGCAGGGCGGGGTGCAGCGACAAAGGCGGCTTCCACGCCTTGTAGCGAACCCCCGCGACCGATTCGCCGTTGCGCCCGGTCGGTTGCAGCGGCACGGGGCGGCCGTTGCACATCACCGCATAGCGTGCCGGATCGGCGGCGGACAGCGTGACCTGCACGCGCTCGGACGAACTGTCGGTATAGCGCACGGTGCCGCCGATGGCCCCCGTCTCGCCCAGCACGTGCCACGGCTCCAGCGCCTGACGCACTTCCAGCTTCATCCCCTCGACCGACACCTCGCCGCAGAAGGGGAAGCGGAACTCGGCCTGCGCCTCGTACCACTCGGGGCGCAGGTCGAAGCCGTGGTCGGACAGGTCGCCCAGCACGTCGAGGAAATCGGCCCAGACGTAATGCGGCAGCATGAACCGGTCGTTCAGCGCCGTGCCCCAGCGCGTGAACTCGCCCTTGATGGGGCTTTTCCACATGCGCGCGATGATGGCGCGGATCAGGAGTTGCTGCGCAAGGCTCATGCGCGGGTCGGGCGGCATCTCGAAGCCCCGGAACTCGACCAGACCCAGCCGCCCGGTCGGGCCGTCGGGGGAGTAGAGCTTGTCGATGCAGATCTCGGCCCGGTGCGTATTGCCCGTCACGTCGATCAGCAGGTTGCGGAACAGCCGGTCGACCAGCCACGGCGCGGGGGCCTCGCCCTCGCCCGGCAGCGGCACCTGCGCCATCGCGATTTCCAGTTCGTAGAGCGAATCCATCCGCCCCTCGTCGATGCGCGGGGCC